>JAABUJ010000339.1_pt1 | contig 98341 bp, 101 predicted proteins | sample 5559131 | NCBI WGS metagenome assembly JAABUJ01 (sample SAMN10711875, study PRJNA513366) | rock metagenome | isolation source: Antarctica rocks | place: Antarctica: Victoria Land, Mt New Zealand nord | collected 2016-01-07
GAGGAGCGCTTCGGGAAGCGGCAGGATCAGCATGGCGACCATGCCGATCAGCGCCATCGCCATCGCGATGTCGGTCTGCTGCGCGGCCTTGGCAAAAAAGCCCATGATGCCGCCGCCGCTGCCATTGCTGGGGGTCTGCCCCGGTCGGAGTTGAACTGCCACGCCGGGATTATTCCACGCCGCCCCTCAAGTTTCCCACAAAAGATTCCGATACTGTAGGTAGAGAACCTGCGGCGACTGATTACGCGGACGGGGCATCGGGGTAAAAGGCGGCAGGAGATACTGTCTTGAACAACTTCGGCCTTGAATTCTGTCTGCCCCTCTCGCTGGCCTGTTTTGCCGCCGTGACCTTCGGCGCGGGGCCGGTGCGCGCGCAGGGTGGCGATTCCGCCGCCCAATCCGTGACCATCATCAACACCGGCGGCCCCATCATCCCCGGCTATCGGATCACCGTCGGCCCAGAGGGTCAGCTTTCGTCCACGTTGCAGCCCCGGAACGGGGCGAAGGCCATTGTGCGCACGGACCAGATGACTTCCTTGAACCGGCACCGGTTTTTCCGCGACCTGACCAAAGCCGGGCCGCTGAATGCCCTGCCGGTCGGGACGGGCCAGGGCATGACCGGCAGCCGGCGCGGACGGCGCAATCGAGCCATGCCGCAAAACATGGCGGGCAGACTGTCCAGTCCCCAGGTGTACGTCCTGTACCGGGGCCGGCAGACGCCCAACCTGCGCGCCGCCGGCAGCAGCGCCGGCAAAGCGATCTACCAGGACGTCAAGCAGATCATGAACGTCTTGCGGATGCCGATCCCGGACTACCCGTAGAGCAAGTAATTGGGCGAGCAAGTAATTGGGCGAACAAGTAATTGGGCGAACACGGGGGTTCGCCCCTACAAGACGCTTTCCCCGGCCTCGCCGGTGCGGATGCGGCGCGCTTCCGCCGCCGGGAGGACGAATATCTTGCCGTCGCCTTCTTCCCCCGTCCGCGCCTGCGCCAAGAGGATATCAATCACCTCGTCCACGTCCTCATCGCGCAGGGTCAGTTCCAGCTTGATCTTGGGCGGCAGGTGCATGATATACGGCTCGCCCCGGAACAGGTCCGGGCGCTGGCCCCCCGCCCGGCCCGAGCCGCGCACGTCGCTGACCGTCATGCCGGTCACTCCCGCTTCGGCCAGCGCGCTTTTGACCGCTTCCAGCCGCAAGGGCCGGATGATCGTCTCGATTTTCTTCATGCCCGCCTCCTCGTTCCTATCCTCTTTGGGGTTTCCATCGGGTAAAATAAGGGCATCTCCCGGATGCGCATGTGCCTTCCAGAAGAGACACGAAAGGAACCCTGTTTTATGCATCGCCTGTCTCGATGCCTGCTGCTTTTCTGCGCCGCCGCAATTGCCGGCGGCTTTCTCCTGACTTCTCACCCGGCGCTCGCCCAGACGGGCGGCGCCGACAAACCGGCGACCCAAACGGCGTCCGCGATGCCTGGTCACCGCCTAGCGGTCCACCTGCGGCTCGGCGACGGCCGCCAGACCTGGCGCCCGACGCGCAAGCAACTTGGCGTCAGCTATGCCCCCGGCAGCTCCGATACCAGCGGGGCGGGCGAGTTCAAGTTCGTCGTCAACCGCGCCAAGACGCGCGCCTATTTCCGAAGCATCGCGCCCTACATCCGGCGCGCGCCCAAGAACGCCAAAATCGTCCTGGTGGCGGCCAGCGCCCATGACGAGGGTACGGACCAGGCGCCTGCGAAGGTCGTTCCAGGCTACGACGGGGCGGCGCTGGACACCGATGCCGCCGTGGACCAGATTCAGAAAACCCTGGAAGCCAATCCCGGCGTCATCCATTTCGTGCTGCCCATCAAGAGCAAGCCGGCGAAGGTCTCCGCCGCGAAGCTTCAGGGGATTGACGCCCGCGTCGGCTACTTCGTGACCCGGTTCAACCCCGGCGACGAGGGGCGCACCGCCACCGTCCGCCGCGCCATTTCCATCATTGACGGCACGATCGTCCCGCCCGGCGGCATCTTTTCCGTGGACGAGACGGTCGGCCCGCGTGACCCTGCCCACGGCTTCACCGGCAAGGGCCACGTCTTCGTGGACGGGCACATGGAGCTGCAGAGCGGCGGCGGGATGTGCCAGGTCGCGACGACGATCTTCAACGCGGCGATGCTGGCGAACCTGAAGATCGTGGAGCGCCACCAGCACGTCCGCACCGTCCCCTATGTGGACCCCGGCCGGGACGCCACCATCTACCACGGCCAGAAAGACTTCAAAATCCAGAACAACACCGGCGCGCCGCTGCTGATCTCCTACCGGACGAACCGCAGCCACGCCATCGTCTCGCTGTTCGGCAAAGGGGTCCCCGGACGCAAGGTGCGCCTGCTGGCCTCACACCGGCGGCTGGGCGAGCGTCATTACATCGGGACGTTCAACCGCGTCGTGTACGAGCCGGGCAGCGCACCGCAGTGGGGGCAGCCCTTCCACAGCGACTACAAGTGGCCGGAGACGCTGGACTACAGCCGCTAGGCCTTGCTGCGAGGCACCCTCCAGAAAGCCAAGAGCGACTCCTCCCCTCCCGTTAGGGAGGGGGTGGGTTCCTATGCCCTGAGAAAATAATTCCCAAACTTTCCCCAACCCCTTGACAACCGGCCACATCTGTGATAAACTGATTTCGGTAGGGGCTTCCTGTAACATTTTTCACGCCTTTCCTGTTCTGTCCGTCCCCCCTTCCTGTTCTGTCCGTCCCCCCTTCCTGTTCTGTCCGTCCCCCCTTCCTGTTCTGTCCGTCCCCCCTTCCTGTTCTGTCCGTCCCCCCTTCCTGTTCTGTCCGTCCCCCTCGGGACATGATGACAACACGATGCCGCTGCCTATAGGAACCTGCCTGCCGCCCCTGAGCGGCGCGACCGAATGGCTTGACGTGCCCATAGCGACCGAGGCCCTCCAGGGCCGTCCCATCCTGGTCCAGTTCTGGGCCGTTTCCTGCCCGATCTGCAAGATCAACATGCCCAGCCTGCTGCGCTTCCTGGAGACCTACCAGGCGGACGGCTTGCAGCTCCTTTCGGTGCATATGCCGCGCATGGAGGCCGATATGGACGTGGCGAAAGTCCGCGTGACTGCCGAAGAACTTTCTCTAACCGGCCCGTGCGCCATTGACAACGCGCACACGGTCGGCGACCTGTTCCAGACCGGCGGCGTGTGGCCGTGCTACTTCCTGTTCGATGCCGAAGGCCGTCTGCGCTCCCGTGCGGCGGGAAATCTCGGCCTGAAGATGGCGGAGAACTCCCTGAAGCGGCTGCTGGCCCCGGAACCGGTCGGCTAGTTGCTACGAACGCTCACCAAGAAGGAGGACAGAGGGACAGCACTCATGCGTATCGAGGACCGCGAGGAATATGTGGACATGGTCGCGCAGGCGGTCATTGATCGGATCGAGGAGCGAGATCGCCTCGCCAGCCTGGTAGACCAGGTCGCGCGGCGGGTGATGGAGCTACAGAAGGCGCAGGCGGACACGGCGCAGGACCCAGACAGAGCACAGGACCCAAACTAGGCAGAGGAGACACACGATGCCGGAAAATGCAATCATTCCTGAGGGGGCTGCCCCTAGTTCAGAGGCCGTCCCGGAGACGGCCAAAGAGAAGTTCGAGCGGGAGCGTCTGTCCCGCCGTCAGGCCCTAAAGCGGTTTGGGATGACCTCAGCGATGACGGCGTTCGTGCTGTTCAGCGTGGACGATCTAGCGCGTATGGTGGGAAAGGCCATGCAGCAGCGGGCCGGGGACAACAAGATCGCTGCTCAACTCGCCCAGGAGTTCCAGAACGCGGGTGTAGCATTCGCCGATGGGACTTCTGGCATGAGTCCTTCTGGTGTTACTGTGAGTGATCCCGTCTCCGGCGGAGTCATACTCATGGTGGGTTCCTGGGACAACGCTGTACAAGCCTATGCGAGTCTCGACGAGCAGACAGCATACGACAGTTCAGTGACCGAGGCGCATGCGCTCCTAGCAGCGTCGGACGCGCTCTATTACAGAACAAGTCAGTCGGCCGAGTACTACCCGGATGTCGCGACCGTTTGGCAGAGCAGCCAACAAATAAAGATGCAGCTTCATGGAGATCTGCTACTTTCCTCGGTGAACCCGGCTGGAGTGCTAGTTCCCGTCTCGGGCGGGCAGTACAACCTTGGCATCAATCCGTCCACAGGCTCTTTCATTCTCCATGATGGTGCCACGAACCAGCCCCTCCAAACAACCTCTTACCTCGGTGATCTCTCGCCCTACATCACCGCAAACGATGTTGCTACCTTGCCACTGACGAGTGGTGCTGTGGATCAGAATGGTAACATTCCGAACTACTCCTCAACGACACTGGCGGCCGTCGTCCAGTCTGGGAGCAATGCCAAAGCCTCGTTGCTAGAGGCGCAGGGACTGAGGGGGAACCCCCCGCACCGTCCCAATCCTCCCATTCCTCCGCCGAGCGTGGCCTATTACATCCACGAGAAGACTACCATCACCCTCACTTATACCGTTTTTGGCAAGACAACAGTCACCACAAAGCCCAACGATCACTGGTCTCCACCCCCTGGTCCTCAACCTGCGGGGGCCGTCCTGATTGGTCCGGGCATCAAGGTGGACTACTCATTCAGCCAAACGATCCCAACCCCGGTCGGCAACATCCCTGCCAGAGTACATGTTGTAGGCACAGAAGACATCTGGAAGAAGTAGGCAAGAATGATGAAGACGCAGACTCTCAGCAAGCATTTGCTAGGCGCCATCAAGATCGGATGGTTCGTCTTCATTCTGATCGCTATGCAACCAGCCGCCACCGGACAACAGGCTTCTCCTCAGATTGCTGAGGAGAAGTCCATCCGCTCTGTGGTTACAGCATTTCTGACTGCCTGGCAAAAGGGAGATTATGCAACGGTCCACAGCCTCCTAGACAGCAAAACCCGAGGCGAAGTGACTCCTCATCAGCTCAGGAACTCGTTCAAACTAGAACCACAGGGTGCAACGGCGGCAGAAAAACGGCGGTTGCGGGCAATCACAGGCCATTCCTACTTAATCGCTGGAAAGCCAATGTCCGTCAAGGCAGTGTACGCCAAGATAGGTGTCAACTCGGAAGCAACAGCCGACGCTATTGTTGATTTCAGCCCTTTGATTGATCTTGGGATTGACAATCCCAAACTGATGACAGAGTTCTTGAACGCAATTTTATCAGATAAAAAGGACAGTGCAAGTAAAAGAGACGGTTTCATGAGAGCGATGGTTGTTATGGCACTAATAAGCACAGAAACTGTGAATACTGCGAAGGGCCAGACCAGAGATGTTAAGGGTACTAATGGCCCTCCTTATGTCGTGATCCATCTGCGGAGATTCCATCTAATAAAGGAGAGTCAAGGCTGGCGTATTAACAACGCTGTCACGGTTGGTAGTAAAGTGCCTGCTAGTGCTTGATTGTAGTTCTCGTATGCTATTCGCCTGGCAGAGCGATGGGCATAGCGGCGGGGTTAAAATGCTGTCAGTGCTGTATGGTATGGAGTAGGAGAACATTAACCCTGTGACATTGGAAAACATCAACCTCACTGTAACTACCGTTTGGCGCAAGGAAAACTACCTTGATGCAACTCTAAGCAGTCTGTTTGTGGAGTACCTTCCTTGCCATGATCAGCCTGTTAGTCTGGTCATCGGCTCACCTCAAACAGAGCATTTGGCTTGCTACCGTTCACTCCCTGGAATCACAATCATCGAGATGGGGCCTCATGCGTGGTCTTGGATCAAGAACACCGACGTGAGAAACAAGGCGACGTGGAACTACCATCGTTGCCTAACCCAGTGCAACCTGGGCACACGCGGCAGCTTGATTATAGAAGATGATGTTAGATTTGCGCGTGGGTGGCGGCATCGGTTGGACATAACGCTGGCGGCATTGGAAAACAGGTTTGGTTCGGAGTTCGTGCTGACTATCTATGATGGATATGGCTGGTATCCAGAAGAAAGCTGTTTGTACGCCGTGTACCCCCATGCGTCTTTTGCCGGGACGCAGGGCGTCTACTACCCTGCGCGAGTGCGGGAGGGGTATGCCAAATACCTGAGACGGCATGGCGTGATTTCTAACAAAGACCACTACGATTACTTGCTCCGAGATTACTTGCTTCAAGAAGGGTTGCCTCTGTTTGCCACTGTTCCAAGCCTGATCCAGCACATGGGAAGGAACACGACTGGCGTTGGTTCTTGGCATGAGGCTCCTAAGTTCCTGGAAGATGTCACGGCGGAGCCGACTGGGTTGCCTGTATGGCGCAATCTGTGATGGATGAGAACTGCCTGCCATGCGCTTGACACGCCCCTCCGTTCGCCTTGCCATTCCGAGAACCATTCATCACATCTGGATCGGTGATGATCCCCTCCCCAAAGCGGCTCAAGACATGCGGGAGACGTGGCGGCGTCACCACCCAGGATGGCAGATACGCTTATGGACCCAAGACAACTTGCCGCCCATGCAGAACGAAGCACTCTACTACCGCAGCCGGAACACCGGCCACCGTGCCGATATTCTGCGCTACGAACTGCTACGCCAGTTCGGCGGCATCTATGTAGACATGGACATGGAGTGTCAGCGCCCGTTGGACGACTTGATTAAGGACTGCGAGGGTTTTGCCGGTCGGATACAGCCGACCCGAGTGGAGACATGCACTCAGTACCTGGAAATTGCCATTCTCGGTTCAATCCCCGCTCATCCCCTCTTCGCGCAGGTTCTAGATAGAATAGCGGCCTCGTTCGTGGCACACGAGAGCGAAAGCGTTTCCGTCCGAACCGGCCCGCAGTTTTTCCAGCCGCAGTACCTGGCGTGGCGGGCAGAGGGGGAGCAGTACCGGGGCGAGCACAGGGATTTCCTGCTATTCCGTCCCTCCTTGTTTTACCCCTACACCTGGGTGGAGCGCGAGAGCGGGCGGGAGCGCAGCGCGGACGTGTACCCAGAGGCTTACGCCATCCATCGCTGGTGGGGCACATGGGAAAAACAGCCCGCATAACAAGATATGGTGACAAGTTATCCTGGACCCGGAGGGCGTGACCTAGTATGGCGTGACGCACAACCTGAACGCAGGCGTTCGATTTCGGTGAACTGAACGGGTAGGACTGGAAATCGGGGCAGACGAGGCTGAGGCTAGCATGAGGCGATGCCGGTCTGCGGGGGCAGGAAGAAGGGGCGCGAGTTACTCGCGCCCCTTCTTTTTGTCTTTCTTGTTTTTGTCTTTCTTTTCGGCTCTGTGCTTGCGCCGCCCGAGTTGGAACTGGAGCATCTGCCAGTACATCCGGGACCGTGAGGCCGCGCCGCGCGCCCAGCCCAGCTTTTCTTCCTTCATCGGGTGGGTCACGCCCCGTAGCGTGATGTCCTTTCGGATCAGGCCCTGGCTGTGGACGTAATCATTGATCGCCAACTCGATCCCGTAGCCCACGGACTCCAGATTGGGGATGTGCAGGAAGACGTCGCGCCGGATCGCGCGCTGGCCGGTGATGGCGGGCGCGAAGAACTGCGCCATGTCCGTCCAGAGCCGCCCCCCCTTAAAGATGCCCATAGACATGGTCGCCTCGCCGGAGCAGACCGGGGCCAGCAGGTCCTGCACATGCCGGGGCGTCAGCCCGACCAGGTCGGCGTCGAAGAACAGCAGGACGTCGGCCTGGGTCCGCGTCGCGCCCTCGCGCATCGCTCCGCCCTTGCCTTTGTTGCGTGGGAGCGTGACGACCTGGACGCCGGGGATGGCCTGTGCCGCTTGGGCCGTGCCGTCCGTCGAGCCGTCATTCACGACGATCACTTCATCCACCGCCGCCGCTTCCGTAAGGGTACGGAGAACGGCGGCAATGCGGGATTCTTCGTTGTAAGCCGGGATAATGGCCGCCACTTTCATGGGGAGCCTCCCGGTGCGCGGCAGTTGGGGTCGTAATTTCGACTGAAGCGTGGCAAACGGCGAACTCACTTGGAGGGACTCACTGAGAGGGACTCACTGGTGTTTGGCTTCCGAGGAAGCCATGACGGCGGCGGGGGACGGCATCTTGGTGGACAGCAGCAGCGCGGGATAGTCTATGCCGTTCTTCTCGGCGGCCAGCTTGTCCTCACCGGGGCGGTACGCTTCCTGCAAATACGCGCCCTTGTTCGCGCGCAGCTCGCGCAGCTGCTCTTCCGCCCGCAGGATGCGGTTCTCGTTGATCGGGTGATCCTGCGAGTAGGGAACCGGTTGGCCGGGGTGCTTTTTGTCTTCCGCCTCGAAGATCTGGAAAGTGCGGATCATCCCGCTCGGGTCATACCCGGCGTTGTAGGCGAACTTCTCGCCCCAGCGGTCCGCCTCGAACTCGGCCACGCGGCTGTAGTGGAGCTGGTCCAGCTCGAACAGCGCCCCGCCGACCTGGCTGATCGCGTTGCTGCGGCTGAGGACGGAAGCAAGGTCTACCAAGAAGCCCTTGTTTTCCGAGTCGGCGATGGACTTCACCACATGACGGCGGACGACGTGCGCCGATTCATGGCCGATGACACAGGCCAGCGCGTCGTCATCCTTGCCGATCTTGTCGTATAGCCCCCGGTAAAGGTAGACGTAACCGCCGGGAATGGAAAAAGCGTTCAGTTCGGGGCTGTCAATGACGCGGATGCGAAACGAGACGTCCGGCCGGTCCTTCTGCGCCTGGGCGAAGATCGGCGTGGCGATGTCCAGGACTCGGCGGTTGATCTTGCCGTCCATGACGAACTTCGCCTGGTTGTCTATTTGCAGGGCATAATCCCGGCCCAGTTCGTTCTCCTGGGACGAGTTCATCATGTTGCTGTGTATCTGTCCGCTCTGGCAGCCCGCGCTCGCCAGGGCCACGGCGAGCGCCGCGCCGGCGGCAAGAAGGGGACGGAGCGGCCTGCGGTTTGTGTTGTTGCGGTTTGTGTTGTTCATGGGGGACTTTCTTTGATGCGAATCAAGCCGCTTCCCACACTGCCGAACAGTCAAGGTGAGTGACGGCCGGCAACGGGATGAGCCGCGCGCCAAAGGGCGTCGGCCTGCTCCCGAAGCTGCTCGGTTTGTGCTTGCAGAGCGTGCAGGGTTCGGCGCGACTGCGGCGACCGGGCGCCGTCCAGCGCATTTTTTAAACCATTCGCGCCCCGGCGGAGTTCCTGCTCCGTCACGGGCCAATCCGCGCCCGGCGACCCCAGCCGGGTCGGCGGCGGCCGGTTTTGCCTCGCCGCGCGCGCCTTCAGGTCCCCGACCTCGGCTTGCAGGAGCCGCACTTGCAGCCAGTTGTACCCACAGCCGGCGATGAGGACGACCATCAAAATTCGGGTCAGAAAGCGGCGGATCACCGGCTACCCCTTTTTCCGCCGCATCCAGGCCTTGCCGCGCCGCTCAACGGCGTCTTCCCAGCCCTGGACGCGCCGGGTCAGCGGCCCAAGCGGCGTTCCCGCGCGCGTGACCAGCCGCCGCGCGTTGACCCGCGCCGCGCCCGTCCATTTGGCCTTGTACGGCTCATCCCCGCGCAGGAAGTCAAAGACCTCCCGGCCTTCGGCGATGGCAGACTGGATCGCCCGCGCGGTCAGCACCGTTCCCAAACTTAGCCGCGCCAGTGTCGGCTCGAAGCCGCCCTGGTAATAGCACAACCGGTCGCCATACGCAAAACAATACAGCGACGCCTGCGTCAGCCCGTCCAGGCGCAGCGAGAACAGGCGCAGCCAGCCCTGGCCGAGCAGCCGCCGGGCGGCGTCCCGGTGGAACGCCTGCACGCGCCCCCCTCCAAATACGCCGGGCAGCCAGCGCTGGTTCCATCGGCGCTGGTGCAGCTCGAACAAGCGACTTAACTCGTCGTCCAGCTCGGCCTCGTCCGTCACAGGCCCGATCTCGACGGCATAGACTTTGTGCAATGCGCGGTCGTAATAGCCGATGTTGGTGCGCGTCTTCTTCCCCAGCCCTTGCAGCAGCATGTCCCAGGCCGGCGGCAAGGCGAGATACGGGCACGGCTCGCCGGGAGCCTCGAAACTCGCCAGCTTGCCGCCTTCGGGGGGCCGCCGCTCGCGCAAATATCCGCCCTCGCGGAGCTGCTGGAAATCCGCGATCTGCCAGCCGCCGACGTGCTCCAAATAGGCGTACAGCCCTTCGGAAACGGCGTCCTCCCATCCCGGCGCGGCCAGCGCATCCAGATAATCCGACGTTCCGGTTCCCAGTAACGACAGCCGGCGCAGCGCGGTCGCGTACCAGAACGAGGTCATCAGCGGCGCCAGCCCGACCAGCGCCCCGTCGGCATCTCGGAACGTCACCACGCGCAGCATTCGCCCCGGCGCCCGCCCGAAGTGCCGCCACCAGGCCGCGTTCCACTCCCATGTCTGAAAAACGGTCGCCGTGGGACAGACAGACGCCAGACGCTGCCATTCCGGCTCCAGCGCGGCCAATCCCGCCGCGCGTCGGACATCGGCCACCTGCACCCGCTCCGTTCCTGTCCACTTCATTCCGCCTCTGGTTCCGGCCTCGCCACGCGGTCATTATAGCAGAATCAGGGAAAAGTGTAAAGGCGCGGGAGCGCTTAGAGGAAGGCAGAGAATCGGCGGAGGTAAGCGACGGTTTCACCCAGCCCTTGCCTTTCAAGCGTGTCGAGCAATTCCTCGACCGTCTTGGTCGGGTTGGTAAGTGACTCGCGCTGCCGTTGCACAGCAAGAAGAACTGCGTCGGGTGAAGAGTCCAGTTGACGCCGGATAAAGCTATCCGGGTGCTGGGCTTCTATCCCGTAAGCCTGCAAGGCCGAAGCTGGGAAGTCGGCAAGATTGAACGTGACTATAACATCGGCCTTCGTGACAATCGCCGCCGCCAGCACATGCCGGTCGTTTGGGTCGGGCAGCGTCAGGGCAGGGATCAGGCTCTCATAATCCGTCACCAGACAGTCGCGCACACTTTGGTTCATCAGTGCGCGCGTCCGCTCCAGCCGCTCCCGCTTCAGGTCAAGGCGATTTTGAAGAAGATTGCTAATCCATTCATCCTGGATTTGGAGTGTCCATCTAGCCCGAAACGGAGCCGTGATCGCCAGATGCACCAGCAGATCGCGGAGCGGCGCTGGGTACAGCACACACGCATCGTAAAGCGCGGTGAGCAAGGGCATGGCCTAATACCCCATGTCGAGTTCCTGGGCTTGTGCGGTTAACTCCCTCAACGCCGCCAATCGGGCCTCATCATCACGCTTCTTATAGTCCATCAGATCGTCCAACAGAATCCGCCGATGCGTTCCGACCATGCGGAACGGTATCTGCCCTTCTGCAAGCAGCCCGATAAGGTAGGGTCGGGATACCTTCAACAGTTCCGCCGCCTGCTGCGTCGTCAATTCTGCGTTGATAGGAACGACCTTGACGGCGTTCCCCTCCCCCATCTGCGCGAGGACATCCACCAGCAGCCGAGAGGCAGAGGCAGGCAACTCTATAACTTCGCTTGCCTGATCGTTCTCAACCACTTGAATGCGGAAGCCGCGATGCGTCTGCAAATGCGCTGCCAGCCGATGATTAGCCTCTCTCGCCAATTGGCTGTCGTTATTGATAGGTGCCGCCGACGGTGAGGGTGCGAGTAAAACAGTCATGTTGTATCTCCTATTGTGGCCGTCTAAATTGTACCACTTATTCGAAACATATGCAATATCCGAAATAAGATTGACACATTTCACGCTGGCTTTGTTGGCCCGCCTGGAAACCGGTCGAAACGACGGGGGAACTTGCGATCCCTTCGCGGCAACCAGACCCAGACCAACGTCTCACAGTGAATGGTGAAGGAGCGGCCTGGGTGGAACAACATGCTGTGTTCAATGCGTCCATCCTCAGCCATGTCTAACTCGTGGCGGGCAAGGTCAGACTCGTGTCGTCGGCTATCCCTCGTAGTGCGCGCCACAAGCGCCAACACCTGCTCATCTTCATGCGTGATCTCGGCACCTTGATAGTTCAGGATGAGGTCATAATATCCGATGCCGATGTAGCCGGCCCGCAAGGTAAGCGACAGGATCTGCCGTGCCCGATCATGCCGGACCTTAACGACCAGCGCATCTTCCACGCCCGGCAGCCGCGCCAGCGCCAGCACGTCGGCAGGCAGAACACCTTGCATCTCCTCCAGGTGTCGAGTGTACTGCTGAGAGGCCGACCGATCTCGGTCAAAGTTGTCATCTACGGCATGATACCAATCAAGCGTAAAGTATTTCAATTGTTCTTAACTCCCATCAAGAAAACATGTTCCACGCTCGCCTGCTGTTTTCCTATACAACAACTCTCTCGCGTACAACACGGCTTAAAGCAGGACTCCGATGCCCAAACCGCCAATAAAGGCGTAAGTTCTTTGTTGGGAGGTACTTTGTGGAGAAGTTGATCAAAGCCAAAGTCGAAGCGGGCCGGGTGGCGATTCAGTGGCTCGGCCAGGGCGGGTTCGCCTTCAAGAACCATGCGGGGGATGTCCTCGTCGTGGACCCCTATCTGTCCGACAGCGCCAATGGGGACGGCAATGCCGGGCGGCTCGTGGACGTGCCGGTGAAGCCCAAAGACGTGAAGCTGGACTACCTGTTCCTGACGCACGACCACCTGGACCACACGGACCCGCATTCGGCCCCGGCTATCGCGCAGGCGAACCCGGATGCGCCGGTCATCTGCCCGCCGTCGTCGTGCCGTCATTTGACCAAGCTGGGCGTGCCGACGACACAGATCACGACGGCCATGCCGGGGCAGTCGCTGGCGTTCCCGAACTTCGTCGTTCATGTGGTCGCCGCCGAGCACACCGACGACAGCGTGGGCTTCGTCTTCGAGTTCGGCAACGAGGGCACAAGCAGCGACACGGTTTCGGTCTACATCACAGGGGACACTGAATACAACGACGGCCTGGCCGCCGCCGTGGAGGAGTACGGGCCGGAAGTGCTGCTGGCGCCCATCAACGGGCGCTGGGGCAACATGGACGCCGCCCACGCGGCAAAACTAGCCGCCCAGATCGCGCCGCGCGAAGTGATCCCGATGCACTACGGGATGTTCGCGGAAAACACGGCGGACCCAAATGACTTCCTAGCGGCACTGGCATCGGCGACGGAGTCCAGCCCCGATGTGGTCCCGGTCGTGATGAGGCACAACGGGTGCCACATCTACTGCCCCGCCGAGGCGGTGCAGGGGAAGCACGCGAAGACGGAAGCGCGGGCCGCGCGGGCGAAGGCAGCGCGGGCAGGCCATCAGCACGAGGACGGCCTGCGCGGGCCGAACGGCGGCAGCGGCGTCAACCGGGGCGGCGGGCGGGCGCGGTGACAGGGTCGTAAGATTAGGAGCGGGAAGGGCAGGAGGGCGAGGGGACCTCGCCCCGACACGATGCGGTGTAGGGGCGGGGTCCCCCTGCCCTCTTTGCATTCCTGTCCTTGTATTCCTGTCCTTGTATTCCTATCCTGGAAAGCCGCGCGGGCAGTGGCTACAGCAGCGGCTCGTCCGGCTCCTTCAGCGCGGCCTGGGCGTCGGCATAGAGGTCCAGGTCGGGCTGGCCGCTGATCTGCCGGAAGGCGTCCCGGATCTGGGTCCGGCCTTCCGCCAGCAGGAAATCAGCGCCTCCCGCCACTTTCTGGCCGATGAAATAAATCCCCGGCTCTTGGGGATGCAGGACGCGCTCATAGGTCATGGCGGCCCGGCGGTAGCCGACGTTGGCGACCACGGAGTCGACCGAAAGGCGCTGCGTCTCGTGGTTGACTTGCAGGGTCACCTGGAACTTGTTGGTGGCCAGGGAATGCTGGGCCGCCTCGACCTGTGTAATCGGGCTGTACTGGAGGCGCGGGTGGCCGTTCTTGACCAGCAGGTTGACCTTCTTCATCAGCGTGTCCCGGCGCGGCAGCGGGTCATGCTCGACGAGGGGCAGCGGCATTTCGGCGCGGGATTTTGTGACCCAGACAACCGAGCCGTGCGGCTCTATGTCCGCCACTTCGAGGAGCGCGGCCAGCGTGGTCGCGGCGGAAGGGCCGTCGCCGACCAGCAGCGTCTTTTTGCCGAGGAAATGGATGCGGTCGCGGCCCTTGACATCCGGGATCTGGTGGAAGACCTGGCGGTAGCCGCCCATCTCGCCCAGGGCGGGCAGGCCGCCCGCCCCCAGCCAGCGCGGCGTGTGGGTCACGCCCGTGGCGTCAATGACGTAATCGGCCGTGTAGATGCGCTCCTCGCGCGGGTTGCGGGTCAGCAGCCGGAACCGGCGCGCGGACCGCTTCTGTGGGTCGTCGGAGTGCTCGTCCGGGAAGAGGTAGGAGCGGCCCAGAGCCACGACGCGGGTTTCGAGCAGGACCGATTCGCCCAGCAGCCGCGCCAACGGCTCCAGGTACAGGCGGACGAACTCGCCGCCGGTGGGGTAGAGCCGGCCCGGCGGGAATTTATATACCTTCAGCTTTTCCTTGCGGACCGCCTCGCGCAGCAGCCGCTCGCCCAGCGGGCTGCGGTTCGCGGCCCACGGCGTGAACATGCCGACGTGCGCCCATGCCCGCACATCGGGCGCGATCTCGGCCTCGCGCTCGAAGAGCCAGACGGAGTGGCCCAGCCGCATGGCATAAAGCGCGGCTTCCAGGCCGAGCGGACCGCCGCCCAGAATGGCCGCGCGCGGCGGCTCCTGCATCCGGCGCAGGCGGTGCGCGGGCAGGTCGGGCGGGGCGGATTCGGGCGTGATGGGGTCGGAAGAGGTAGACATCGTCTGTATTTTACCCCACAGCGGCCCCGTTTCGGCTTGACTTTTGGCCCTTGAAACGCCTATAATTTCCCAGCCTCCCTGCGCGCCGCCGGCGGGCAGGGGGATGAGGAGAAGTATTTGCACTATGGATCATTAGCCCGCGCGGTCGCGGCGGTGGCGGCAGGTCTGACGCTGGCTGCGCCCGCCCAAGCCGAAACGACCTTTCACGCGCGCATCGGCGCGCGGTTCTGGGCGACTCCGCGCGGCGAGTTCGCTCGCGTCTTGGTCAACGATCAGCCGATCGCGACCCTGCACATATCTTCCGGCGGGCTGACCCCGGCCCAGCGCGCGGTCACAATCAAGGACCGCTTAATCGGCCTGGTGGATGCCGATCTGACGCCCACCCAGGTGTCCCTGGTTCCCCTGGGCCGAGAGGGCTGGGAGATTCGCGGCCAGGGCGCGCGAATCATCCTCGTCAGCCCACGCGACGGGGCGGCGCAGCGGCAGACGGCGCGGCATCTGGCGCAGCTCTGGGCGAAAGCATTGAAGACGCGGCTGGCCGAGCCGCCGCTGTCGCTTGCCAAAGGGGCGATCCTGGTGCCCTTCGGCGCGGCCCGCACCGTGGCGGTCGGCGGGGCGGCCCGCGCCGAGGACATCACGCTGGCGGCAGGGGACAGCAGGGTCAGCCAGGCGTCCTATGACCCCCTCCGCCGCCGGATCACGCTGCGCGGGGTGGGATCGGGGCAGACGCAGGTTCAGGTCCAGGCGCCTGGGGCCACCCTGCCGCTGACGGTTTCGGTCCGCAAATTCGCCGCGTTCGTCCAGCCGCGCGTGACCGTCCGGGTCACCGGCCGGCCTTCCGCGCCCGCGTTTCTGGTGCAGACGGCGGTTTACCTGGGGCTGGAACGGGCGCTGTCCGCCGCCGAAGGCGCGCAGCTCCGCCTGCTGCAAGCGCCCCGCCCCGCCGGCAGTCTGCGCCCCGGCCAGTCCATCACCCGCCGCCTGTCGCTGCGCGTCGCCGGCCCGGACCTGCTGCCGGTCGAGGCCGCGCCGCTCGTCACGGTCGTCAATCAGCCGCTTTCGCCCTCCCGCGCGGGGGCCATGTTTTATTCCAACAACCCGGAACAGGTCAAGCGGACCCAGACGCTGTTCACCGGGCCGCTGTCGCCTTTCCGGCCCGTCCGGCTGGACTACCACCATCAGAATGAGACGGGCCTCCCCCTGATCTTCCACGCGGACTTGGTGAACGCTTCGGACCAGAGTGCCTCCGTCCATGTTATGGAGGGCGTTGCGGCTCCCGAAGTGGACACGGTCGGGATCGGGCGACGGGCAGGCGCGGCCTTCCTCCAGGCGCTGGACAGCGGCACGGGCGTCGTCGTAGACGTGCCGCCCCACGCGCGCGTCCCGCTCCTCGTCCAGCGCTTCGCGCCCCTCCTGACCGTCAGCGGCATCGTGCAGCTCCAGCAGATCAGCGGCCTGGACCGGGCGTTGAGCCTGAGCGTGGTTGCGGACGAAGACAAGCAGGCGCTGGCCTCGTCCCCCGGCAACCTAGCAATGACGTTCGGCGAGACGGAAGGGGCGAACGCGCGCCTGATCTCCGCGCCGGCCGCGCCGCTCGCCACCGGGGCCGCACGGGAAACCTCGCCTTACGTCTTCGGGGCGCCGCTCGTCCAGCTCACTGGCGCGTATGCCGTGGGCGGGCAATGGAAGTATCTGCGGCTCGGCCACGTCGAATCGCTGAGGAATGCTGCCCGGACGCAGACGCTGTGGGGGAACTACGGCGTCAGCTACTTCGTCACCCTGCGCCTGACCAACCCGACGCCCCGGCAGCGGACGGTCGGGCTGTTCTTCGCCCCGGAAGCGGGCCTGGCGGCGGGCGTGTTCCAGACATCCGGCGAGCCGCTGCTCCAGTTTGACCCCCTGCCGCCGCCCGAAGAACGGGAATTAACGCGGGTCCGGCTGGACGCAGGTGAGAAACGGACCATACACCTGCGGACGATCCTTCTGAACGGCTCGGCGTATCCGGCTTCCCTGGTCGTTCACGCGCTCTAACGGGGGACGAGAAACACGATGGCAACCGACGCAAAACCGGCTTCCTTTCGCCCGGCGTCGCCGCAGGACGCGGCACGCACGGCTGCCCTGTCGCGCGCTCTTTTCCGGACGCTCTGGCTGCCGACGGGCCTGCTCTTTTTCGCCACACTGGCGGTGTATTGGGCCACGCGCACTCAGGCGAACGCCTTTGACGCCGTTTCCTATGCGAACCAGATCGCCCACCTGTACCCGCGCACGGGCGACGCGCGCTGGCTCTTCCACCCGCACCACTTGCTGTTTAACGCCCTGGGCTACGTCTTGTGGCGCGCCTCCCGCGCCGTGGGCTACGCAGGCGGCTCGCTTGTCGTCCTGCAAAGCCTGAATGCGACCCTGGGGGCGGGCGGCGTCGCCGTCTTTTACCTGACCCTGCGCCGGCTCTTGCAGCGCTCGCGCTGGCTGCCACTGCTGATCTCGCTGGGCCTGGCCCTTTCCTTCGGCTACTGGGACTGCGCCGCCGACGGCCGAGTGAACATGCCCAGCCTGTTCCTGATGCTGTGCGCCTTTGCCGTCCTGTGCCGGACCATGCCCTCGCCGCAGCCGCGCCTGGTCGCCGCTGTCGGGGCGCTGGCCGGCGCAGCGGCCCTGTTCCATGAAAGCGCAGGGTTGTTCGTCGTGGTCGGCCTGGCCGGCGTCCTGCTGGCGGAGGACGATTCGTTGCTGCTGCCCGCCGCCATGCGGCTCCGGCGGCGACGCATGGCGCTGGCGTACCTTGCTGCGTGGGCGGCGACCGTGGGGCTGCCGTATCTGTCCGTCGGCGTTCTCGTGCTGCACCTGCACTCGGTCGCCGCCTTCCGGCACTGGGCGAATGAATACGCCGAGCTGGGCTGGTGGTGGAATTTCCACATCCTGACCAACCTCGGTCTGGATGCCAAAGCCTTCCTCCATGCCGCCATCGCCGATCTGCCGGGCCGGCAGGGAACGCTGCGCGTCGGCCGGCACATCCCGGTCGCCCTGAAGAGCCTGTACTACGCGACTTTGATCGGCTGGCTGGGGGTGGTGTACGCCTTCCTCGCCGCCCTGCCGCTGCTGTGGCGCTCGCACAACCGGCGCATGGTGATCGTCTGCGTCCTGTGGAGCGTCGTTTATGCCGCCTTCTTCACGGTTTGGAATCCCGGCTACTTCGTTTTTTGGGTGCCCGTGCTGGTCCCCACCGCCGTCATGCTGGCTCTCGCCCTGGCCCACTACCGCGCGCGGCGCGGCGGGCTGGCGGCGAACTGGCTGCTGGGCGGCTGGATCGCTTTGTACGCGGTCCTGAATGCCCAAGCGAGCTTCCTGCCACACCTGGCGCCTCACTCCGACCCGTTCCGCCAGATCGCCGCCGATGTCCGCGCGCACACGCAGGCGGGCGATGTGGTTGTCGTCGCAGGCGCGGGCTACGGCGGCTCGTGCGAAGTCGCCCTGCCCTACTTTGCCGACCGCGATGTCGTCTCCCTGCATGGGCTGCTGACGAGGAGCCGCAACGACAAAGCCGCCGCGCTGTTCGGGCCGGGAGGCGCACAGGCGCAGATCAACGCCGCCCTGGCGGCGGGCCACGCCGTCTACGCCCTGGACGAAGTCATCCCCGCCGGTGTGAACCTGGGGCGCGCGCACAACCAGCTTACGCTGAACGCACTTGCCAAGGACCACCATCTGACGCAGGCCGACCTCAAGACCCTGCTGTCCGCCTACACCCTCACCCCCGCCTGGCACAGCCCGCGCGGCCCGGTCTGGCGGCTGATGCCGCGCCTCCCGGCTCCGTTTCCAGCGCCACAGGCAATTCTGGCCGTTCCCCCAGTCTGAATTCCAGGGGACTCAGGCAAGAGATCTAAAGAACCTCGCCGCAGCTTCCGATACTCTCAGCAATAGCGCAAGGAAGCGTCCGTTCTCAGCAACCCTCCCCCACCAACGGCGGTGCGTGATCAGACACTTCTTCCCAAGGAGAACCCGACCATGCTGCCGACCGTCACTGAACCCATCCGCCTGAACGACCTGCCGACCCTGCTCGGGCCCTACGCCAAGACCGCCCCCATATTCGTCTACATGATGCGCTGCGGCAACCTCAAAGCGACCCGTTTCCGCCTCGGAGACGAGGAAGACCTCATGCTCGTCCTCAGCCCGCAAGGGATGCTGCCGCAGGAAGCGGCCACGGCCTGACCTTCCGCGCAACACATCAAAGGGCGGGGGTTGTTCCCGTCCTCATTTCTTTCGTCAACTGGTGCGTCTGTTCTGCGTTTGTGGTAGAATGCCGTCAGGAGAAAGAAATGGTTCATCAAGTGACGCTGGAAGAGGCCGCCGGTCATCTCTCGGAACTCGTCCGGGAGGCACACGACGGGCAGGAGATCATCCTGCTTCAAGATCAACGGCCCGTTGCGAAACTGGTTTCCCTGACGGATGAGGTCAGTTCGGGGGAGATTGCCGCCCTCGCGGTGTCCGGCGGCGCGTTTGATTGGCTAGCGGATGAGCCGGAGTTGTACGATGACACGGACGGGGAGCTACTCACCGACCGGGTCCCGGCGTTACTCCGGCAGTGGCAGCAGGAACACGGCCTCCCGGTACGCCCGGATGGGAAGGCGCATACCCCCGTTCAAGAACTGTTCGCGCAGTGGGAACAGGAGGACTCACATCTGACGCCGGAGGAAGCGGAAGCCGAACAGCGTCTTTGGGAAGACCATCAGAAAAACCATCCGAAGGTCTCGCTCTGATGGCGTTGGCCTTCATCCTTTTGGATGCCTACCCTCTTGGCAACGCCGCCATCGCCCCGGCACGTCCGGGCGCTCCGCCGACTTCCTCGCAGGACTGCCGCCAGTGGATGACGGACTGTGAACGTGCCGGCTCGACTCTATTGGTGCCGGCGATTGCCTACTATGAGGAAGTCCGGGAGATGGAGAGGCGGCAGGCCGCCCGCCAGATCACCCGGCTGCAAAACTTTTGCTTCGATCCCGCCCGCTTCATCTCCCTGACGACGGACCATTTGACGGCGGCGGCAAAGCTCTGGGGTCAGGTGCGGCGTCAAGGGCAACCGACTTCTGATCGTCACTCCCTGGACGGTGATGTCATTCTGGCCGCGCAGGTGTTGAGCCTCGGCTTGCCCAGCAGCCAGTACGTTGTGGCTACTCGGAATGCCCAGCACCTCGTTCGATTCGGCCTCCCCGCCGAGGAATGGCAGAACATCACCCCTTAATTGTTTCCGCCTCCACGATCTTGATCTCGTCCTCCGTCAGCCCGTACAGGGCGTACACCAGCCGGTCAATCTGCGCGTCGGTGGCCTCGATCTGCTGTTGCAACACGGCCTTCTCCTGCCCCAGCCGCGCCCCCGCCTTGTCCTTGTGCAGCTTCAGCATACTCTCCACCAGTTCTACCATCTTGTCGTGCTTGGCTTTTTCGGCGGGCTTGGAGAAGTCAAGCCGTCGAATGGGAAGCTGCTCTATAAACTGCGTGAAGTAACGGAAGAAACCGCCCCGCATGGGCGTGGTGACTTTTTTCAGATAGAAGTTCAGAAGGCGGCTGTTAAGCAGGCCCAAGACGTACTTTTGAGCCTCGGCTACATCTTTTTTGAGTGTGATGCCATAGCCACTTGTGAAGGCGTATCGGCCTTCCTCGTCCAAAGCAAACGCAGCCTTGTCTGCAATGTCCGGTACGAGGATTTTGGGCATTAACATCAGGTCAATATTTTGTTGCCGTCCGAATACATACCAATTTGCGCCTGCAAATCGTCCCTTTTCGCGCTTTTCCAGATATTCCTTATTTTCAGCCAGATAGGAGTAAGTGAGCGGAAACTTCCTCCTGATTGCCTTTTCGGTTATCAGGCGTGTGCGTGACTTGGTTACACGATAAGGAACAACCGCTACCTTTTGAGGTGAAGTTATGGCGTACCTCTTGATTTCCCGACCCTGCAAGAAAGGCGTCGCGGCTTTTTTCTCTATCTCTATAACGGCCATGAGTTGTTTGGAGCGCACCTCCACTACATCCGCGTTTGTAGATAGCAGATCAAGCACATAGACCTCGTTCGCGCTTGTTCTAACCCCTTGACCGATGCGTGCCGCAACATCACGCAGTTTGCTGGGCATCCGGTCGAGTCTCTCGAACAGAGCCGCGCCGCCGTCGGCTGAGAAATTCCAGTCTTTGTCGGTGACATTAGCCTCTGGAATGACGCACTCCGAAGCACTATGGGATTGCCGCCACGCCTCCAAATGCGCTACCTTCGAAAACTGGAATTGTTCGCATTGAGCCTTTCTCAGCATCAACAAACAAGTGTAGGTCGTTGCGTCAGCGAAAATCTGCTGGTCGCCGAAATGAACCACGCTGTCCAGGTGCTTGCCGTCGCTGATGAGCTTCCTCAAAGGTTGTCCGTACTGGGAGTTAAAGAACTTGTGAGGCAGAATAAAGCCGAGCCGCCCGGCTTTGTTTAGGAGCCTCAGCCCCTTCTCCACGAACACGACGTAGATGTCATAGTTGCCCTTGCCGGCTGAGGCATAGGCGGTTTTGTAGAACTCCACATCGAGCGGCGCCCATTCCTTCATCGTTTGAATGCGGATATAAGGCGGGTTCCCGATCACGGCGTCAAAGCCGCCGTCGGCCATGACTTTGGCGAAGGCGGTCTTCCAGTCGAAGGCGTTGATTTTCAGGCGGGCGTCAAGGTCAAACAGGGCCGGGTCTTTGTCGGCGTAGAAGTCCGGGCCGATCAGCGAGTTGCCGCACTTGATGTTGTTCTCCAAGTCCGGCAGGGCGCGCTCCTGGAGCAGCTTCAGGGTGTTGTCAATTAGCTCCGCCGACTCGCCTTCCAGCACCTTCAATAAGAGGGACAGCTTAGTCACTTCCACGGCCTGCGTGTCAATGTCGACGCCGTAGATGTTGGCGAGCAGGATGCGCTTCTTTTCCGCCGTTGTCAGCCGCCACACGTTGTTTCCTGCCGCGTCTTTGGCGGCCAGGTACAGGACGGCCTTCTTGCCCTTTGCGAGCTTCGCCGGGTCGTGGTCGGTGTAGTATCGAAGGTGCCAGTCGAGCAGAAACTGGTACGCGCCGATGAGGAACGACCCGGAGCCGCAGGCGGGGTCCAGGACAGTCAATTTGGCGACCTGCGCGGGCGTCTTGCCGTCCACCAATTTGCCGACCGTGTTCTCGACGATGTAGCGGACGATGTAAGTGGGGGTGTAGTAGACGCCGCCCGCCTTTTTGACTTCGGGCTTGTCCTCGACCTCGGCGGTTTTGCCCGACACGCGGATGACCTGGCCCAAGAACTGCTCGTAGACCTGGCCCAAGATGTCGGCGGGGAAGATGGAGAAGACGTAGGGGTTCTTGTCCCCGTACAGGCCGCCGAGGATGTCCCGCAGCAAGCGGTCGTCAAGGGTGAGGCGCGGCGTGATGTCATCCGGTTCGCCGCGCCCGGTCTCGCGGCCGAAGTGGAACAGGCCGGAGTTGTAGCGGGCATCGGCGTGGCGAAACAGTTCCAGCAGACGGGGGTAGACGCGCGCGCCGTTTTGCAACGGTTCCAGGCGGTACTGGGTCTCGACGCCCCGGTCTTCGCTGATCCGCAAAAAGATGATGCGGTCAATGATCATCTGGACGGCATAGTTCAGCTCGCGCGGCGTGACGCCGGGGTTGTTGGCGACGATGTTGCGGGCGAGCGTCTCGCGCCAGTCGGAGATGCGCGCCAGGAAAGCGGCATCCACGGGGATGAACGACTTGCGGCCGGGCGCCTCGGCGGCGTAGCGGTCGAACGCGCCGCTCAGAACGGCGTCATGGGAGAAGCGGGCGGCGATCTCGTCCCACCGCTCGGCCATCTCGGTGTACTTGAAGTAGTCCAGCCGCGCAACCGTCGGCCCGTCCTTGTGGTCGGGGATGACCCGGCCGTCGTACACTGCGAACTCTTCAAAGTTCGTCAGGATGCTGACCGGCAGTTTCGCCGTCCAGGCGTAACGGCGGAGCTGGTAGGCGGGAGCGGCGAGAAGCTTGAGGTTGACGCTGGGCTTCTTGGTTTCCAAGAAGAAGCGGCGCTGGCCGCCGGCGCGGAAGCCGTAATCCGGCGCTTTGGTGGTGCCTCCGATCTTGAGCGCGTCCTCATGGATCACCTCGCGCTGGACTTCGGACAACGCCTTGCGGTTGTCCATGTCCCAGCCCAGGGCAAGGAAGAGCGGGTTCACGAAGTCAATACGGGTCTGTGTCTCGTTGTAGTGGGCCTGATGATACTCTTTGCGGTTGGCCTCAAAACGGGCGACGAGTTCGGCCACGCTGTCCGGCAGGGGCATGGGGATGTTCCTCAGTTACAGTATACCTTGCAGGCGTTCTTTCAGCCGCGTGTGCCGGTGGATGTCGCTCTGCTTCTTGACGGCCATGGCGATGGCCCGCATCGGGCCAATGAGGACGGCGAACTTCTTGGCGCGGGTGAGGGCCGTATAAATCAGGTTGCGCTGCAAGAGCATATAATGCTGGGTGTGCAGGGCGAGGACAACGGCGGGGTATTCTGATCCCTGACTCTTGTGGATAGAGCAGCTAAACGCCAGTGTCAGCTCGTCCATGTCGGCGAACTCGTAGACGACTTCGTTGACGCCCTCGGCGTCGGGGAAGGCGACGGTGAGGGTGTCGTCCTCGTGGCTGATGGCGGAAACCGTTCCGATGTCGCCGTTGTAGACGGCCTTGTCGTAGTTGTTGACGATCTGCATCACGCGGTCGCCGACCCGGAACAGGCGCGCGCCCCGCTGCACCTCGTCCTTGCCCGGCGCGGCGGGGTTCAGGGCCTCCTGCAAGCGCGTGTTGAGGTAGGCCGCGCCCGCGCTGCCGCGCTGCATCGGCGTCAAAACCTGGATGTCGCCCGGTGCGTAGCCGCGCTTGGGGAGGCTCCGGGCGACCACGGCGACCACCTTGTCGGCGACTTCTTCGGCCTCCTCGACTTTGAGGTAGGCGCAGTCCCGGCCCTCGCTCGGCGGCGGCAGGAGCGGCATCCGGCCCGCGTTGATGGCGTGGGCATTGGTGATGATCAGGCTTTCCGCCGCCTGCCGGAACACCTGGGTCAAGCGGGCGACGGGGACGGACCCGCTCTCGATCAGGTCGCGGAGGACATTGCCGGGGCCGACGGAGGGGAGCTGGTCCACATCGCCGACGAAGACGACCTGCGCGCCTTCCGGGACGGCCTTGAGCAGCGAGTACGTCAGCACCATGTCCAGCATGGAGCTTTCGTCCACCACCAGCACGTCGCATTCCAGCGGCGTTTCAAGGTCACGCTTGAAGCCGCGCTTTTCCGGGTCGAATTCGAGCAGGCGATGGACCGTCCGCGCCTCGCGCCCCGTCACTTCGGTCATGCGCTTCGCCGCCCGGCCCGTCGGCGAGGCCAACAGCACGTCTTTTTTCAATGCCTCGAAAGCCGTCACGATGGCGTTAGTGGTCGTGGTGTTGTGGTTGACGAAGCCGCCCGCGACGAATGACTCTTCTCCTGGGACCGTCAGATCGTAGACCAGAGATGAAGAATGCTCAATGCCGACTACCTTGTCCCAGTAGTAGCAGTCCCGACACGCTTCCCGAACGGCCTCCCGCTGCCAATCCTCTGTTTCCGGCGTCCAATCCTGAAGCAAGGCAAGTAGTCTCTGCCGGGTCGGTGTGCGTTCGCCCTTGATCTCACGCTTCCATGCCCACCACTCCCGACGGGTATGACGACCGCTGGCGGTGAAGATATGGCGGATGATCGGCCCAGGCAATGGGACAACATCCCGATTAGGATTGCAAAGCCGAACTTGGTTCGGAACAATCTTCTGCGTCGGGATCAATGACATGAGAAGATCAGCATCGTAACCTGTGACTGACAAACGCCAGTAACTTCGCCCTTCAACGCGCTCCTGGTAGCAGTACTTGATTGACCTTTCGACACAGCGGCTCACGATCCCTAGATTGAGTAGGAGAACCTGCACCTGCCGGATCACTTCAACGCTCTTCAAAGTGATCTCGAAAGAGACTTGTCCACCAGGACGTTGCTGTATATGACCGTCCGTGTCAAAAAGGCCCGCCAAGTATTGCACGATGGACGCACGCGGAGCTTCCAGAACGGAAGAAGGAATCGTTTTGCCCTCCGACTTGCAGACGTGCAGCCCATATCCGAGCAGTGCCCGACGTAACGCTTTGCCGTGGAAGATCAAGTCGTGGGTATTGCGGCTTGGCCGCAAGTAGCCCCGGCGTCCGAGGCGCTGTTCTACGATCTCACGACAACGAGCTAACAAAGCGACATTATTATTCGTTATTATTATCTTATCCGAGGAAGATTGCGAACCATCGCCAGAGATAATGCCAAACAGGTAAGCCATATCTGGGGGCAGGTTTCCCCGGCCCCATAGATCGTCCCCGCGGCGCACCGCTACGAACATATCATTCTGAATTTCGTCGAGCCTGACCCAGTCCGGCCCATGCTCCGTCATAGCCCACAGGCGATGATTAGGAGTACCCTCCAATTCCAGTCCGAGATGCGCCTTAATCCGAATCGTTTCCCGCCTGCCGCCGAAGAAGGTGTGGCTAGTCGTTGCAGTGTGGTTTTTTGCCGCGACTTCAACGGCGTGTTCACGGAAACTGTCAGGGCAGTCGAAAGGTTCGCCAGATGACTGGCACCAGTGTCCTTCCAGCGGCAACACACCTGCCGCACTGACAACAAGCGTGTCACCGGTCACACACTTCCCCGTCCCAGGGCCTCCAGTCAACACACTGAAGCGCGAGAGCAGGGCGGTCTTGACGGAAGCTCGCTGTTCCTCGGACAAGGGAAAGCCATGCTTGTCCAGCAGCGCGACCAGCCACTCGTCGAACTTCTGCGGGTTGGCGGGCTGCTTCAGCGGGGTCGCCAGCAGCTTCTTGATGCGGTCGGCCAGCCCGATCTCCGTCTTGTGCAGCGAAGGCGTGTAGATGGCGACCTCGGTCTGGCCCAGGAACGTCGCCGTCTCCGACACTAGGCGGCCCGAACCCGACAAGGTCAGCAGGGCTGCGTTCACATCCCCCACCCCTAATATCTCGGTCGCCTTGATGGTCAACTCCTTCTCGGTCAGGTAGGCATTGCCGCCCGACTCGACGGCCTCGTTCAGCACATAGACCACGCCCGCCTCAATACGGCGGGGGTCATCCTCGGCGATGCCGATGGCCCGCGCGATCTTGTCCGCACTCTTGAAGCCGATGCCCCAGATGTCGGATGCCAGTTGATAGGGGTTCTTCTCGACGACCTCAATGGACTTCGCGCCATACGCCCGGTAAATCTTGACGGCATACGCGGGCGAAACGCCGTGGCCTTGCAGGAACAGCATGATGTTCTTGATCTCGCGCTGGTCGTGCCACGCCTGCGTGATCTTCGCCAGCGTTTTCTCGCCCAGCCCCGGCACGGTCAACAGCTTGCGCGGGTGGTGTTCGATGATGTCCAGGGATTCGTCGCCGAACTTGTTCACGATGCGCTTGGCCGTGACCGGGCCGACGCCCTTGACCATGCCGCTGCCCAGGTACTTTTCGATGGCAAAGGCGGTCGCGGGCCGGATGACCTCATAGCGCGCCACCTGCATCTGCTTGCCCCACTGCGCGTGCTGGGTCCATGTCCCGTAGCAGAGCAGGCTTTCGCCGACGACCGGGTTGGAAAAATTGCCGAGGATGGTGATGACATCACGCGCGTTCGGGGGCAGGAGCCGGGCTACGGTGTAGCCGTTCTCCTCATTGTGGAAGGTGATGCGCTCGATGACGCCTTCCAGCGTGTCGAGCGGCGGCCCTTCGTCGGGGACTTTGATCAGGGGATTAGCGGTCTTGAACGCGCACACGCCTTAGTATACCCGACCGACGCGCGTTACCTGAGAGGCGGCGTGTCACCTGGCGATGTGTTCAGCGGCGTGACGACTACCTGGCCCGCATCAATAGCAGTAATGGCTTCTTCTAGAGCGTGTTGCAGCCGTCGAAAAGAGCGTGAACGGGGTGCGACGAGACCCGTCTTTAGCAACTGCGTCATGGGAGCTTGGTCGAATGTTGGCTTGTACTTGCGGGAGCCGGGAAAGTGGCGGTCTAGCCAGCCTTTGACACCAACCAAAGTTTCTATGTCCGGTTCTGGGTAAGCCGTTCCCAGCGGCAGGCCCGTTCTACCCTCCAGATTTTTGCCAGCGATGCTGTCGAGGCTTGCCAGAAACCATGCCTCATACTCGCATTTGGCGATTACGATAACGACGGGGTATTTTGTGCCCAGGGTGTTGATGCGTGCTACAAAATCTTGCGCGATCTTGAGTGGGCAGCCCTTATCCGCGTCCATCAGAACTAAAATAGCCCCGCAATCAGGCCGCAAGGCGGCATTCTGAACGAACCGCTCCAGACCGCCCGGCTTGGTCAGGTTGGAGCAGGAGCCGGCATTCAGTGGGGGACGGCTGATGCCGATCTCTACGCGCTTCATGTCAGCCATGATCTTTCCCAACAGAAGAGGTACGGCTTCCACTTCACCGTCTCCCTCTACTATGGGCACGATTCTAGGCATACGCGGCGTTTCCCCCTTCGGACGAGTACAGCCCCTCAATACGCAACAGATCACCGGTGGTGAAAAGCTGCTGCTCAATGGCTTGGCGCTGCGAGTCAGCGATGAGGCCGATATGCGTTCCCCCTTTCCGCCGCTCGACGATGCGAAGGTCATCGGCAGGAAAGCGTGAGATCAAATCAGGGCTTTGCGTCGTCAAAAGGACCTGATGGCGTTCGGAGACTTCCCGTAGCACATCTGCCAGCACCGCCAAGGCACCTGGATGAATGTTGACTTCAGGCTCTTCCACGGCTACTAAACCGCGCGGGGGGTTGGTTTGGTACAAGCCAATCAAGAGTCCAAGCATTCGCAGAGTTCCATCGGACTCTTGAGAGAGATCAAACCAAGGTGCAGCTTCGTCATGCTCCACAGATGGCCCTCTCCGCTGATAGTCATGTCTCATCTCGGTTACTAAATATCCACCGACTTGTTTCACGCGCACATCACTCACGTCATTAACGACGCGGCCCAAAGCAGAGAGTAAATCCGCAAATGGTTCACGCTTCTGCTGCTCCCACTGCCGCCTTAAGAATTGCAAGGCAGATGAAAAGTTTTCTCCGTTATTACCCATGCGCCGGGCACTGGAGAAGCGTTGTGGTTCTCGCATAGTGTTGGGATAGATGGAAAAGAAGCTGCTTCCGGTGAGCGAAGCAAGCATTTCCCCGAGCGGCGATTGCATCAGTACCCGGATGCTCGGTAGGAACAATGAGTCGGGAGCAAGGATTTTACTCATTCGACTGGAGGTTAGAAGCCGTGTGTCCTTGTTTTCTGGGACATCGAATGCTTTAGGCTTTGTGATCCAAATGCCTTCACGAATCTCGAAGCCATCCACGCTTGGGGAGCTACCACTACGGCTGGCGGAACACGCCTCGCGCTTAACACGAAAGTCGTTCTCTTGGCTTCCCGCAAGCACAAAACTGTAGGTCCCGTAGAAACTGCCGCGTTTGACTTCGATTTCGATCTCGACCTCGCAAGGCCGCCCCTTCGCCGTCCAACGCCGCAGCGAAGCCAGCCCATTTCGATTCGCTACTGCAGACTCTAAACCGACTTGGAGGGCTTCCTGGACGAACTTAACTGCATCAACGAGGTTGCTTTTGCCAGCCCCATTTCTGCCGACAAGAACCGTAAGACGCCCTAGTTCGACATCAACATTCTCCAAGCTGCGGTAATTCTTGACATGAACTCTTGTAATCATCGTTTCCTACCTTGAACGAACACATTTGGCTCCGCCGTGTGGCATCAGTATACCTGACCGGCGCGATGTCCACGGCCTTGGCCTACCGTGCATTCAGACGGGCAGGGTCAGAGACACAGGCGCGGGTGAGAAGCGGAAGGCGCGTTCGGGGGCAGGAGCCGGGCCACGGTGTAGCCGTTCTCCTCATTGTGGAAGGTGATGCGCTCGATGACGCCTTCCAGCGTGTCGAGCGGCGGCCCTTCGTCGGGAGCGTGGATCAGGGGATTAGCGGTCTTGAACGCGCACACGCCTTAGTATACCCGCTCTCAGCCTCCGGCGGGGAGTGCCTGAAGCCATTGGATGGCGCGCGGGATGCCCTGCTGAATCATCGAGTCGTAGTGCTCGCCGCTGGGGACGTGAACGTAAGTCACGCGGGCATTGGTACTCTGAACCATTGCGGCAAACTCCTCGACCCCCGCCTTGGGGACAACCGAGTCGTCGTCGGCATGAAACAGGAACAGCGGACAGGTCAGCTTGCCGACGGCGGCGTTCGGGGAGCGGCGGGCCAGAAAGTCCTGCTCACCAGGAATGGCGCTGTCCAAAGCGCGCAGCGCAGGCAGGCCCAGATGCTGGGGCACGTTGCAGCAAGGGGCGTAGGCGATGCAGGCGGCGATGCGCGGATCGGTCTCGGCTAGGAGCAGGGAGACAGTGCCCGCCGAGCTATGGCCCGCCGCGTACAGCCGCTGGGGGTCTATCTGCGGCACCTTTGCCAAGGCATAATCCATGGCGGCGCGGGCGTCCGCCAGACCCGCATCGGCGTCTTTGAACGCTTGGGCGGCTTCTACAAGCTGCCGATCACTGCTCTTGTCGGCCAGCGGGCCATCCAGGGAATAAGCGACGACGGCGTAACCGGCCCGGACATACGGCAGGTGCTCCGGCCGGTCGCCGTCGCCCAGGTCCATGCCGTGGAACAAAGGCGTTCCGGCCGGCGCGATGAACAGGCAGGGCACCTTGGCCTGCGTAGGCTTGGCGGGCAGGTAGATCCAGACATGCTCCGTCGAGTCCCCGCGCGGCAGGACCACCTCATATTCTACGATGCCCGGCTCCAGCGCGTGTGCGGCCCCGAGCGGCGGGCTGGCAGGAAGAGCTTTGTGGCCGCCGCAGCCGACGGGCAGCAGCAGCAGGGCAACTAGGCACCTCAATCCGATTCGGCCCACGCGTGTGTCCCCTTTCAGATGTCCGCCGAGACATATCCCGGCGTGAATCGGGCGAGCCTGCCCGCCAGGTCTTTGGCGATGTCGGCGCGGACGGTGATCGTTTCGGGGCCGTAGTCCACGGAATGCACCTTGCCCATCTCGTAGCAGTGCGCGACGACGTCGCTGCGGTCGTAGGGCAGGATCAGCGTCACGGACGCCAGCAGGGACTGGAGCGTCGCCTCGATGCGGTCCATCAGGAAGGGGATGCCGTCCCGTTTCAAGGCGGACAGGTAGCACGAATCCGGCGTCGCCGCCGTCAGCTCACGCAGAAGGTAGGGGTCCTTGACCGCGTCAGCCTTGTTGAAGGCGGTGATGATCGGCTTGTCCGCCGCGCCCAGCTCGGCCAGGACTTCCATGACCGCCTGCCTCTGCCGGTCCCGCTCCGGGTGGCTGGTGTCCACGACATGGATCAGGAAATCCGCCTGAACGACCTCCTCCAAAGTGGCCCGGAACGAGGCGACCAGGTGGTGCGGCAGGTTGCGGATGAAGCCGACCGTGTCGGTCATCAGCACGGACCAGCCGCCGTGCGGCAGGACGACCCGGCGCGTGGTCGGGTCGAGCGTGGAAAACAGCATCCGGTCGGCCAGCACTTCCGCCCCCGTGAGCAGGTTCAGCAGGGTGCTTTTGCCTGCCGATGTGTACCCGACGAGGGCGCAGGTCGGGAAGGGCAGCTTGTGGCGGTACTGGCGCTGCTGGGCGCGCTGCTCCTTGATCTCGTCAATCTCCTGCCCCAGCAGCGTGATGCGCTCCTTGACGCGCCGCCGGTCGCTTTCCAGCTTCGTTTCGCCGGGACCGCGCCCGCCGATGCCGCCCTGCTGGCGCTCGAACTTGGTATACAGGGACGACAGGCGCGGCAGCAGGTAGTTGAGCTGGGCCAGTTCGACTTGCAGCTTGCCCTCGCGCGTCCGGGCGCGCTGGGCGAAGATGTCCAGGATGAGCTGCGTCCGGTCCAGGACGCGCCGGTCCAGGGCGGTCGTCAGGTTGCGCTGCTGCGTCGGGGACAGCTCATCGTCGAAGATGACCAGCTCGGCGTCCGTTTCGGCGAGCTGCCCTTTCAGGTCATCCACCTTGCCCGGCCCGATGTAGGTCGCCATGTCCGGCGCGCGGCGGGACTGCGAGAATTCGCCGACGACGCGCGCTCCCGCCGTCATCGCCAGCTCGCGCAGTTCGGACAGGCGCATCTCCATGTCGTCCTCGCCGCCCGCCAGGGACAGCGAGACAATCAGGGCGCGCTCCTCTTGCGAGGTATTGTAATAAGTCGTGTTGGAAGTGTGAGCCATATTGAGGCATTATACCCGCCCTGGGCCCGAACCGTTTTGCTCCCATTCTGCGTTCAAGGTCATAACTCTTGCGATGAATTTTTTGAGGGTGCGTTATGTCTCAGATTATGCTCACCGCCGCTTACGTCGGCGCCTTGATTTCCTGTGCGTTTCCCCTGCTGATTTTGCTGTTCGGGCTTCTGGCGGCGCGGGCCGGGCGGAGGGGAGAACTGACGCCGGATGTCCGGCGCGTCGGCATCTGGGTGGTGTGTACCGGCGTCCTAAGCCTGGTCTTATACTCCGTGGGGGCTTTTTCTCGTCAGAGCGCGCCGGCCTGGGCGGCGGTCGGCCTCGTCGTCCTGACCGCCGCCCTGTGCGGGTGGTTCCTGAGCAGATCGCCAACGCGCTCCCTCAAAATCGTTTCCTGGGCGCTTTTCTTCAACACGCTTTTCGTGGCAGCTTTCGGGGGTTTTGCTCTCTGGATTGCGGGCGAAGCCCTGCGTGTCTCAGCGTACAGCAGTACGAATGAGGCGGAAATTCGCGCAGCCCTCGCGAAGAACCCCAATGATGCCGCCGCGCATTCCAGTCTCGGAATGATTTACAGCAGGCGCGGGGATCGGACGAGGTCAATGGCGGAATGGCGGCAGGTGCTGCGCGTGGAGCCGGACAACGTGGATGCGCTTTTGCTGGTCAGCGCAGACCTATCCCGCGCGGGGCGTATTGATGAGGCCAGGCCGCTCTTCCAGCGCCTCGCCGCGCGGCATGACGACTTCAGCGCCAATGCCCGCCGCTGGCTGGCACGGCACGGCGGCGGATGACGGCAGGCCCTAGCGTCGGGCGTTGAAGATCACTTTCGTGCCGTCGCGCTCCAGGCTGAAGGGGAGCTCCTGCATTTCGGACAGGACTTCGCGGACGGCGGACTGGCGATCCGGGGGGCAGTAGAGCAGCAGGAAGCCGCCGCCGCCCGCGCCGGCGACCTTGCCGCCCGTCGCGCCCGCGTCCAGGGCGCGCTCGTACAGCGCGTCAATGGCGGGGTTGCTGATGCGGCCGGCCATCTGCTTTTTCCACTCCCAGCCGGCCTGCATCAGCCGGCCCACTTTGTTCAGGTTGCCTTCGGCCAGCGCCGTTTCCACGTCCGGGACCTGCCCCTTGATCTTGTCCAGCCAGCCGCGCTTGTCCCCGATGTTGGCTTTCTGCTCGCTCAGGATGACGTCCGCCTGCCGAGTGATGCCCGTATAGAACAGCATCAGGCTCTCGCCGAAGCGCCGGCGCTTTTCTTCCGATAACTCGACCGAGTGCGTCGTCACCGACTCGTCGGGGTTGAACTCGAACCGGCGCAGGCTGCCGTAGGCGGCGATGTACTGGTCCTGCTTGCCGATAGGCTTGCCTAAGATGTCAATCTCGATCCGGCAGGCCTGGGCGGCCAAAATCTCCGCCGTGACCAGGATGCCCTGGTAGGCGTACATGGCGTGAAGCAGGCCCACGGTGACGGTGCTGGACGAGCCAAGCCCGCTGCCTTCCGAGGGGATGTCGGCCATCGTCGCGATCTCGACGCCGCCGTTGATCCCCGTCAGGCGCAGGCACTCGCGCACCAATTCGTGCTCGATCTCGCCCACCTCGTCGGCCATCTCGGTGCGGGTGTAGCCGACACGGATCTTGCTGTCGAAGCGCCCCTTGATGACGACATAAATGTACTTGTCGATGGCCGAGGAAAGGACCGCGCCGCCGCCCTGCGCGTAGTAGTCTTTCATATCTGTGCCGCCGCCCGCGAACGAGATGCGTAAGGGTGTCTGCGTGATGATCATGGGATAGGTGATTCCTGGAGGTTAAGCGATGGGCAATGAAAGGCCGGGAGCGAGGATAGTATCGCGCACTTCTGCGCCTGGGGCAACCTGCGCTCCGGCCCAAAGAATGCTGTCCGTAAGGACGGCCCCGTCTCCGATAACAGACCCTGCGCCGACGATGTTTCGCCCGACAAACGACACGCCGCGCCCGACCTGAGCCGAGGGATCTATCCAGAGACGCGGGTCGTCGTAGTGGACGCCGGTTCGCCCGGCCAGCAAGTCCCAGTTCGCCTGCCGGTAGGCGTCCGGCGTCCCCGTATCCTGCAAGTAGCCGCCCAGCAGTGTGCCGTACAGCGGCGCTCCGTCCGCCAAGAGCCGGGGGAAGATGTCCCGGCCAAAGTCGGAAGGGGCGTCAGCGGGAATCGCGTCCAGCACGGCGGGGTCCAGGGCGTAAACCCCGGCGTTTGCCAGATCGCTGAAAACTTGATCGGCGGGCGGCTTCTCGACAAAGCGCGTGATGCGCGCGTCCGGCTCCAGGCCGACGATGCCCGCCGCCGTCGGGTTTGGGTGATGGAACAAAGCAATCGTGGCGAGGCCGTGGCGGCTCGCATGGAAGTCCATGAGGCGGCGCAAGTCGGCCTGAATAAGATTGTCGCCGTAGATGACGAAGAACGGGGCGTCGCGGAAGAGCTGTTCGGCGGCTTTCAGCCCGCCCGCCGTGCCGCGCAGGGTGTCCTCGAAGAAGTAATGCAGGCGGATACCGGCAAAGTGATCCCCAAAATGGTCCGGGATCGCTTGGGGTCGGTGGAACAGATTGATGGCCGCCTCCGTGACGCCCTGCTCCGCCAGCCAGAGAAGCGTTCGTTCGAGCAGGGGCTTTCCAACGATGGGGACCATCGGCTTGGGCAAGGCCAGCGTCAATGGCCGGAGCCGCGTCCCTTCCCCGGCGGCCAGAATCATAGCTTTCATGCCGTCATTATAGCATAGGATTTGACAAACGGCATTTGACAAACGGAGAAGCGTCGGCCATAATGCCGGTATGCAAAAGAAAGCCATTCATACCGAAGCCGGACCGCTTCAAGGGGCGCCGTATACGCCCGCTGTCCGGGTCGGACCCTTCCTTTACATCTCCGGCCAGATTCCGCTGGACCCGGCCACCAGCCAGGTGGTGGAGGGTGACTTCGCAGTCCAGGTGCGCCAATGCCTGCGCAATCTGGCGTCCATTCTCAAGCAGGAAGGGCTGGGGCTGGACAACATCGTCAAGACGACCATCTTCCTGAAGGACCTGAACGACTTCAGCGTTCTGAACGGCGTGTACGGCGCTTACTTTACCGGCGTCAAGCCGGCGCGCTCCACGGTCGAAGTAGCCCGCCTGCCGCTCGATGTTCTGGTGGAGATCGAGGCCATCGCCGTCGCGCCGGATGCCCCCGCATGACACAGCTTCGGGAAAAGGCTCGGAACGAGAAAAAGCCCAGGCTGGCATCGCCTGGGCTTTCCGACGTTTCTAAGCCGCCGGATTCTTCGCCGGACGTCCGCGTCGGCGGGGTGCTGCCGGGGCGACCGGGGCCTCGCCCGTCGCCGCCGCACCGCGCTGGGCGGCGGCGCGCTGGCCGCGCATTTCGCCGCCGCGCCGGCCGATCTCGGCATAGAACTCCGTGCCGCGCTCACGCTTGACGGTCTCGCCGCCCTTCTTGCCGATGCTCTGGTAGAAGGACGGTCCGTAGCGGTTTTTGACCGTCTCGCCGCCCTTGCGGCCCGCCTCACGGGCCAGATCGGGGTTTGCGGCGAAGCCGCCCTCTTTGTCATGGTCATGGGAGCCGCGATGGGCTTCCGCGATCTTACGGGCTCCTTCGGAGCCTGCGGCCGGGCCTGGTTTAGCCATAAGTCTTACCTCCTGCGTGAACTTTCTATTGTGAGGATCGCTGTCTATTGTGAGGATCGCTGTTCGCTAGATGCTGGCTGACGTTTTGCTGGCATTGTCTGCCGACATACCGCCCGTTTCTCTGTCCATGTCACTGTCAGCCTCGACGGACGCCGTGAGTTCTTCTTTTTTCTCATGAGCCGCCTGCTTGCCGGCGGCGACCGCCTCCGCAATGCGGTTCTGCTGGTCTTCCACCAACGCTTTGCCCTGGTCTACCAGGCTCTGGGCATTCTCTTTGACGGAACTGGTCTTGTCATTTGTCCTGGCGCTGAGATCGCCCGCCGTAGACTTGACCGTGTCCGCCGCGTCGCTCGCTTTGCCCTTGACCGTTCCCACCACTTCGGAGGACTTTGCCTTGACGGTGTCGGTGACATCGGCGGCTTTGGCTTTCACCGTGTCTGCCAGCTCCGCCGCTTTGGATTTCGCGCTGTCCGCCGTATCGCCCGCTTTGTCGGATATCTCAAGGGCCTTCAGTTTAGCGGTATCCGATAAATCCGAAGCCTTGTTCTTCGCGAGGTCGGAGTACTCGTCGGTCTTTTGCTTGATCAAGCCCCGCGTTTGATCGCCGCCCTGCGGCGCGTACAGAAGCGCGGCGATCGCGCCGATCGCCCCGCCGAGAAGCAGGCCCGTAAAGAACCCGCCCCCCCTGGGCTGTTTTTCGTCACTGACACCGACGACGAGAACCTCGTCTACGCCCGTGACTTTGGCCGATGTCGCCGCGCCCGATTTTGGTTCTTTATCAACACTTGCCATAGGTCCCACTGCTCCTTAGATTCTTGAGATGTTCTTACTTTTTCGTTCCGTTCTCCGGGTAAACTTTGGCCCGCTCTTTGGAAGAAGCACTGGAGGAATGCGTATAGACGGAGAACCCTTTGGAAACGCCGGTGATTAAGCTGCTCAGGTTGATGAGCGGGCCTGTCACGGACTTCTGGACGACATCTGCGGTCTTTTCGACCCTGTCCGTGACGTTGTCCGTCAAGGCTTCCCCCTTCGTCAATATCTGGTCGGCTTTTTCCCCCACGTTCGTGGTCACCCGCTGAACCGTTTCAATGGTGTCGGTGGCTTTGCCGATCATAGGGTCTATTTTGCCGACGAGGTTATCCAGCACCTTGACCAGCTTGTTCAGGGCAAAGGCTATCCCGCCGAGAAGCCCCACGGCGATGATGGAGAAAAACCCTCCAAAAAAAACTAGGGCGAAATCAGCCCACGTCTGTAAATGCATCGGTCACTCCAGGTCGTCAAGCAAGGCTGCTTAGGTATACCCGGTGCTTCCCCCGCTCAAACCGGCCTCCGGGCATGGAGAAAAATCGCGCCTCATGAACGATGTAAAAGAGCCGCCAGAGGGACAGAAAGACGCGCCACGGCCAGCGCGCGGTGGCTCAGGCGATTTTTTTCCTCAGCCGTCAGCTCCGCCATCGTCCGATCCTGGTGTGGGAGCAGGAAAAGCGGGTCATACCCGAAGCCGTTCGCGCCGCGCGGCGCGGTCAGGATAATGCCCTCGCAAATGCCTTCCGCCGCCCAGGTCTCGGCGCCGGGCAGCGCCAGGGCCGCCGCGCAGACGAAGCGCGCCGTCCGCCGCTCCGGCGGCACGTCCGCCAGCGCCTGGAGCAGCTTCGCGTTCCGGTCAGCATCGGACGCGGCGGCTCCCGCCCAGCGCGCGGAATAAAGGCCAGGACCGCCGCCGAGCGCGTCCACGCACAGCCCAGAGTCGTCGGCCAGAGCCGGAAGACTGGTCGCCGACGCTAGGGCGTCGGCCTTCAGCCGCGCGTTCTCGGCAAAGGTCGCTCCTGTCTCAGCAACTTCAGGCAGGGGGGTGGGCCAATCGCGCGGCGTCAGCAGCGACACGCCACTCAGGTCGAAGTGAGGCGCCAGGAGATCGCGCAGTTCCTTCACCTTGCCGGGATTGCTCGTCGCCAGCATCAGCGCTGCCATTCGCTAGACGACCCCCGCCAGGGCCTCGCGCTGCTTGGCGAGCATCTGCCGGATGCCGACATGCGCGAGGTCCAGCAGCCGGTTCATGCGTTCCCGGTCAAACGGCGCTCCTTCCGCCGTACCCTGCACCTCGATGTATCGGCCTGTGTCGGTCATCACGATGTTCATGTCTACGGCTGCCTGCGAGTCCTCCTCATAGGCCAGATCCAGCCGCTCCTCGCCTTTGACGACGCCGACCGAGACGGCGGCGACCCATTCGGTGAACGGCAGGGTCTTGATCTGCCCCTTGCCGCGCATCCAGGCCAGCGCCTCGACCAGCGCGACGAACGCGCCGGAGATCGCCGCCGTGCGCGTGCCGCCATCCGCCTGGAGAACGTCGCAGTCCAGCGTGATCGTCCGCTCGCCCAGCGCGTTCAGCTCGACCACGGATCGCAATGAGCGCCCGACGAGACGCTGAATCTCGACTGTCCGCCCGTTCGGCTTGCCCGTATCGCGCTGGGACCGGGTGTGGGTGGAGCGGGGCAGCATGGAGTATTCCGCCGTCAGCCAGCCCTGCCCCTGGCCCTTCAAGAAGGGCGGCACCTTGTCTTCAACGCTGGCCGTGCAAAGCACTTTCGTTTGGCCGACTTCCACGAGGCAGGAGCCTTCGGCGTAGCGGGCAAAGCTGCGGGTCAGGGTAATGGGCCGGTAGGCGTCGAGCGCGCGGCCGTCGTCGCGGGGCATAGGAGTACCTCAGAAAGAAGATTTCGGTACTATACCCGAAGCGGGGAGGCGTTCAAGCCTACAGAACGAGGGGAAAGACGGGCGGGACCGGCTCGCCCAGCAGGGCGGAGGCGTAGCGGCGGAAGGCTTCGGGGCCGCCGGAAGCGGCAAAGTAAACGGGCGCGTCCGACGGCTCCGGGGCGGAATACAGCGAGGCGGCCACGCGGACGGCTTCTTCCGAAGGGTCCACGAACGTGGGGCGGAAATTCGGGTTCCCCATCCGGCGGATCGCGCGGTGCAGGGCGGGCAGCAGAAAGGGGAAGTGCGTGCAGCCGAGGATGATGCTCTGGGCGCCCGCCGCCCGCAGCGGCGACAGGTACTCGCAGGCGGCGTCTTCGGCCTCGTCCGTTTCGGCCCGGCCTGCCTCGACGAGCGGCACGAAGCGGGGGCAGCCCTGTTCAATGACGCGCCGGGCGGGATCGAGCGCATGGATCGCCTGCGTGAAGGCGAGGCTGTGGGCGGTCGCGTTGGTCGCAAGGACTCCAATTACGCCGCTTGATGCCTCCACAGCGGCCTTCGCGCCCGGCGCGATGGTGCCGACGAGGGGCAGATCAGGGTAGCGCTCGTGCGCCGCTTCCAAACCGGCGACCGTGGATGTGCCGCTTGCCATAAGAACGATCTTCGCGCCGGCTTCCACCAAATGGTCCGTCAGCCGCAGGGCGAGGTCACGCACGACTGCGATCGGCTTGTCGCCGTAGGGGACATTGGCGGTATCCGCCAGGTACAACACGGACGCGCCGGGCATCTGCCGCCGGATTTCGCGCAGCACGGAGAGGCCGCCCAGGCCCGAATCGAAGACGCCGATGTCTGCGTACGGCAGGCTCATGGGGCGTTCCCCTTTGCCTGCTGCACGGCGTCAGGCCGGATGACGTCTATCGGGCCGTCAAGGGCGCCCTCCTCGCCGAGCGACTTTACGGGCTGCCCTTTTACCTCGATCTGATATTGGCGGATTTCGGGAAACTGGCCGAGCGTGCGGGCCAGCGCGGTGAGCGCCTCGCCTTGAGCATTTTCCCCGCCGGTCTCGTTGATTGGGCTGCGTGAAAAATCGAGTGTCGCTAGGCCGTTGTCTATGCTCGCACCGCGCAAGGCCGTCCCTGCGGGAATCGGGCTGCCCTCAGCGCTGATCAAGGCGTTCACGGAGTCGCTGACCGGCGATTCGGGATGACGGAGCGCGACCGTGTGCGGTATCAGCGCGTCTCCCTCCCCCTTCGCCTTGCGGTTTATGACGTAGACTACGGCCTTGTCACGCGGGGCGGGCGTCGCAGCAACGGGCGGCGCGGCGGGGTTGGCCGGCGGTGGAGCGTCGTGATGACACCCAGCGGCGGCCAGTAGGGCGGCGCAGACGGCGGCCCAAAGAGGCATCTGCCACGGGTTGAAACCCGAGGCTGAGAAGCGCCCACCGTCCAGGGGACGGAAGACGCAGAAGCGCGGCTCCGTCTTGTGTCCCTGGGACACTGGGCTATTGGCAGCCTCGGGTTTCAACCCGTGGCGAATGCTGCGGAACATCAGTTAGTACGCTCTCCGAGAAGTCCCGCGCCCGCCTCGCGCCGAGCGCGCCATCGCGACCTGATCGGCGATGAAGTCCCGCAGGCCGGCGACGACGCCCTCCGCAATGCGCTGCTGCGTCGCGTCATCCCGCAGTTTGGCGAGGTCGTCATCACTGGTCATAAAGCCGGTCTCGACCAAGACGGCCGGCATGTAGCTGCCGCGCAGGACGCCATAGCCGGTCGGGAAGCGACCGCCATACCGGAGCATGTCGGACTTGACGCCGTTGTAAGAGAGGCCGGAGTTCTGGCTGATGCGACGCCCGATGTCGGCCGCCATCAGGCGGCACAGGCCGTTTGCGCCGTGATAATAGACGGCTGTTCCAGAGCGGACATTCTGAGCCTCTGCGGAGTCACAGTGGATGCTGACAAAGTAATCCGCGTGGTGGGCATTGGCGAACGCAGGCCGCGCCATGACCGAGGGGTAACTGTCATCGCTGCGCGTCATCAGCACGGTCGCGCCGTTCTGCGTCAGGACGTCGCGAACCCGGCGGCCGATGGCAAGCGCGATGTTCTTCTCATAGATACTGTTGGTGCGGAACTTGTCGGTCGCCCCGCTGTCACTGCCGCCGTGTCCGGGGTCCACGACGATGAGCTTGCTGGCCAGCGAAGCCGTCACCGGCGCGGGCGCGAGGCCGCCGTCAGGGACGGGGATGCTTGCGACCGGCGGCACGGGGGCTGCGCCTGACCCGGACGTGATGACGTTGATCAAATACGTCATGCCGCCGCCGCTGGAGCGGCTGTCTACGGAAAAGCCGACCATCTTGGACAGGTCCAGCACGACGCGGCCGAAGGCGGTGTGCTCGGTGAACACCTTGCCGATGCGGATGGCCTTGACGATAGGATTGTCCACGGACTGCGCGGTCTTGACGCCGCGATCCAGGACAGCCCCCGCCAGGTCGAAGGCCAAACGGTTCGGATCGTTCAGCGTCTCGGTGCGGTACTTGGCCGGCCCGGTCGTCGAGACCATGATCTGCGTCAGCGCGGGGCTGACGACTTTGTAATTGACGCCGGTGATCGTCACCTGAGCCGGATTCGTCGGAAGCTGCGGCGTCGGCGGGACGACGACTACGGGAACCGGCGGCGCCGGAAGCGGCGAGGGCGGCCCGGATTCGCCCAGGGCGACGCGCACCTGACTGGTCTGGATGCCGCTCACGACCCGGAACGGCATGCCTTGCTTGAGGTCAATCGTGATCCGCACCGTCTGCGGGTTGATCTGCCCGCTGCGAATGTGCGTGACGCTGCCGCCCTGATTGGGGATGTTGGCGGGCGTCGTCGCGAGATCCAGCCCGAACAGGTCCACATAGAGCCGCTCGGGGTTGTCAATGCGCTTGACGCTGTAATAGACGGGATAGGAAGTGTAGACGGTCAGGGCGTTGTTGTCCTGCCGCACCATCTGAAGCTTCGCCCGGACCGTCAGCGTCGCCGTCGTCGGCTGCCAGTCCGCCGTGCCGCCGAGCGCCTGCGCGACCTTCTGGAACGGGACGCAGTAACGCCCCTGCACGCGCGTGAACGGGACGCTGATCCGGCGCCCAGTGGCCGCCGTGATGGAAACCGTGCCGTCCACGTTCGGGGCGAATTTGGCCCCCAAAAGCTGAACCGCGTCTACGGGCGCCAGCACCTGCCCGTCCGGCCCGACGAACGGTTTCACTTGGAACGGCACGATGCGGCCCCCGATGAGGATCGTGGCGGGCGTCGGGTCGGCTTGAGCGGGAACGAGGGAAAGGGCAAGAAAGCCGAAAAGAAACAGGCCGCAGAGGGCGCGCGGGCGACAAGCAAAGCCGCTCGCGCCGGTGAGCGATGTCCTCATTTATTTATTCTCCTGGGCGAATAGCGCATGGATCAGTACAATCTTAGTAGGCATTCTAACACAGGTAAGAGTCACAGGTCAAGGAATTTGGCGAAAAAAGGCTGAAAAACGCCAAAGGCGCTTCCAAATGGAAGCGCCTTTGGTGCAACATGGTGGAGGCGGACGGATTCGAACCGTCGTGTCGAGCAGCGATAGCTCAGGCTTCTACAAGCATAGCCGGTCATTTGAGTTTCGCGCTCCGTCCCCCGGTCGGCAGGCTGACGGGAGCGCTAGCTGTCCTTTGTTTCCCGCGCGCGTCGGACGGCAGTCCGCGCGCGGTAGCCCGCATGGGTGACGCCCCGGCTCCCCTCGGCGGGCGGGAAGGGACGGGACGGGCCGCCCGAAGGCGGCGCTAGAACCGACTAGCTAGTCCCGAAGGAAAAGTTAGGCAGCCAGCGCGAACGAGGTCCGCGCTGTGGCGAAAGAAGTGTTCTTCGCGTTTATTGTTTTTGCCGTTTTTTAACGAGGCCAACGGCGCCTCGGCTCGCTACCTGAGAGATCAATCTCCCGATCGAAACCAATCGCCCCCATGATCCTAGTCATTATAACCGATTTGACCAGGAATTTGTTCCCCTTTACGCCTCGTCCGAATCTTTTTCCACGGCCACCAGCAGTTTACGCGCGTCGCTCAGGATGTCGGAAAGCACTTCGATTGGAGTGCGGCCCGTATCTATGCGGGTGACCTTGTCGGGCGGGTAGTGGTTCAGGACAGGGGCCGTCTCGGCTTCGTAGACGTAAAGCCGGGTCTGAATGGTCGCATCCGAGGCATCGTCCAGCCGGTTCTCGTGCAGGGCGCGGCGCTTGAGGCGCAGGACCATCTTTTCCTTGTCCTCGCAGTCGAGGTAATAGAGCCGCTTGACGTCAATGTAACTGTCCATGAGCCGCGCCTGGGCAACATTGCGCGGGATGCCGTCGAGGATCAGGATGTCGGTCTCAGGATCGTAGCGGCCGAGCCGGACCAGGCCGTCAACATGCTCCTTCCACAGCTGCACGGTGAAATCATCGGGGACCAGCGCGCCCCGGCTGCTGTAGTCGAGGAAGACGCGGCCCAGCGGCGTCCCGACCCGCAGGTCGCGGAAGATTTCGCCGCAGGCGACATGGACCAGGCCGGGGATGCTGCCCAGAATGTGCCCCTGAGTCCCCTTGCCGCTGCCGGGGGCGCCGAATAGTAATATGGTCTTGAACGTCATTGTGTAGCCCTGTGCGCGTCTCATTATGGCATGGACGCGCGGGGCTGTCAACGAAAAAGCCCTCCGCTTCCAAAAGCATGGAAGCCGGAGGGCGTCTGACAGCGGCCTTATGGGTTGCTGGTCCCGGTGTTGGCGCTGTTGTTGTCCGGCGCTGCGGGCGGCGCGGGGGCGGCGGGCGCATTGGGCGCGTCGGGCGGCGGGGGAACCTGTGTGCCGCTCGTCCCGCTGGCTGCGGGCATGGCCTGGTCATGCACATAGACGGTCTTGGTTTTGGTGACGACCATCGGCTTGGGCTTCGCGCCGCCGGTCGTGACGATGATCAGCTTGTTCTTGATGCTGGACACGCCCGCGACCTGCCGGGCCGTGGACTCGGCCAGCGCCTTCTGCTGCTGGTTCTGGACCTGACCGTTCAGAGTGGCGACCCCTGCCGTGACGACCGGTTCGACCCGCGACCCGGTCATCTGCTTGTTATGCACGATGGCTGTGTTGATCTGATCGGCGGTCGCCGTGTCCGTGCCATTGGACGTGCCGGCGCCGGCGTTCGTGTTGATCTTGGTGTCCGGCGTAGCGGCCGGTCCCCCCATCGTCGTGGTCGTTCCGCTCGGCGCGGCGACGACGGGGGCAGGCGGGGGCGTGGTCACGACCGTGTTGGCGGGCGGATTGTCGTCATGGCAGCCGGCCATCAGCAGAGCGGCAAGCAGCGCACCGGCGGTGACCGCGACGGTGCGGCCTGGGCGCGGGAAGAAGGTTGGCATGTTGTGGTTACTCCTTGAACTGGCGATCTTTGACGCCCTTCGACGGCGCGATTGTGTCTGTTATTCCCCTAATGCCAAGCAGGAAAACGCACATTTAGGAGGATCGCCCCCCGGCCCCACCCCAATAAAACCCCAATTCTGGGGGAGTAGGACGTGGAGCGGGCCTCTCCATCTTCTCCGGTCCCCCCAGAATTGGGGGCTAGGGGGGTGGAGGCTAGGGTGTGGTCGCCACCAATCTCAGAGCATAGCGCGGGTTGTAGCGCTTGTCGCAATGCGCGCAGGAGGCGAGGCGCAGACGGCGGCGGCGCTCGATCCGGCGATTGCAGACGGGGCAGGCGTAGATGTAGCGGCGGCTGCGGCGCGCGACGGGCGTCGAGGCATACCGCTCGGTCACGCCGAGCGTGTGCGCCAGGCTCCAGAACGCGGCGCTGTGGTTGGGATGGACGACGTGGGCGACCTCATGCCGGAAGGTGTTGAGCGTTTCGGGCAGGCCGTGCTCCTGATACGCCTGCCAGCTCACGACGATCCGGTGGCGCGACGGCTGGTAATAGCCGCCGTAGGTCTTGCGGGTGGACACAACGATCTCCGGCATCGTCAAGCGTCCGCCGAAATGGGCCTGGTTGAGCCGCTCCCACTCGGCGCACAGGAGGCCCAGCAGCGCGGCTTGTTCAGGGGTGGAGTCCGATGGTTTCATGGATCACAGGCTGCGGATCGGGCGCGGCGGGGCCGATCTCGAAAGCGTCGGAAACGAGAGTGGCCGCCCCGCGCGCGGCGTCTTCGTCGTCGGTGTAAAGCGTCGCGAGGACGCCGCCCTGTGTGACGGACTGGCCCACGGTCCAGTGAAGGATCACGCCCGCCGTCGGATTTATACGATCCTCTTTGGCCGCACGGCCCGCGCCGAGCCGCATCGCGGCCAGACCGATGGCCTCGGCATCCACTCGGCGGACAAAGCCGCTGCGGGCCGCCGTCACGTCCCGCTGAACGCGGGCGATGGGCGGCTTGTCATCGTCCGTCAGATAATCCGTGTCGCCGCCCTGAGTGGCGATGATCTCGCGGAGTTTGTCAAAAGCCGCGCCCGAGGCGATCTGCGCCGACGCCAGCGCCTCGCCGTCCGCCAGAGTGCCGACGCGCCCGATCAGCAGAAAACCCGCCCCCGCGAGGGTGAGAACCAGGCTCTTGAGCCGCGTTTCCGTCCGGGGATCATTTTGCAGCAGGCGGGCGACCTCGCGCGCTTCGACGCGGTTGCCGACGCTGTAGCCCAGTGGCGCGTTCATGTCGGAAAGCACGGCGGCCACCTCTCGCCCGGACGCCGCGCCGATCTGAATCATCAGGCGGGCCAGGGCGCGCGCGTCGGGCAGGCTCTTCATAAACGCGCCGCTGCCGACTTTGACATCCAGGAGGATGGACGGGCAGCCGCCCGCGATCTTCTTGCTCATGATGCTGGCGGCGATGAGCGGCAGGGACTCGACGGTATCGGTCGCGTCGCGCAGGGCATACATCTTCCGGTCGGCGGGAACGAGCCGGCTGGTCTGGGCGCAGAGGCAGGCTCCGACAGCCCGAACCTGCCGGATGATCTCGTCCGCCGTCATCTCGACCCGCGTCCCGCCCAGCGCCTCCAGCTTGTCCAGCGTCCCGCCCGTGTGTCCCAGCCCGCGCCCGGACATCTTCGGCATCTGCACGCCTGCCGAGGCCAGGATCGGCACGACGGCCAGCGTGGTCTTGTCTCCTACCCCGCCCGTGCTGTGCTTGTCCAGGAACGGGCCGGGCAGCGAAGACAGGTCGAGGGTGTCCCCGGACGCGACCATCGCGGCGGTGAGCGCGAAGGTCTCCCCCTCGGACAGCCCGCGCCACAGGACGGCCATCAGCCAGGCGCTCATCTGGTAGTCCGGCACCGTCCCCTGGGCGTAGCCTTGCACGAGGAACTGTATCTCCGCGTCCGAGTGCACCCCGCCTTCCCGCTTCTTGTGGATGATGTCTACAACGCGCATGGGAAATGACTCAATAACCCACCCCGGCTCGCTGAGGCTTCGCCGCCCCTCCCTGTTAGGGAGGGGCCTCGGAGTAAAAGGCCGAAAGCCGCCGACTGACAAGAGGCCGCGCCTCCGGGTAGCCTGAAGCCCCTCCCTAACAGGGAGGGGTGGCGAGCCTCAGCGAACCGGGGTAGGTATCTACCTTCTACGAGATTGTAGCATATCACGGCGCGACGGTCAACGGGGTATCGTGGCGGTCAACGGGGTATCATAACGCCGTGATCATAGACTTTCACTGCCACATCACGACGCCGGGGAGCCGGATGCCCGCCGCCGAGGGCAACTACTACCGGACATTAGCACCCGTCACCCCGGCCACGCGGCTGCTCGGCCAGTGGACGCAGGAGGCGGTGGACGTGGTGGCGGAGCGGATGCGGACGCCCCAGGCCCTCCAGACCTACCGCCGCTTCGGGCCGCTAATCTACACCGAAATGTCCCGCCGCATGGTCGAGGCCGACGCCTCCGCCCTATTGGCCGAGATGGCGCAGACGGGCGTGACCCAGGCCGTCGTCGTCGCCCTGGACCCCTTCGTGCCGACGCCCGAAGTGCTGGACGCCTGCCGCCACCTGCCCGGCCTGCTGCTGCCGTTCGGCTCCTGCAACCCCCAGGCCGACGACTACGCCGACCGCTTCGCGCACCTGCTGACCGAGCCGATTGTCGGGATCAAGTTCCACAGCGACCTACAGCGGCTCCCGCTGGACTCGCCGCGCCTGCGCGTCATGCTGCGCCTCCTGGCCGAGTCGAGCCGCGCGCACCTGCCGGTCTACCTGCACACGGGCAGCTTCCCCATCTACCAGCCGCTGGAGACGCCCTGGCAAGTTTCCCTGCCGCGCCTGCTGGCCGAGTTCCCCACCCTCACCTTCGTCTGCGGCCATTCCGGCTGGGATGCCCCCGGCGCCGCCCTCAAAGCCGCCCTCACTCACCCCAACCTCTATCTGGAGACAAGCTGGCAGCCGCCCCGCCTGATCCGCCGCCTGTGCGACAAGCTCGGCCCGACGCGCCTGCTGTTCGGCTCCGACTACCCGCTGTTCTCCCAGCGCCGCGCCCTGCGGAACGTGGAGGCGGCGCTGTCGGTCGTGGAATTCGACATGGTGACGGGGGAGAACGCCAAGCGCCTGTTGCGGCTCTAAGCCAAAGTGCCTGCGACGAGGTATACTGCTTCAAGAGGATACATAATGGCCCCGAAGACAATCACCCGTGAAGAGTTCGACGCACGGCTCGCGCAGTCTACGGAACAGGTGCGCCAGAAACGCCTGACTCTGGAGTCACAGGCCGCAGAACTGGAAGACTTGATTGTACGGTATTCCTCGGCGCTGGAACGACTGGAAGCAGACGCAGGGCATGAGGCGGATACGTCTTCGGGCTGCTCGCGCATCAGGTATAATCGTTGACATGCCTGCTTTAGATCGTTACCATGAAACCGTCCGCCATGCCTTGAACAAGGACGGGTGGACAATCACGGACGACCCACTGACACTGGAACTGGATGAGCGGACGTTATATGCGGATTTTGGCGCGGAACGCCTGCTGGCGGCGGAACGTGGAACGGAAAAGATCGCCGTGGAGGTTAAGACTTTTCGCAGCCCCTCCCCCGTCGCCGATCTGGAACAGGCGATCGGGCAGTACAGTCTGTATGAAGACATTCTACAGCTTTTGGACTCTGAACGGACGCTATATCTGGCGATCCCTGAAGAGGCATTCACCCAAATATTCTCGGAACGGATCGGGCAGCTCGCGCTCAAGAACCGCATCAAGCGCGCGTTCGTCTTCAGCCCAACCAGAGAGGAGATTGTTCAATGGCTGCCGTAGAGACTTTGCGCGAGGCAATCGCACGGGTGTTTCACTCCTGGGAGGAGTACCCGAATCCTGTTCTGTCCATGTTCAGAATCGTCGGTGTGATGGACACCTCCCACGACCGCTATACCCTGACACATCTGGACTTCGACGGAGATCGCTACAAATCGCACCTGCTGGCTTACCTGGAGATCCGTGACGGCAAGATTTGGATACTGACGGACAATACCGAAGACGGCGTCGCCCCCGAACTTGTCGCCGAAGGGATCGCCAAAAATCAAATCGTCCTCGGCTTTTATCCCTCAGACCTGCGCGAAGCGGGCGAGTTTGCGACACGATAAAGGCATAGTAGAGCAAACGAGACGATTTTGCCCGCTCGACGGAGGGACGTCAAGAAGCCCTCCCCATGATGGCGTGCCACACTTTCCTGTGATCGGCTTTGCTCCTTCCGTGTGACAAGCTCGGCCCGACGCGCTGCTGTTCGGCTCCGACTACCCCCTGTTCTCCCAGCGCCGCGCCCTGCGGAACGTGGAGGCGGCGCTGTCGGTCGTGGAGTTCGACATGGTGACGGGGGAGAACGCCAAGCGGCTGCTGGGGCTATGATCTGGAACAGGGGAGTGAATTACGCGATTTTCTCGCGTGTTCTTGTATTTTCTCAATGTGTCTGTCATAATAGACGCTAGGCAAGCGACCGTCGGCAACTGAGTCTTTGGCGAACACATACAACTCAAAGGATCACACGATGAAAGCAACGGAATACATCCGCATGAGTCTGGAGATGTCAGCGGACGAGGCACTGGCACTAATTGAGGGGATGAAGGACATTCCGCTCACCTTTCCTACCTCCAAGGGCGGGAACCACCCTTTGTGGATATTGGGACACCAGACAGTCGCCGAGGCGAAGATCGTGAACGAGATCATGTTGGGAGGTCACAACCCACTCGCTCATTGGTTGACGATCTTCGGTCCTGGGACAGAAGCAGTCGGGAACATGGATGCCTATCCTTCGTATGATGAAGTGATGAAGCGGTTTCAAGGGGTTCGCTCCCATACTCTGACCGTGTTAGATACTCTGACTGAGGCGGAACTGGACCAACCCAGCAAGAACTGTCCGCCAGAGTACCAGCCGTTTGTTGGTACGTTCGGGCAATGCTTTCGCCAAGTAGCGGCGCATTTTTCGTATCATGCGGGACAGGTTGCCGATGCTCATCGCATGGCGGGGCGATAGTTCCTGCGTCGCAGGCCGTCATGTAGACGTGGTTGTCGGCTTCCGACCTCGTTTCTCCTCTATTTCGGGTACAAAGGCGTGGAGATAGCAACTATGGCACAGAGCCTCATCACACGGAATGAGAACATCCTGGGCGGCATTCCGGTCTTCACGGGGACGCGCGTTCCTGTGAAGACCCTGTTTGACTACTTGAAAGCCAATCACCCGCTCGACGATTTTCTGGACGATTTCCCGACGGTGGCGCGGGAGCAGGCGCAGCAGGTTCTAGAGGCCGTTCAGCAGCAGTTACAGGAACCCAGCGGCGAGGCGGCTTATGAACTTGCTGCTTGACGAGTGCTTGCCGCGCAAACTCAAGCGCGCTCTGCCCGGCCACTACGTCAGAACCGTACCAGAGATGGGCTGGGCAGGCGTTGAAAATGGTGAGTTGCTGCCGTTGATCGAGTCCAAGTTTGAGGCGTTCATCACGATTGACGGCAACATGCGTTATCAGCAGAATATGAGCGGGCGATCCTTTGCCCTGGTTGTGCTGTCTGCGTGGGACAATACTATTGAAACATTGCTCCCGCTGATGCCGCAAGTCTTAGCGGCTTTGCCTTCTGTCGTGCCGAGTCAGATCGTAAAAATCGCCGCGCAATCAGAGACATTGCTGGATGAGGACGTGAGCCGGTGACGCTCGCATCGGTCTAACCCCACGGCTCACCCGCCTCTCCTAAATCTCCCCCTCAAACACTTCCGCCGCCGCGCCCGTCATGTAGACGTGGTTGTCGGCTTCCAACCATCGCCCTTGCCGTCGCAGCCGATCTTGACTTGAAACCATCAGTATTCGCAGCCGCAAAACTACCCGCCGGCCATCGCTTTTTACTTGTTTACTTGCGCGACTGGCCTAAGAATAAAACCGCTTGACCGGAAGCCGGCGACCACCAAGAGGCGCTGAGGCAGAAAAATGGGCCCAGAGGGATTCGAACCCCCAACCTACCAGTTATGCGTCCCACCACGGCTTTCGCCGCCCCTTTCGGGTTCGTGGGCTGGACTCTCTCTTCACCCCGAAACTAAGCCTCGGAGCGCCTGCCGTCGAGTCTCTACACCTTCGCCTGACAAACTCAATCAGGCGCTTGGCTCGGGATTACCATGCCGCAGAGGGCGAAGGCTTCCCCGAATTTGACAGGTCATTTGCCGGCGGGTTGCCCCGCCGGTCGCCCGTTGGACGCAGTGCATATCCCGCAGGACGTAGCGCCGCATCCGTTAAGCCGGCAGCTCTAACCGTTGAGCTATAGGCCCTCAACGCGGTTATTATAGCATATCAGGGGGGAAGTGTCACCAGGCGCGCTTGGCCCAGCTCACCACGGCGTCGGCGACGGAGTGGGTGACGCCGCCGAGGACGAGGCCGAGGAGGGCGCACATGGCCCAGGAGGGATGGGCGGCAGTCCAATCGGTCGTCCACCCCCAGAAGCCGCCCAGGACGGCGTCGCGGTTGACGGGGATGCCCGCCTCGATCAAGGCCCATAGGACGGCGCGCATCAAGGCCCAGAGCATGACGAGGAAATAGGCGACGCGGAAGAGCGGGCCGAAGCCGATGCCGTGCGAGATCCACGACCGGTGCGGGACCAGCTTCTGGTAGGGCCACCAGAGGAAGCGGAACGCGCCCCAGCGCTTGTAGGCAAGGGAGTTCGTGTCCAGGTCGTCGGACAGCCAGAAGCCGGAGAACAGGTAGGCCGTCAGGCCGACGACCAGCCCCGCCCAGTCCTTGACCGGGGCTTCGAGCCACCAGACGGGGACGGTGGCGACAGCCGTGATGACCGTCAGTTTGTCGTGTGTCTTGCCGCTGGGCACCTCTTACCGTCCAAACTTCCGGTCGAGGTCGCCGTTGGGCAATTCGACGATGATGGGCCGCCCGTGGGGGCAGGTGTAGGGGTTTTCCGACCGCAGGAGGTCGGCCACGAGGGCGTTCATCTCGTCGAAGGAGAGCGGGTCGCCGGCTTTGACGGCCATCTTGCAGGAGGCGGTGATCAGCACTTCTTCGGCGGGCAGCAGCAGGCGGCGCGAGACGGTCTTCTCGACCAGCTCGTCCACGATCTCGCGCAGCACCTCTTCCGGGCCGCCCTGGGCTTTGAGGTGCTTCTGGGCGACCGAGGCGGGGACGGAGCGGACGACGAACGAGTCGCCGCCGAACGGCTCCAGGTCGAAGCCGGCTCGCCGCAGGTCTTCCAGCCGCTTCTCGACGACCAGCGCCTCGCGTCGGGAGAGTTCCAGGGTGAAGGGCATCATCAGCCGCTGGGTCGGGACGCCTCCGCCCGCGCCTTCGGCCCCGGCCAGCAGCTTCTCGTACAAAACGCGCTCGTGGGCGATGTGCTGGTCAATCAGAACCAGGGCGTCGTCGGTCTGGGCCAGGATATACATGTTGCGGGTCTGGGCCAGAACGCGCAGGGTATCTAGGTTGTGGACGCGGTAGTCCGCGCCGGTGGTCGCCCCCCCCGCCCCCAATTCTGGGGGAGCCGGGGAAGAACCAAGAATGCCGTTCGTCCCTGCCTCTGCTCCTACCCCCCCAGGATTGGGGGCCGGGGGGCTAAATCCGCCCTCGAAGGGGTCTTCGTCCATCGCCTGCCGAGCGCGCTCCTGGTACGCCTCGTGAAAGGTGGCCATGTCGCGCGGCTCCTGGCGCGTGTTCCCGGCGGGGCGGGGAGCCACGGACAGCAGGGTCGGGTGTTCGCGCTCGATCCGCTCGCGGGAGGACTCGCGGGGCGAAGGGCCGGGAGGGAGGGACGGCCCGGCGGGCGCCTCGCGCGTGTTCATCTTCTGCACGATGGTGGGGACAAGCCCGCCCGCCATCAGCGCCTCCCCGACGGCCTTGTAGACGGCGGCGTAGATGTCGCCCTCGCGGGTGAAGCGGACCTCCGTTTTGGTCGGGGAGACGTTGACATCCACCTGCGACGGGTCCACGTCAATCATCACGACGGCGGCGGGGTAGCGGGTCCCGTGCAGGGTCTGGACGCTCTTGTAGGCTTCGTCCAGGGCGCGCGTGACGGCCTTGTTGCGGACGAAGCGCGTGTTGACGAACGTGTGCTGGGCGGACCGGGACGTTTTGAGGGCGGCAGGCGTCCCGATGAAACCTGTGACGCGCAGGCCCGCCGCGTCGTGGTTCAGCGGGACCAGGTGCCGAGCCGTCTCGCGCCCGAAGACGTGGACGCAGGCGTCCATCTGCGAGCCGCCGCCCCCAGATGCGAAGACTTCCCCGCCGCTGTGCAGCAGGCGGAACGCGACATCGGGCCGGGCCAGCGCGAACCGCTGCATCAGCTCGACGATGTGGCCTAGTTCCGTGGACGACGATTTTAAAAATTTGAGCCGGGCGGGGACGTTGTAAAACAGGTTCTCGACCGTGATGCTGGTCCCAGCCCGCGCGCCGACCTCGGAGACTTCCTCCAATGTTCCGCCCGCGCACTGGATCTGCACCCCCGCGCCCTCGTCGTCCCCGGCGGCTTTGGTTACGAGGGTCATCTGCGAGACGGACGCAATGGACGGCAGCGCCTCCCCCCGGAATCCCATCGTGGTGATCTGGAACAGGTCATCGGCACTGCGAATCTTGGAGGTCGCGTGGCGTTGGAGCGACAGCACGGCGTCCTCGCGGCTCATGCCGCAGCCGTCATCGGTGACGCGGAGGAGGTACTTGCCGCCCTCTTCGAGTTCCACCAAAATGCGCCGCGCCCCGGCGTCCAGCGCGTTTTCCACCAGTTCCTTGACAGCGGCGGCAGGCCGCTCCACCACCTCGCCCGCCGCGATCTGGTTGGCGGTGTTCTCGTCTAGTATCTGTACCTTCGTTTGTGCTGCACTCATGGGGAATACAATCCTGTTTCGTCTCGCACGGCGCCGTTCCTGCCGATAATCAGTTTGGGGCGGTAGCCGCCCGTGCCCTCAACATAGCCGCCTTGCCACGCCACCGGGCGCTTGCCGTCAAGAAACCGCAGCGTCACGCTGTCCTCACCACCCGGAAAAACTTGGACCGATTTCGCCTCGCCGTCCCGTAGGCGGCCCAGGTCGTAGCGCCCCGATCCCCTTACCAGCGAAACCTCCACCTCATCTACCGGCCCGCCGCTCTGGTTGACTACCGTAAGCACCGTCCGATTCCACTGCCAGGCCGCGTAAGCACCGCCCAGCAGTCCGAGAACCAGCACTGTGAACAGGGCAAAGAGCACGAGCCTGACAAGCCGCCGTGGGGGCCGAGTGTGGGCCTTCACCTTAGTCATGTCGTCCCCCGCGCAGTTTCTTCCAGAATATAGTCTACGACCGCTTCCATGCGGTTCGTTTTCGCAAAAACCGCGCGCTGACGCATGGCCCCGTTGCCGTCCTGTAGGGTTTGCCCCACGAGAGCAGAGACCTCATCCCAATCGCCGGATTCTTCCAGAGCGGACCGCACGAACAGGAGCAAGGACTGTACCAACTCGGCAGCGGGGACGGCGCGTTGGGCAGCAACATCAATCAGTTCTCCTTCCAGCCCGTAGCGCGCTGCGCGCCAGTGGGCCGCCCGGAGCAGTTCGGGCCGGGCCGGCTCGAATGGCTCATCCCGCTGCGCCTGATCAAAACAGGTGCGGGCGAGGGCGCGGACCAGGCCGGCGAGCAGGACGGCCTCGTCCACGCGCAGGCAGACGTCGGCGACGCGGAACTCCACGGTCGGCGTTTTTTCAGGCAGGCGGATGTCCCAATAGATCTTGGTCGCATCGCTGATGCTGCCCGTCGCGACCAGTGCCTGCACCAGCGCGTCGTGCTCGGCGCGCGAGGCGAACGGCAGGGGCGGCCCGGCCATCGGCCAGCGCACCCAAAGCTCCGTCCGGTAGCTGGCGTAGCCGGTGTCCCCGCCTTGCCAGAAGGGTGAATTGGCGCAGAGCGCCAGCAGGGGCGCGAGCCACTGCCGGGCGCGGTTCATCACGGCCAGCCCCCCGTCGGGATTGGGCAGCCCGACGTGGACGTGGCAGCCGAAGATGACCAGCTCGTGCGCGAGCTGTTGGTACTGCTCGGCCATGCTCTGGTAGCGCTCTTTGGGCGTGACCGGCTGGGCGGCGCTGTCCGAGAACGGATGCGTCCCCGCCGCCCCGATCTTATGGCCGTCCCGCGCCGCCGCGTCCAGAAGCGCCCGCCGCGCCCGAATGACTTGTTCGCGGACCTCCGCCAATGTCCGGCAGACGGGCGTCGCCATTTCGATCTGCGAGGCATGGAATTCCGGCTGCACGTTCTCTCCCAAAGCGGCCTGCGCCTGCGGCAGCACCTGTAGGACACGGGGCCGCAGCCGCCGCGTCTGCGGGTCTATGATCTGGTATTCCTCTTCGACGCCGAGCGTGAAGTCTGGCGTGGGCATGGCTTGTCTTTCTTTGGCATCCGCTACCGGATGAACAGGATGGGGCACAGGCCCAGCGGCACGATCGCATCAAACTCGTGGTGGTCGGACGTGACCAGCGTGCCGCCCGTGCGGATCGCCAGCGCGAGGGCGAAGCAGTCCGCCAGGGAGATTCTGCCGGGGTTGACCTTGAGCTGCCCGACAGACTGCCAGAAAGCCATATCCATGTCGGGCCGCTCCGTCAGCCCCAGCGCGAACAGATCCGCGATCGCCTGTTGAGCCGTGGGCAGGTCGCTCCGGCGCAGGCCATCGTAGAAAACTTCACAGAGGTTGACGGAATGGACGATGCAATCTGCGTTGGGATCAGCCAGCAGACCTTCCGCGACATGTCCCCCTGGTTCTGCGCGAGTGGAGGCCAGAAGTGCGTTCGCATCCATGACATAAATGTTCACTTATGCCAGTGCCCTTCTTCCAGCGCCTTTTCCTCCGCTTTGCGGGCCGAAAACTCCTCACTGGAAGATAAGCGGCTAACGTAGTAGCCGCTATGAATCCTCGCCAGCGCCTCCTGCCGCCGCGCTTCCTTTTCTTCGGGCGACAATTCCGGCACGGGTGCTTGCGGCGCGTTGATCTGCGCCCGCAGTTCCTCGCCGCGCGGCCCGACATGGCCGACCGGAACGGCGAACTGCACCCGCAACGTTTCTTCCACCACTTCGTCCGGCGTCGTGCCGCGCCGCGCGGCTTCCTTCGCCAATGCCCGCTCCACGGCCGGGCTGAGTGTGATCGTCATGTCTGCCTCGTCCTTTCCATCGCGGTCTCCGACGCCGCGAAGCCCATCTTCCGCCAGAAGCCTTCGCTCCCGCGCCCGGCCCGCAGGGTCCAGGTGATGTCGGGATCGTCCCCCATCAGCCGCCGGACTAGCTCGCGCCCGATGCCCTGCCCCCGCCGGTCCTCGGCCACGGCGACCATCGAGAGGTAGCCATTGGAAACGCCGTCGCACAGGGCACGTCCAAAGCCGACCACGCGCCCCGCGTCCCAGGCCACGACCGTGCAGTCCGACCCCTGCATCATCCGCGCGAACCGCTCCGGGTCCGCCACGCGATGCGCCCAGCCGTTTTCGCAGAGGAACTGGCGGACGGGTTCATAGTCCTGATGGGTTGATAGGGCGGTAGTCCAGGCTCACGGCACGATCTCAAACGACTGCTTGCCCGGCAGGCGGTAGACGACAAAATCGCTGTCCACCGTGAAGATGCGCCGGACGCCCAGGACTTCGGCGGCGGCCACCAGCGAGGCGTCCGCGAGGTCCATCGGCGTGTCCTTGTACTTTGCCATGAGTTCGCGCATCCGTGCTCGCTCTGCGGGGCTGCTCTCATGGATGACGAGAGTTCCTTTGTCTACCAACTTCCAAAGGTCGTCCTGCCCGGAGTGGCCGAGGGATTCGCCGAGCAGATACATGGCTTCGGTGAAGCAAGGCCAGGGCGTCACCATCGGCGCATCTAGACGGGGCAACTCCGCCGCACAGGCGGCGTGATGTTTGTCGTCCTTATCAATGATGCCGATTAAAGGGCCGGTGTCGGTAAGCGTCACAGTCGGCCCGCCTTGCGCTTCTCGACCATCAGCCGCGCGAACGCCTTGCCGGTGTTCTGCGAAAGGTCTCCGCGCCCGCTGTGCTGTGTACCAATGTGTCCGGCTAAAGCCTCAGCGAGCGACTGCTTGGGGGGGGCGGGGGCTTCTTCCCCCGGCTGTTCTGGTTCCGGCTCTGAGAGAATGTCATCCAGCAATTCCAGAGCATAGCCGTCTGCATCCCGTCCCAGTCGCGCCGCCCGCTCCCGCAGTCGTACTTCTTTTTCGGGATCAAGGTTAATTATAATGGTCATCGTTCACTCCCTCGAGGTAGCAGCCAGTTCGTTTTTGCAAGTTTAGGGCCGATTTTTTGACGGCGGATATCAGGGTTATTTCCATCGCCGTTTCAACTGTGCTACTTGTCTTCGGTCCTCATCGCTGGACAAGAAAACTGCCATGTCATCTAAAGCGTCCTCAACCTTCCCGCGCGTATCGGGGTCTTGTAGTAGTGTCTCAAGAACAGGCAACACGGCATCAACATCAATCCTTTGATGCAGACGTGCTAAGTGGCCCATACAGGTTGCCGCGACGCCCCGGACACCGCTATCAGTGTCATTTGCAAAACGAACACAGACCTCCTGAACCCAACGCCAATCAGGATCATGTAATGCGACTTGAACCAGGGCACGGCAGACAATGTTCGATCGGTCTGCGGTAAAAGCCGCCTCTGCTTCGGCGCGGGAGAGGGGCGGTGGATTATCGAAAATAAGGTTCGTCATATCAGCCACAGCGCCATAGAGTCAGTAAATCACCTTGTTCAGCGGGTACTCCACCAGCCCTTGTGCGCCGGCGCGGCGCAGGGCGGGGAGGATGTGGCGGACGGTCTTTTCGGGGATGATGGTTTCCAGGGCAACCCAGTCTTCTTCGTCCAGCGGCGAGACGGTCGGCTTGCGGAGGGCGGACAGCAGGCGGGTGACGGCGTCCAGGTTCTCTTTGGCGACGTTCATCTTCAGGCCGACCAGGCTGTCGGCGTCCAGGGCACCCTGTAACAACAGTTGTAGGTTCTCGATCTTGGTGCGCTTCCAGTCGTCCTCCCAGGAATGGTGGTTGGCGATCAGGCGGGTCGTGCTTTCGAGCAGCGTGTCCACGATTTTGAGGCCGTGCGCGGCTAGGGTGCTGCCGGTTTCGGTCCCTTCGACGATGGCGTCCACCAGATCGGGGACTTTGACTTCGGTCGCCCCCCAGCTAAACTCGACATGGGCGGTAACTCCGTGCTTTTCAAGGTAGCGGCGGGTGACGTTGACGAGTTCCGTGGCGACGCGCTTGCCTTGCAGGTCGCGCGGGCCGGCGATGGGCGAGTCGTGGGGCACGGCCAGCACCCAGCGGTAGGGGCGGGAGGTGGACTTGGAGTAGATGAGTTCGGAGACCTCGTAGACGTCGGCCTCGGACTCGACCACGTTGTCGTGCCCGGCCAGGCCGCAGTCCAGGACGCCCATCGCGACGTAGCGCGGAATCTCCTGGGCGCGCAGCAGGATGGGGTCCAGCTCGTCGTCGTCCACGACGGGATGGTAGGAGCGGGCCGAGACGCGGAAGTCCCAGCCGGCCTTCTTGAACAGGGCGAACGTGGCGTCTTGCAGGCTGCCTTTGGGCATGCCGATCCGCAGTTTTTGGGTCACAGTCTCTTTTCCTCATCGAACATCGGTTTCTGCCCCTTAGTATAACGAAAAGGGCGGGGACAAGTCAACTGCATCTCATCACTGGTCGTTTTTTGAGGCAAATGGGAAACAAATGGAGCAACAATAACCACACCGGAAACAAGCCATTCGGAAAGATTTCGGGGCATCAAAGCCATTAGGGCAGTGACATTCGCGGAATTTGTGATGGAAGCGTCTTGCAGGCGGGGCTTGACACAGAGCCTGCCGCGTGATATAATATCTTCATATTCGCGCAGGCAAATGGTCTGCAAATTGAAACAGCGAGAGCCGGTGTGGCTCCCGCTTTTTGTCGTTTTGAAGGACGATGGAAAAGCCCTCATGCGTACTCGTCTACTCATTCTCTTTCTGCTAGGAGTATTCCCCATGACCTTAACCGCCGAGGCCGCCCCCAAGCCGCCGGAGACGCTGGCGCGCGGACTGCGCTTCCCCGAAGGACCGACCCTGTCGCTGGACGGCAAGACTCTGTATGTCGTCAATGTTCAAACCAGCGCCATCTCGCGGCTGGATTTGACGACGGGGGTGCTGACCTACGCCTGGGTGACGCTGCCGGAGGGCGGGCGGGGCAACGGCATGACGCTGGGGCCGGACGGGGCGCTGTATGTGGCCGATGTGGGCCGCAAGCTCATCGCCCGCGTCTCGCTGCCGGACGGCAGGGTCACGACCGTCGTGGACAAGGCTCCCGGCGGGGCGTCGTTTCGCGGGCCGAACGACCTGATCTTCGACAAACAGGGTGGGCTATACTTCACCGACCCCGACGGAAGCTGGGACAAGCCCATCGCCTCCGTTTACCATGTCGCGCCGAAAACGCACACCGTCTCCCTCGTCGCCGACGGCTTGCAGTTCCCCAACGGGCTGGTGCTGTCCCCTGACGAAAAGACGCTGTATGTGGCCGAGTCGCCGCTGCACCGGATCACGGCGATCCATCTCCCCAACGGCGCAAAGGGCGTCTTCTGCGTGACGGGGACTGTGGGAGGCGGGGATGGGATGCGCCTGGGCCGCGACGGATTTCTGTATGCCGCGATCTACGGCGAGGGCGTGATCGCCAAGGTTTCGCCGCAGGGCGATGTCGTCCGCCGTTACGATGTGGGGGTGGGCCAGCACCCCACCAACCTGTGCTTCGCTCCCGACGGTCACTCGCTATATGTGACCGAGACGGACACAAACACGGTCATTCAGTTGAGGCTTTAGCGCATGGCGGGCGCCTAAAGTCGCGGCAACAAAGGCACAAAGTCATCCCAATAAAGCCTCACCCCAATAAAGCCTCCACCTCTGTGGACTCAGCTTCCGAACCTGCGAAGGCAGGTTTTGTGCCCTTGTTGCTGCGGTTTCAACCGCCATTCCCAGGGGCTTGCCCCCTGGGTGATCGACCGAAGCACAAAGGCACAAACCTACCTACGCCGGTCTCAGGCGATGGATGGCACATCCCATCCAAGCGGCATCGGCTATACTGTGAGCATGATGCCACAGACCCCTCTGCAACACGCTCATCACTGCGTCTATGACTTACACTATCACTTCGTCTTTGTTGTTAAGTACCGACGCGCTCTGTTGCGGCCTCCTGTGGAAGCCGAACTTGCTCGCATCAGCCAGGAGATGACCGCATGAGATGACCGCATGAGATGACCGAGCGCCATGACTTCGAGATCGAGACACGAGATCGAGACGCTGGGGGCTGACCTCAACCATGTCCACCTGTTGTGTCCTGTTGTGTTCGGCCCCGCCGAAGGTCTCCCCCAGCGAGATCGTGCGGATATACAAGAGCATCACCACAGTCAAGAGCATCACCACCGTGCAGATGTTTCGCGCTCTGCCCGAACTCAAGAAGAACTCAAGAAGGAGCTGTGGGGCGGCAAGTTCTGGACGGGAGGCTTCTATGTCTCGACAGTCGGGCAGCGGGGTGGCTATGCCGCGCTGACCCGCTACATCGAGAGCCAGGGCAAGAAGCCAGAGGGCAAGAAGCCCGAGGGCAAGAAGCCAGAGGGCAAGAAGCCAGAGGGCAAGAAGCCCGAGGCTGAGAACCTCCGGCTCTTGTTCACGACCACAGACGAGTGAGCATGAGAGAATGGATACCAGGGGGCTTGTCCCCCTCGGAGGTTCATCCGCCCGTCCTACCTAATATCCCCGTGTGATGTCCACCACGTTGACCAGCGGCTCGCCGTGCGCGAAGCGGCGCAGGTTGTCCAAGAAGATCGCCTTTTGGCGCTCGTGCAGATTGGGGTCCCCGCCGGGCGAGTTGTGCGGGGCGAGGTAGACGTTGGGCAGGTCCCAGAGGGGACTGCCCTGGGGCAGCGGCTCCTGGGCGAAGACGTCCAAACACGCACCCGCGATCCGGCCAGTCTGCAATGCGGCGATCAAAGCCGGCTCGTCCACCAGGCCGCCGCGCGCGATGTTGATCAGCCAGGCGGTGGGCTTCATCTGCGCGAGCTGCGCCGCCCCGACCAGCACCCGCGTTTCGCCCGTCAGCGCGGCAGCGATGACCACGAAATCGCTCTCCGTGAGCAGCCGTGACAGCCCCTCCGGTCCCGTCAGCAGCGCATCCACCCCCTCCACGGGCGCGGGGCGGCGGCGCAGGCCCAGCGTCCGCATCCCGAAGGCTTTGGCGCGCAGCGCCGTCCCCCGCCCGATCGGCCCCAGACCGACGATGCCGACCGTCTTCCCCGACAGCTCGAACTGCGGGACGGACTGCCACTTGTGTTCCCGTTGGTTCGTCCTAAGCGCAGGCAGGCCCCGCGCGACGAGGAGCATCCAGGCCAGGACGAACTCGGCAATGGCGATCTCGAAGGCGGGTCCCGAATCGGTCACGGTCAGCCCCGCCTTCGCCCGCACGTCCGGCGTCAGGACGTGATCCACCCCCGCGCTGGCCGTGTGCAGCCAGCGCACCTGCGGCCCCTGATGGACCATTCGCGCAAACTCCTTGCCCGCCACCCAGCGCAGGACGGCGACCGCTTCGTCCAGGCCGTCCGGCGCCGCCTCGTTCTCCCCATAGGGCGCTAACTCGACTTCGGGAGCGGCCTCGCGGGCGGGCAGGCGCAGTTCGTCGCAAACGTGTTCGGGAACCAGTATCTTCATGGTCCTATTATACTCGCTCTCCGCAAGAAATAATGTGATATATTCGTATATATATGGCAACATATATGCATCATAGAGCTACGGGAGGGTGTATATGGAACGATTGAACGACGCTTTGACGGGCTTGCCGGGGCGGCCGGCGATGGAAGACGAGTTGGCGCAGCGGCTGGCGCAGCGCGAACCCTTCGCGGTCGCGCTCCTTGACGTGGATTTCTTCAAAGAACTCAACGATCAGGCCGGCCACGGCGCGGGGGACCGGGTGCTGCAACGGCTGGCGGGACTGCTGCGTGAGCCGGGCCTGGGGACGGTGTACCGCATCTCCGGCGACGAGTTCGCCCTGATCCTCCCCCAAGTCACGCTGGAGCAGGCTTTCCTCCAGGTCGAGCGGCTGCGCGCGCAGGTCGCCGGGAGCGACTTTGCACAGACCGACGGCAGGACGGTCACGATCACGGCGGGCGTCGCCCACTTCCCCCGCGATGCCAAAGAGGCGCAGGCCCTGCTGAACGCCGCCGACGCCGCCCTGTTGTCGGCCAAGGAAGGCGGGCGGGACCAGGTCGCCCTGCCGCCCAACGAAGAAATGGTGTTGAAGTCCTGCTACTACTCGTCGGCCAGCCTGCGCAAGCTCAAGATTCTGGCCGAGCGCGTGGGCCAGCGCGAGTCCTACCTGCTCCGCGAGGCCCTCTCGGATCTGCTGCGCAAGTACGACACCGCGCGCGAGGCCGAGCAGGGTAATCGCCTATAGCCCCGGCACTGGAAGTGCCGGTCTACTCAAAATGAAAGTCGCTCCGCGACTGAGGACAAGCAATCGGGGGTGTGTCTTCAGTGCCGGAGGCACTTTCACTCTTCAGTGCCGGAGGCACTTTCACTGCGAGTAGACCGGCACTTCCAGTGCCGGGGACGCTATAGGCAATCGCCCTGCGAGGCCGAGCAGGGCGATTGCCTATAGATGACAGAGGGCAACCACGGAGAGGAAGGAGGGCAACCGATGACAGACAGAGGGCAACCACGGAGGGTTGCCCCTACAATCACCATCAATGTATCAATCACCATCAATCACGGGGCGCGTAGGGGCAGGCCCCCGTGCCTGCCTTCTGTCCCCCGTGCCTGCCCTGTCTCCCTCCCCCCGTGCCTGCCCTCTCTACCGTGCCCCTGCCTTCCATATGCGATTGCCCTGCGAGGCCGAGCGGCTTCCTTGACATTCAGGCGGCGATGGGCTATAAGCTTTGTCAAGGGTTGTCAAGCAGTTCCTTGACAACGGCCTTGAATTGTGCTATCCTTTGCCTGCCACTCTTTGAGCGTTCGCCATTAGTTGCACGGGGCGGTTTGCTGCTCTAGTGTTCATGGGCTATTGCGCGGTGGGGGTGGTAGTCGCTCGGCGGGTACTGCTTGCTTATATTTGCACGGGTGGCCGGTTGCTCGGTCGCTGAGTGTTTCGGGACTAGTGCATTGCCGCCGGCGGCGGGCCGCTGGTTGTCATCCTTCCTGGGTTGGACGACCAGCGGCTTTCTTCTGTCCGGCTCTGTTCAGATGTCTGTCCACTCGTCCAGGCGGTCGCTGAGAGCATCTATCCGCTCCTGGAACTCCTCGCCCTTGTCGCTCTCCTGCCAGGTCTCCGAGCGGTCATCGTAGTAGGCTTGCATCTCGCTCTGGATGGTTTGGAGGGCGGCGATGGCATGGGCGTTGAGGGCTTGCCAGCGTGCTTCGCCGGGGATGGTGGGGATGGCGGGCGCGGGCGGGAGGTTCTTGGCTTGCAGGAGTTGGCGGCGGGCGGCTTCCTGCCTGGCTCGGTAAGCCTTCTGTTTCTCGGCGGGGTTGGCATAGATTTGGGGCGTGGGCATGGCGATCTCCTCTGTCTCTAGTATACCCAAGCGTAACGTTACTCAAACATGACTTGTTCTGTCTGGGCTGGGCGGCTGGTGGGGCTGCGGGCTGGGGCCTTCCATGCCCGGCCCATCCTCCACGGGGGGCGATGTCGTCACCGGGCTCGGCGATCGTCCAAGTACCCCCCGTTTTGGGCCGGGCATGGAAGGCCCCTGCCCCACCAAGCCAGGACCAAGCCAGGCTCCTCCCCTCCTCCCGATCCCCTCCCCGGTCGGACCGACGGGCAGGGACGCCGCTGCGCTAAACTCGTTAAAGCAGGCGGCGGCGTCCCTGGCCTTCGATCAACCTGGCCTTCGATCAACAAACGTTCCTTCCCTTCCTTCCCCTCCTCTCCTTCCCTCCTCTCCTTCTCTCCTCATCTAATTGGAAATTCCTTCTCTTACTTCTTGTCCTTGCTTTTGAGCCAGGCGATGGCGACCAGGCCGGCGATGGTGATGACGTTGAGCAGGGCGTTCATCCACTCGATCTGGGTGGCTCCGTGCATCTTCCTCACCTCCTTCCTCAATGGATTGGAGCAAAAGTCATGCTCATTGGCCAGTTGGCATGATTTTTGCTATGAGCCTTTGGCGCGGCGCGCTTTTCACACGCTCAGGGGTACTCAGAGCTAGTCATGGTACAATGAATGGAGGCTGAACCGAGGAATGAATGGAGGCTGAACCGAGGGGGGTTAGGGCTTGGAGAAAGGGGTGTGGAGATGGGTAATCGGGGTGGTTCGCGCGGTCGCCAGGGAGTGTTTTTGTTGTCGCTGTATGCGGATCGTCGCTCGGAGCAGGATTGTGGGGAACTGGAGCGGATGGTGGTGTGGCCGGGCGGCGAGGTGTCCGTGGTGGAGGCTGTGGCGGTGGTTAAGCACCTGGCGCGGGCGCAGGATGCGATCATCACGGGGCTGCTACAGGCGGTGAAGCAGCTTCAGGAGAGCGGCGCGCTGGATGAGTATCGTTTGTCCTCCCGCCAGGCGGAAGGCGGTCAGGGTTCCGGCTTTGATGCGGCGGCGTAGGGTCTGGGGGCTGACGCCGAGCAGCTGGGCGGCGTCGGGGAGTGTCAGATACTCGCTGGGGGTGGTCGCGAGGGCGGGGATCACGGGGCCGAAGGGGTCTTGGGTGGTGTCGGGGGGCGCGCTGGGGCGGCATCCATGATGGATGTATTGCCTGCCGTCGGCGGTGCAGTAGGCGTACTCTCCCCAGCCGTTCTCATTGATTTCGCCCTGGCAGACGATGCAGATCTTCATGGCTTTAGCTCATGGTACAGGCTGTGTGCGAGAGGTCGTGTGGAGCGTGGCCGGGGTGGGAAGCGGGGGCGGCGGGCGTCTAAGCGCCCGCCGCTCTTGGCTTGCGTGTCTTGGCTTGCGTGTCTTGGCTTGCGTGTCTTGGCTTGCGTGTCTTGGCTTGCGTGTCTTGGCTTGCGTGTCTTGGCTTGCGTGACTGGTAGGGGCTGGGTGGTTGGTCTTGGGCGTCCCCTGCTGTCTAAACAGCAGGGAGGCAGCGCGGAGGGAGGGCGGGGCCGCGCCCCGCAACGGAGGGGGGGGGCCTGGCTGGGCCACAAGCAAAGCGCACCGGCGACGGGGGGGGGAACCACAGCCAACCGCAAGGCAAGCCCCAAAGAAGAGGCACAGGGCGGTAAGCGGGGTGCTGTAGGTGCCCCCCCCCTCCTCGACCGCCCTGCCCCCGTGTCTGGCTCTTGGCTCTTACTTCACTTCCTTCTTACTTCACTTCCTTGATGACCAGTGCCAGATCGGCGGCGATCTCATCGGCGCGCTGGCCTGCAACCAGGTTGACGACGCCGTGCTGGTCGTTGAAGACAAAGGCGATCTCCATCCGGCCCTGATTCACTTTCACGACGGTCAAGTTCACGACGGTCAAGCAGACGTGGGTGTCGTCGCCCTCCTCTTCGAGTAGTGTCTTTAGCTCTCGGACTGTCATAGCGGTTCCTCCTGCTGCTCTTTGAGGTCCTCCTGCATCTTGGCCACCATCAGGCCCAGGGCGGCGACATCGCCGGCGTTGCGGAGATGGATCATCATCCACGCTTCGTTCTCCGGCTCCTGTATCTGGGCCAGGACGCTGAAGCTGGTTTCGACCGGCTCGTCCACGCTGAGGATGATCTGGACGCTGTAGCCGGCGTTCTTGAGCACCAGGCCGATGGCCTGCGCTTGCTCGTGGTTCATGGCTTTGGCTCTCCTTCCCGCCGATCTTCCTGTCCTTCCCGCCGATCTTCCTGTCCTTCCCGCCGATCTTCCTGCTCGGTGGTGCTGATGAGTTCCAGGAGGGAGGTTCGCATGTCTTCCCAGACATCAGCTTCCTCATCCGTGCCCAGCGACTTTGACCTCAGCCCGGCCTTCATCGCGGCTTCCAAAAGGGCGGTCGCCAGTTCACTTCTTTCCAGAAGGGCGGTCGCCAGTTCACTTCTTTCCAGCAGGTTCTTCATTTGGCTTCCTCCGCTTCCTTCCGTTGTTGGACCATGATGTCCAGGTACTTGACCACGACGTGCTGGCGGCCGTTCCCCGGAGGCCATTCTTCGGCGCGGAGGCGGCCATCCTTGACCATCAAGCCGACGGCCTGGCGGGACACATCGAGCCGTCGCGCGGCTTCGGCCTGGCTGACCAGGTGGGGCGGCTTGCCTTCGGGCGGCGGTGGGGCTGGCCGGCCGGGATCATGGTAGGGCCGGCCGGTTTTGAGGACGTGGTAGCTGACGCGAAAGATGCGCTCGGCGACGGTGACAGCGGCTTTCTTGCCGGGCATTCCCTCGGCGATCTTGCGCGCGTAGAGTTCCCCAAAGCGCGTGTTCTTGCCGACCTGGCCGATGGCGCTGATATAGAGCAGGCCGCGCAGGGTGCTGTTTCCGGTGCGGCTGACCTTCTGCTTTCCCTGCTTGGCGCCGCTGTCTTGCTGGCGTGGGTTCATGCCGATGTACCGCTTGGCTTTCCAGTAGGTCTCAAATCGGCTGGCCGGGTCCAGCATGGCAATCAGCCACGGGGCCAGGACGGGTCCGACGCCGGGGATCGTCAGCAGCAGTTGTGTCTCCTGGGGGAAGTGCTGCGTGGTGTAGGCGGCGATCTCTAGCTCGGCGGCGTCCAGCGGCAGGGCTTTGGCGATCTCCATCCAGCGCGCGGCCACGTCGGGCAGCAGTGTTCGCTCGGCGATCTGTCTTTTGAGGCCACAGGAGACTTGGAAGCGTCTGAGCTGCTTCAGCTCGTACAGCATGGCGCGCAGGAGCCAGGCATCCTCGACCATCTCCGCGTCGAGGAAGAGATGTGGGTTCATGGCGTAGATTTGTTCCTGTTCTGCCCACTGGCGGAAGACCTGGGCGATGGTTTTGGCATCCTGCTTGTCGGTCTTGCTGGTCTGTCCGAAGATGCGTGTGTAGGCGGCGCGGCTGACGGTATCGAGGTAGTAGACCTTGACACCGCGCGCGCTGGCGATGCGGCCGTAGGGGATGGCGAGGCGGCCTGTGAATTCGCAGGCCAGGAAGCGGGGTTGGGTGTCATCGAGCAGCTTGGGGAAGCCGTCGAGGTTGACGCGGCCATGGCTTGGCTTTTGGGCGCGGTCGTTGGTGAGCAGGGTGTAGCTGCTGATGTCGGCTTGGACATCGAGGCCGAGGTACATGGAACTGTCTCCTTCCTGGGGTTGACAAACCTAGTGTACCGGGACTATAATGACCCCAGCATCATGGCCCATGTCACTGTGTATTCCAAACCCGGCTGCCACCTCTGCGAAGAGGCCGTCCGCTCCTTGCAGCGGGTCCAGAAGCAGCACCCATTCGCCCTGGAAGAAGTCAACATCCAGGAAGACCCCGTCCTTCTGGCCGAGTACGGCGAGCAAATCCCCGTGGTCACGCTGAACGGCACGTTTTTGTTCGAGTACGCCGTGGACGAAACCCGTCTGCGCCAGCTATTGAAGGAGGTGAATTAACCATGCGAGTCCGCGCCAAAGAACTGCGCCGCACCCAAAAGCGCTCCGAAGAGCGTCACAAGGCCCGTCACAAGGCTGAGACGAAGACGACCACGCCGGCGGTGGCCCCCAAGCGCAAATAGGCGCTTTCCCCTCATTCCCGGAGACCCCGACTTATGGAAATCTCGGAAGTGGAACGGATGCGGGGGACGACGCGCGAAGAGCGCATCTCCCCGCGCGAGGTCGAACTCATCAAATACCGCGACAACCGCACGGACCTGATCGTCACGCTGGTCAGCGGTGAGACGCTGGAAGGCGCGCTGCGCTGGTACGACGAGCACGCCCTGCGGCTGGTCCAGGCCGACCGCAGCGAAGTGACGGTCTACCTGCACGCCGTCTCCTACTACCGCGCGCGCGTCTGACCCACGTTGCGGGCCTTTCAGTCATAAACCAACAACAAAACCGCCCCCGTTCTTCTGAAGTCAGAAGAGCCGGAGCGGTTGTTTTTGTCGGCCACGAACAAGAATTGGAGGTGCCGGCCAGAATCGAACTGGCGCATAAAGGTTTTGCAGACCTCTCCCTTACCACTTGGGCACGGCACCGAGGCGAAACTAAGAGAGAACTAAAGATAGGGTAAGCGGGAGACGAGATTCGAACTCGCGACATTTTGCTTGGGAAGCAAACGCTCTACCACTGAACTACTCCCGCATCAAAGGTATTATAACCGCCCGGCGCGGGTTTGTCAAGACCCCGATGCGGCCTTTCAGGGCAATTGCATATAGCCGTCAAGGCAGGGCAGGCACGGGGGACAGAAGGCAGGCACGGGGGACAGAAGGCAGGCACGGGGGACAGAAGGCAGGCACGGGGGCCTGCCCCTACGGGTGACAACGGATCACGAGGCGCGTAGGGGCACCCCCCCGTGGTTGCCCTCCTCCCTCCCCGTGGTTGCCCTTTATAGGCGATTGCCCTGCGCTCACGGCCTTTCCCGCGTTGCGGCGTGGCCCCGTCAGAGGCACAAGAAAACACGCACAACAAAATGTGGGCAGCGGGCAGGCGCTGCCGTCTTTGCGGGCGGCAATAGTGGTGTATAATAGAGGCTGACGACACAGAAATACGGGCTGTTTGCCGAAAACAGGAGAACTCTATGAAAAAAACGATAATCGCTGGGACAGGATTGCTGCTGGCGCTGCTCGGGGGCACAGCCCTGGGGCAAAGCAATGGTGGGAGCGCGGCGGGCCAGTCACAGGACGAGGCGGACATGACGGTGAACGCGGCGACGCACGGGACCAAGACCGCTTATCAGGAGAAGCTGCAAAACGCCTATAACGACTTCCACGGGGAGCGATTCGCGCAGGCGACGGGTGAGCTTCAGGACATTCTCAAGAAAGAGCCGAACAACCTGATGGCCCGCCAGATGCTGGCGGCCATTTACCAGAAGCAGAACAACATCGCCGGCATGATCCCGGAACTGGAAGCCGTCCTCCGGCTGGACCCCAAGAACGCCAACGCGCAGAACAACCTGGGCGTCGCCTACCTCCAGACCGGCAGCTTCGACAAGGCGGCGGCGATCTTCAAGGCGGCCCAGGCGCGCAGCCCGAAGGATGCGAACACGGCTTACTACCTGGGGCTGGCGCTGGCCCAGTCCGGCAAGACGGAGGAAGCGATCCCGGTCCTGCAAACCGCCGTCAAGCTCAAACCGACCTCTCCCGCCTATCTGCAGCTCGGGGCGGCGCTGGATCAAGCCGGCAGACACGCCGAGGCCGCGACCGCCTTCGAGGCGGCGTCCACCCTTGACCCCAAAGACGCGCAGGCGGTTCTGTATGCGGGGATGATGTACCACCAGACGGGCCATGACGACAAGGCCATCCCCGCCCTTCAGAAAGCGCTGGCGCTGGGCGTTCAGGACAAGTTTAGTGCGCATATGGTACTCGCGGAGGTTTACGGCCATGCGGGCAAGACGGACCTCGCCATCAGCGAATACAAGCTGGCATCCCTGCTCAAGCCGGACGATTTCGGGGCGGCCGCGAATCTGGGCGTTCTGAGCCAGAACGCCGGCAAAAAGGCCGATGCCGTGGCGGCGTACCGCCAGGCGCTGACGCTCAAGGCCCCCGCGCCCGAAGCGTTGGCACAGGTGCAGGCCAGTCTGGCGGGCCTGCTGGCCCAGGACAACGCCGCCGATGAGGCCGTGACGCTGCTGACGCAGGCGACGCAGAACGACCCCAAGAGCGCTCAGTACGCGAGCGATCTGGGCCAGGTGTACGAGAAGCAGAAGAAAAAGGATCTTGCCGTCGCCGCCTACCAGAAGGCGCTGACGCTGGACGCGCATCAGCCGGAGGCCAGGCAGGGCCTGGCGCGGCTGAAGAAATGACGACATTCGGGCGCTCGTGCCTGACAAAACGGCCCTGGGCAGTGGTGCCCAGGGCCGTTTTGTCATTAGGCGACGGCGGCGAAACTGGAAAACTCGCCGGTCGGCTCGCCCCAGGCCGTGGCGACCTCGGTGACTTCGGCCGCATGGGGCCCGTGCCGGAGCGACTTGAGGAACTCGTGCAGCGTCGCTTCCTCGGCTTCGGCGACTGCCTCAACGCCGCCGTCAGGCACGTTGCGCACCGTCCCCACCACGCCCAACTCGCGGGCGACATGGCTCGCGAAGTAGCGATACCCGACCCCCTGCACCCGCCCTGAAACCAATGCCTGCACACGTTTCGTCATGGTGTCCCCTTTTGTGCCTTGTTCCGGCGGCTGCTACTTCGCCATCGTCACTTTGGTCATCTTGTCGCCGATTTGCAGTTTACCCGCCACGTCCAGGCCCTTGATGACCTGGCCGAAGACGGCGTATTGGTTGTCCAGAAAATGTACGGGATTGACGCATATGTAGAACTGAGAGCCAGCAGAGTTGAACGCGCGCACCTGCTCCTCATGGGACGCATTCGGCGGCGCGCTTTCCCGTGCCATCGCCACCGCGCCCGCGACATGGGTCAGCGGATTGTTCACGCCGTTCGCCTTGAACTCACCCTTGATCATGTAGCCAGGCCCACCCGAGCCATTGCCGGCAGGATCGCCACCTTGCACGATCTTGGAGGCGCCGGGGTCACTGAGGTCCTGGATGCGGTGGAACGTCAGGCCGTTGTAAAAGCCCTTCTTGACCAAATTTTCAAACTTTGCGACGGTGATCGGCGCGTCTTTCGGGTAGAGCTTGATCAGGATGGTTCCCTTGGTCGTCACCATGCGGACGATGGGCGCGCTCGGCGCGGGGTGGTGGACAGGCTTGGGCGGCGCGGCGGGGGCGGGAAGCGCGAGGGCGGCAGCGCCCAGCGCGGCGAAGGCGGCGGATAGGCGCGGAGAGCGAATCTTCATAAAGTCTCCTTTGAAGCGTAACTTTTTCCAACGCCCATTGTAGCACGCGGGCCGCCGCGCGTCAAGGGAGGGATCGGCGGCAGAAATCCCGAAGCGCCTGCGCGAAGCCCGCCGGGTCGGTATCCATCGGGCAGTGCTGGGCCGTAGGGAAGACGATCAGCTTCGTGTCATCCCGCACATCGGCCAGCGCGCGGGCCAGGGCGTAAGCCCCGGCGACGGGAACGACAAAGTCGCGCGCGCCGTGCAGGATCAGGATCGGCAGGCGCAGCGCGGCCAGACGCGCCGGGAGCAGCGGATTGTCGGTCAGCGCCTGGAGCTGACACTGGAGCGCTCGGTCGTCGCGATTGGCTTCCGCGTACCAGTGCGTCCGCCGGGCATAAGCCTGCCAGAAGCCGGCCGCCTGGTCGGGCGAGGCGCGGCGTCCGGCGGCGGCCAGGGGCAGGGACGCAAGACGCATCAGGCGCAGCGCGGGCAGCCCCAGCCGCCCGTGCAGCGGCCAGCGGGCGCGAACGGGCAGGCAGGCGGGGTCCAGGGCGGCGTCCACCAGCGCCAGGCGGCGGGCGAGGCTGGGGAAGTCCAGGGCGACCTGTGCGGCGAGGTTGCCGCCGAGTGAGTGGCCGACCAGCGTCACGCGCGCTAGGCCGAGGCGCCTGCACGTTTCGGCGACCCAGTGCGCCATGTCCGGCATCGTCCGCAGACCGGGCGGCAGGGGTGTCCCGCCTGTGCCGGGCAGGTCCAGAGCGACATGGCGGTATGTGTCCGCCAGCCGGGCCAGCGTGTTCCACCACAGCTCTTTGCTGCCGCCCCAGCCATGCAGATACAGCAGCGTCTCCGCCGCATCTTCCGGCCCCGCCGCCAGCGCGCCGACATCCGGCAGGGTCAGAAGGTTAGCTGGAGTCGCCACCGCCGCCAAAGTCCCCTCCCCCGCCGAAGTCCCCTCCCCCGCTAAAATCGCCCGCACCGCCGAAGTCCGAGCTACCAGTGTCGAAACCGCCCCCGCTGTCCATGAAGTTTCCGCCACCGGCATCGCCGAACCCCTGCGTGTCGAAGCTGCCGCCATCGTTGTTGAAGAAGTCTCCTCCCCCGCCGGCGTTGCCGACGAAATCACCGCTGCCAGCGCCGTAGCCGGGGTCGGAATAACCGGGGTCGGAATAGCCCTGGTACATGGGCATGTCGGTGGCATACGCATACGGCGCGTAGCCCGGCATCCCATAGCCCGGCATCCCATAGCCCGGCATCGCGTAGCTCGGCATCAACAGGCCGCCCAGCAGCTCCGCGCCGACAAATCCGGCGACGACGCCGGAGCCGAAGCCGCCCCAGCCGGCGTTCTCATAGCGCCAGTAGTCACGGTACGGATCGTAGCCGTTGTACTCATACCACGGCACATACTGCCCGCCCTGCTGAAAGGCCAGCACCTGCGGCATCCGGCCCCGGCGCAGCTCGTCGGCCTCGTCGGGCGTCACCAGCACCTGCCGACTCTGGCCGCCCACGGTGAGGGTCACGGGAACGAGGGAACCGAGGGGAGCCGGGCGGCCGGAGAAGAACGAGACGCCGCGCTGGTTCGGCGGAATGGTCTCGACGGCGGGCTGGCTGTCCGGCAGGGGCTGCGGGCGGACGGCGTCGTCGCCGGGGATGCTGCCCGTGCCGCCGGTCGCCCGGTCCTGATAGCGCCGCGCCTGCTCCACGTCCGCCTGGGCCTGGGTTAGCAGCGTCTGCGCCCGGTTCAGGTCGGTCATCTCGGTCGCGCGGTCCATGATCTTGACGGCCTGCTCGTATTTCGCCGAGGCGGACTGGCGAAAAATACGAACCTGATCCGAATCGGGGTTGTTTTTGGGCAGGACATCCATGTAGCCGTCCAGATACTCAATGCCGCTCAGGACGTGCTCGCGCAGCGCCTGAATCGGCCCGCGCGCCGCTGTCAGCGTCTGCTTTTTGCGCCGCGAGGCGGATATGAGCAGACCGGCGATGACCGCGACGACCAGAAAGAAAACGACCCACAGACCTGCCGAACTCCGGTACTCACGGCCATTGATGTCCGAAGCGACTGCTTGTGCCAAGTCCGCCGTGCCTTGTGTCGGGTTAGCGGCAATCGCAGGCGCGTACTGATCTGCCAGCCGCTTTCGCTCCTGGGAATCCAGCGCCGTCGTCCAAACCGTCACGCCGCTGTCCTGCCCAGCCAAAGCGACAAGAACAAGGGGGCTTTTGTCCAAGTTAAGCGCCTGATGAAGCCGGAACGCATAGAACGCACGCTCATGTCCGCGTACCTGGCGTGAGGCTTGGGTATCTCGACTCAGAGCAGCAAGGTAGCCCTGTGGCAAGGAGGATAGAAGGGCAATCTTAACTTGTGTGTGCGGGTTATTCTGCCCCTGCATGGACGCCTGTGTGAGCGCCTGTACATCCACGCCCTGTACGCTCGGGTCCACATAGACGCTGCTGGTGGTCAGCGCCAGATAGACCGGATCACGGTCCGTGTTCACGGGAACAGGATTGGCCTCCTGCGCCCGGACAACACCGCCGAGGAGCAGCAGGCAAAGCAAAGCGGCAATTATTTTGCGGATCATAAGCATCTCCGATTGAGTATACGGGTTTGGAAGCGGCTTCGTTGCGGGGAGCAGGGCGGCCGCTTTCCTGCGTATCATACCCAAAGGAGGGTTCTTCCATGACACTCGACGACATCCTAACGACCTTGCGGCGGCTGGCGCCGGAGGAAAGCGCGCTGGACGGAGACCCGGTGGGACTGCTCATCAGGCGTGCGGAGGAAGAAGTGACACGCATCGGCGTCTGCCTGGATTGCACGCCGGACGCGGCGGCGCGGGCCTCGCAGCAGGGCGTTGGCCTAATCGTCGCTCATCATCCTCTGATCTACCATCCTCTGAAGCGGGTCGGCGCGGACCCGGTCTCTCAGGCAGTCACGGCTTTGATCAAGGCCGACATCGCGCTGTACGCGATGCACACGAACTGGGATCAGGCGACGGGCGGCATCAACGACACCCTGGCGGAGTGTCTGGAACTGTCGGACGTCCGGCCACTGGGAGCGGGGGGCGAGGCCGCCCTGCCCCGGATCGGCGACCTGTCGCCCCCGCGCCCACTGGCCGACTTCGCGCGCTTCGTCGAGGCCGCCCTGGGGTGCGCCGGGACCAGCGCCCTGCGGGTGAACCGGGTGGACCCGACGCGCATGATTGCGCGCGTGGCCGTCTGCGGCGGGGCGGGGGCAAGTCTAGCCGAGGCCGCGCGAGTGGCGGGGGCGGAGGCGTATGTGACGAGCGACGTGCGCCACCACGAGTTCTGGGAGGCCGAGGCGCGCGGGCTGGCCCTGCTGGACGCCGGGCACGGGGCGACCGAGACGCCGGGGATGCGCGCCCTGGTCCGGTCACTGCCGGGGATGCTGGCGGGGGTCGAGGTGGTATGGGCGGGGGATTAGGGATTAGGCCCCCCCACCCCCGGCCAGGTGGGTTCAGGCTCCCACTTTCTTCTGCACCAGCGAGGCGATCTCGCCCGCGAGAACGTCAATCTCGGCCTGGTCCGGGCCTTCGGCCATCACGCGCACCAGCTTTTCCGTGCCTGACGCGCGGACGTTGACCCGGCCCCGGCCGGCGAGCTGCCTTTCGGCGTGGGAAATGGCCTTCCCGATGTCCTGGTCGGAGGCCCAGGATTGACGGTCGCGGACCTTGACGCCGAGGAGCACCTGCGGGTACTCGGTCATCTGGTCGGCCAGGGCCGACAGCGGCCGGCCCGTCTCGCGCATCACTTTGAGCACTTGCAGGGCGGTCAGCAGGCCGTCGCCGGTCGTGGTCAGGCGCCCGAAGATCAGGTGCCCGGACTTCTCGCCGCCCAGGACGTGGCCGTCCCGGCGCATGGCTTCCGAGACGTAGCGGTCGCCGACGGCGGTTCGGAGGAGGGTCAGGCCCGACTCGCGCAGGGCGACTTCCAGGCCCATGTTGCTCATGATGGTGCCAACGACTGTGTTGTTCGCCAGTTTGCCCTGCGAGGCCAGGTGCCGGCCGACCAGCAGCATCACGCGGTCGCCGTCTACCTTGCGGCCCTTCTCGTCGGATAAAATGACGCGGTCGGCGTCGCCGTCGAAAGCCAGGCCGATGTCCGCGCCTTCGGCGACGGTCCGGCGCATCATCTCTTCGGGGTGCAGCGAGCCGCAGCCGGCGTTGATGTTGAGGCCGTCCGGGGCGCAGTGCAGGGCGATGACGTCCGCGCCCAGGTCGGACACGACGCGCGGAGCCAATCGGTAATTCGCGCCGTGCGCGCCGTCGAGGACGATCTTGATCCCGGCCAGCGAGACGCCGTCCATCATGTCTTCCAAGTGGCCGGCGTACAGGCCCGCCAGGCCCGCGTCCTGGGTCAGCCGCCCCACGCCTGCGCCCGAAGGCCGCTCCCACGTTTCCACGAACGCAAGCTGCGCCTCGATCTCGGCTTCCAAGGCGTCGTCCAGCTTGTAGCCGTCGCCGCCGAAGAACTTGATGCCGTTGTCGGCAAACGGGTTATGCGAGGCGGAGATGACGACCCCGGCGTCGAAAGGCTGTATCCGCGCGATGTTGGCGACGGCGGGAGTCGGGACGACGCCTGCCGTGACGACCTGCGCGCCCATCGAGCACAGCCCGGCGGCAAGGGCGGATTCGAGCAGCGTCCCGGAAATGCGCGTGTCGCGGCCGACGATGAAGCGGGGCGTGTGGCCCCGGCCCAACGTCCGGGCGGCGGCGGCCCCCAGGGCAAGCGCGAGCGCGGGGGTCAGCTCGGTGTTGGCGACGCCGCGCACGCCGTCGGTTCCAAATAACTTGTCGGTCATAAAAAAGGGGTGATCTCCTCGATTAGAGTGTTAGGGCTTCGTCGCTTCCGGGACGGTCGGCAGGGGCGCGGCGGGGCTGATCGCCGGCGCGGTTGGCGGGGCGGGAGGCGCGATGACGTGGACGGTGACGGTGATCGGGCCGCGCGGCGACAGCGTGACGCCGGGCGGGACGAGCGGCTGCACGCGCCGCGCCACGTCCGCCGTCGCCCCGGAAACGTCAATCGGCTGGGTCGTCAGCGTGCCAATGGGCGCGAGTTGTTCGGGCCGCCCCTCGGCGACCACGGTGGCGGGCGTGACCTCGATGTTCCCGAACCGGTAAGGCGCGGGCAGCATCCCTTTGACGTTCGCGCTGACGATCAGGGTCTTGCGGGACAGGGCGCGCGCCAGCTCCATGCGGACATGGGCCGTCGGCGGCGTCACCGTGACATCTCCCACAGGGCTGCCCGTCGCGTCCAGCGCGACGATGGTGAAGTCGTCGTCAACCGCCCCGGCCGTCTGGTCCGGGTCCGCCTGCGCGACCAGCCGGACGACGGAGTTCACGGCCTCGCGCGTCCCCGTGATGACCGCCTCGCGCGGCGTGGTGACGGGCGGCGTGAAGGCATAGGCGGCGGGGGCGATGCCGATGTCGGCGGCGCTGATGGGGAGCTGTCGGCGGCGGCGCGGCTGCAAGAGAAGCGCGACGGGGCGCGGGTCGCGTTCGGCGCTGACATTGGCGGGCAATCCGGCGAGATGGACGGTCAGGGGCGGCGTTTGGCCCGCGCGCGCGTGGGAGAGGTCCACCCAGGCGGTGACGGTGGTGTCCGTTAGGCGGCTGATGTCGTCGGGCGGCCCGTCCAGCGTGAGCGTCACCGACGGCAGGGCTTTGTCGTCGAGGATCAGGTTCGGCGGCAGGTTGCGCACCGTGAGGGGCAGGATCAGGATATGCGGCGGGCGCGCGCTGATCAGCCCGGCGGTGTAGAAGTGCAGGGCAAGGGCGAAAAAGAGGCAAAGCAGCTTGTAGCCGAAGTTGTGGCGGACCGAGCGCTGCAAAAAAGCGAGCATGGCGTGTCCTAAGCCCTCATCCTACGACCGAGCTTCCGATGAGGTGACCGGCTCCGGCGCGGGTTCGGCAAGACGCATCGGCTCGGGCACGGCGGGTTTCGCCGCGCCCTCCTTGACCGGCTCCTTGACCGGGTTTTCCGGCGCCGCCCGCCCGGCGCGGGGCCGGATGAAGCCCCGGCGGCGGCGGACGCTGGGACGCACGCGGCCTGTGTATTCGCGGATCAGCAGGTCGCGCAGCCGGTCGTCGTCGCGCAGGCCGCGCGCCATCTTGCCGTCAAAGGCCAGCGAAATGATGCCTGTCTCCTCGGAAACGACGACGACCAGGGCGTCGCTCTGTTCGGAAATGCCCAGGGCCGCCTTGTGGCGCGTGTGGACCTGCATTCCCTGCACTTCCCGGCTCTCGGACAGCGGCAGGGTGCAGCCCGCAGCGATGATGCGGTCGCGGCGGATGACGACCGCGCCGTCGTGCAGGGGGGAGCCGGTGTAAAACAGGGTACACAGCAGGTCGTGGTTGACCTCGGCGTTGATCAGGGTGCCGGTCTCAATGATGAAGTTCAGCCCCGTTTCGCGCTCCAGCACCAGGAGGGCGCCGATCTTCTTGTCCGACAGGCGCTCGGCCGCCAGGACGATCTCGCCGACCATCGAGGACAGGTTCTCGCGGTCCAGGCCGGTAAAGCCTTTGCCCCAGAAGCCCAGCCGCCCAACTTCCTCCAAGGCATGACGCAGTTCGGGATAAAACAGGATGACGATGGCGACCGGCCCCAGCGGCAGGATCTGCTGGAGCAGCCAGGACAGCGCGGAAAGACGCGCCCAGGTCGAAAAAAGCAGCATGAGGACGAAGACGATCAGGCCCGTGATGATCTGCCAGGCCCGCGTCCCCTTCGCCAGCATCATCAGGCGGTAGAGCAGATACGCGACAATTAGGATGTCGGCCCCGGTCCGCACCAGGCCCCAGGCGTCCCCCCCTAACAGCCACTTTTGTCCATTGTGCCACAGCTCATGCATCACGCGCCCTGCTCGACTCCTTTCTGCCGATTATGGCACACGCGGGGGCCCGATTGCAAGGAGGCAGGCATCAAACAAAAATGTGGGGGCTGTCCCCGGAATCTCCAGGGACAGCCCCCGCGTCTCCTATCAGGGTGAGGTCAGGATTAACCGCCCGGCGCGCCGGGCGGGCCGCCGCCGGGCGGGGGCGGAACACCCTGCGACGGCGGCACGATCAGCACCGCCGCCTGTTTGGCGTAGATCCAGTAGCCGTTATACGGGTCAATCGTTCCCGCCGCCGTGTCTACGACCACATAGGCGCCGGCCTTGGGGTCGTACCGGTACAAGGTCGGCTGGACCGGGCTGGTGGCGGCGGTCAGCGTGACCGCGCCGCTGCCGGCCGCGGTGTCCGCCGTGACCGTGGACAGCGGGACCGAGCCGGGGAATGGATCGCCGATCTGGTTCCAGCCCGCCGCGAGCGGAATCCGGTACGGCTGGGTGAGCGGGGCGGAGACGCCCAGGCGGTGCAGATAGGTCGGCGCGAGGAACTTGATCCAGTACCCCTGTCCCAGCCGGAGCGTGTCGGCCGGGGCGGTGGGATAGAAGACGTAGCTGCCGAGCGCCGGCACCCACTGGATCAAGCGCGGGTTCGGGTTGGCGAGCGGCTTGGCCAGGCCGAACAGGGTCGCGAAGTCGCCCAGGCCGGAAAAGTCATAGGGCGCGGAGATCATCTGCAAGCCCGCCGCGAACGTGAAGGCGGGAACGAGCACGAAGTCCTGCCTCACCGTCGCGCTCGCCGGCACGGTGAGGCTCACGGGCGATGGCGAGGCAAAGCTCGTCCCACCGGCGGCGGCGACGACGGTGGACGTGTCCACAGTGATCGTCAGCGCCAGACCGGCGGGCACTGTGAGCGTGTAGGCGCCGGTCGGGTCCGTGGTTGCGGTCGCCTTGACGGCGCCGGTAGCGATTGACGTTGCCGTCACGGTGGCGCCCGAGATCGGGTTTGCGGGGCTGCCGTTGTCGGTGACAAAGCCGGTCAGCGTGGCGGTTCCCGTACCCTGGTCCGGGTTAAGGGACAGGGCGGCGATGAGCTGGTCGCCGATAAACGAGCCGAAGCCGGTCGCATCATCGAAGCCGAACTCTGCCGAATAAAAGAGGTTGTCCCCTAGTGTGACGTCATGGAAGAGCGTCGTGTAGCTCGTGCCGCGCGCGAGACTATAAAGGGGCGGATTGGCGAAGCCCAGCGTCGGCAATCCGTTCAGCCCACGCTGCTCGTTCACCAGAGAAGTGAACGCCGCCCAGAGCGGGGCGGCGGCGCTGGTCCCGCCGACCGTCGCCACTTGGCCGTTGATGAAGATGTCATACCCCGTCGCGGGGTCGGAGTTGAGGGCGACATCCGGGACATCGCGGCTCAACGCCGACGCGCCCAGCCCCACCTGATAACTCGGTTTCGGCCAAACCACGCTGGTGCCGCCGCCGCCGCCTTCCGGCCCGCCGGGATTGTTGATCGTGCCGGTCTTCCAGGCGGCTTCGGACACATAGCGGCCGGGGTTCGTCGTCCCCGTCGCCGTGTTGGTCGCCGGCCTTGAATACCCTAGGGTCGTGCCGCCGACGGCGGTGACGAAGGGCTGCGTGGAGGGGCTGCTCACGGAGGGCGCCCCTAGGATGCCCGTCCTGGGATCATACAGAGGGTAGGCGCCCGCGTCACCGGTGGCGGAAAAGACAGACTGCCCCTGCGCGGCCATCTTCTGGAAGATGATGTTCTCTGCATTGCGGATGGCCGGGTCCTCGTCGGCCTCCGCGATGCCCCAACTGGTGCTGATGACCTGGAGGAGCGGCTTGCCGCTGCCGTCCGCCGCCTGGTCGTCGGCCATCTTCTGGAAGATGTCCACCCCTACGATCGAGTTGAGTGTTACGCCGGTTCCTTCGGTGCCCTCATAGCTGTAAATGGTCGCGGCGTTCGGCGCGAGCGCCAGCATCATGTCAATGTCCAGCGTTACCTCGTCCTGGCCGCCCAGGAACGTCGGCAGGCCGTTGAAGTTATCCACCAGGACTGCCCGCACGGTCGTCGGGTTCTGTGTGGTTTTCCCGGTGTTGCCGGGGACAGAGGGCAGGCTATAGGTGCTGATATACTTGTCAATGTCGCTGTAATTGTAGCCGTCCAGCTCGAACAGTCCCAGCGTCTGCCCTGTGCCGTCAAGCCCTGCGGCATTTCCCGTTATGCTTCCTGTGCCAGTCCCGGTGCCGGTTCCTCCGGTGCCGGTTCCTCCGGTGCCGGTTCCTCCGGTTCCAGTCCCGGTGCCGGTTCCTGTCCCGCCCGTGCCCGTTCCAGTCCCGGTGCCCGTTCCAGTCCCGGTGCCCGTTCCAGTCCCGGTGCCGGTTCCTCCGGTTCCTGTCCCGGTTCCTCCGGTTCCTGTCCCGGTGCCGGTTCCTGTCCCGGTGCCGGTTCCTGTCCCAGTGCCTGTGCCTGTTGTTGTGCCGAGTATTGAACCGTACAGAGGCGTGATCGAGGTGAGGTTGTAAGCGAACTTGATGTCGTTGGGCGTCAGGCCGCCCGCCGGCCCACTGCCGACGCCCGTGCCGACGCCGATCGGCGGCGCGCCCTGTCGCATCCCCTTGCTCCCAGGCGTGAGGCGGTGACTGAAGGGCCGCATCCGGCTGATGTCGCTCAACCCCGCGACCCCGGCCAGGCGCGCGGCGACCGAGCGCGCGACGCGGGGCGCGCCGCTGTTGGCAAAGACCACGCGGCCGTCCTTCGTCTGGTAACGGTTCATCCGAATGGCGAACGCGGTTTCCACCTGAGCGCTGGACCCGGCGACATCCAGCACGGTGCGGCTCGGATGGACGCCGGTGACGACTAGCCCCTGCGACTGCGCCCAGTCGGCGACCGCCCGGTAGTCTTCCTCCGTCGGGCCGAACCGCGCAACGAACTCATCCGAGGTGAGAAAGTGCCCGTACAGGGCGTCGCCCGGCGTGTACTGCCGGCGCAGCAGGGTGTCCAGCGCGGCCTGGTTGCGCAGCGGCAGAGTCAGCGCGAGGTGAAGCGGGGCGTCGGCCGTCAGCCGCCCCAGCATTCGCGCCCCGCGCAGAGAGGGCGTCAGGGCCGCATGACGCGAAAGCGACACGCGCGGCTCCGCCGCCCGCGCCGGCGCGGGACCAAACGCCGTCAGCAGCAGGGCCAGCAGCAACGCGGGCGTCAGCGCCGAAAGTCGGGGGTTATGAAAGAGGTGCATCGGAAACAAGCTCCTTGATTCGGAAAAGCGGATGCGAACGTGCGGAAGCGGCCTGGGGTGCTGGCGAGCGCAATCAGCCACATCTCCTCTATTATAAAGGAAAGCGGCGGCGCTGTCAAGCGGCAACGCGCGCTTTTCCACGGGCGTTTTCCAATAGGAGCTCACGACAGCCGCCCGAAGGGATCTTCGCGCTGGCGTCCGACCTGCAAAAGCCGCAGCAGCAAATACACGGGCAGGGCGAGCAGCGTGTTGTACAGCGCCTCCCCACCCGTCTGCTCGGCCCAGCGGCGGACATGGTGGACGGCCAGGCCGGGGGCCATCAGCACATACAGCAGCTCGGCCAGGAGGGTCGTCGCCAGAACCACGAGGGGCGGAACGACCAGATTGTCGCGGATCAGGTTTCGACCGAAGCCGCCGGCAAAGGCGCCTGCCACGATGCGGCTGACGAACAGGCTGCCGTAGGTCTGGGGAAAGGTCGAGGCGGCCAGCAGCCCCGTCCAGAAGCCGAGAACCGTCCCGCGCGCGCTGCCGACGAGGAGCGCGCCGCAGGACAGCGCGACCAGGGGCAGGTCCGGCTGCGCGCCGTGGATGCTGAGGGCGTGGGCGACGCGGCCCTGGAGGATAGCCGCCAGCCAGACGGTCAGGGCCGCCAGGAAGACGTGGCGCGTCGGGATCATGGGGCAGGACCACCACCGGCGGGGTTGTCCGGCGGCGCGTCCTGGATAAGAAAGACTTCCTCCAAATGGTCGTAGTCGGCGGCCGGGCGCAGGAGCGCCGTTTGCAGCGACCGGGTCTTGTCCACGGAGACGGAGGCCACTGCGCCGATAGGGACGGCTTTGGGGAAGACGCCGCCCAGCCCGGACGTGGTCACGGCGTCGCCGAGGTGCAGCAGGGTGTCGCTGCGCAGGTACGTCACCCGCAGGTGTCCCTGCCCGTCGCCCTGGCACAGCCCGATGGGGCCGCGCGGCGTGTGGTTGTGGACGAGCGCGCCGACGCTGGAGACCGCATCGGTCAGCAGCAGGACGTCGCAGGCGCGGGCCGAAACGTCCAGCACCTGCCCGACAAGGGCGCCGTTCGGGGCGAGGACGACCGAGTGCGGGTGGACGCCCTGCGCGCTGCCCCGGTTCAGGGTGAGCGTGTCCGAATGGGGGCTGGGCTTGAGCGCGATGACCTGCGCGGCGAGAAGCGGCCGGGGCGAGCGCTGCGCGAACCCGAGGAGCTGGCGCAGGCGGACGTTCTCGGCCTGCGCGGTCAGCAGGCCTTTGTTCTGGGCGGACAGGTCCAGGACGCGGGACTTCAGGGCAGCGTTCTCGCGGGCGAGGCGCGGGCCGGACAGGAGCGACCCCGCGCTCAGGCGCCACCACTGGCCGAGGAGCGCGGTCGCGAACTGCCCCGGCACCAGTCCCATGTCCCGCACGACGCCCGAAACGGGATCGGCTTCGCCGCGCCGCGCCGCGCCGCTGTGCAGGGCGGTCAGCAGGCCGCAGGCGAGCAGCAGGAGGAGAAACGTCCCCCCGCGCCGGTTGTCGCGCTCAGGTCGCATAAGAGTTTCTCTTCAGCACCCGGCCCTGAAGGGCCGGGCTACTACTGAGTGGAAGTGCCTCCGGCACTAAGGACGGGGATCTGCTGGCCTTTCCTCAGTCGCGGAGCGACTTCCATTGGGGATAGCCCTGCCTTTCAAGGCCGGGTCGGAGTCTCACCGGCCCGGCGACGTGTAATGGCCCAGGCGCGTTTCGGTCAGGAGCACGTTGCGCAAGGCACTGGAGCGCGAGGCTTCGTCCAGGCATTTGCCGGTTCCCAGCACGACGCATGAGAGCGGGTCGGGGGCGATATGCACGGGCATCCCGGTCTCGCGGGAGATCAGGCGGTCCAAGCCGCGCAGCAAGGCCCCGCCGCCGGCCAGGACAATGCCGCTGTCCATGATGTCGGCGGACAGTTCGGGAGGCGTGTCTTCCAGCGTCTCTTTCACGGTTTCCACGATGGCGTTGATCGGGTCGGAGATCGCCTCGCGCACCTGCTGGGACGTGATCAGGGTCATGCGCGGCAGGCCCGTGACGAGGTCGCGGCCCCGAATCTCCATCGTGGTCTCCTGTTCCATCCGGTCGGCGGAGCCGATGGTGATCTTGCAGTCTTCGGCCATGCGGTCGCCGATGAGCAGATTGAACACCTGCCGGGCGTAGGTGACGATGGCCTCGTCAATCTCATCCCCGGCGATGCGGATCGAGCGCGACGCGGCCATCGCGCCCAGCGAGATCACGGCCACCTCAGACGTCCCGCCGCCGATGTCCACGATCATCGAGCCGACCGGCTCGGACACGGGCAAGCCCGCCCCGATCGCCGCCGCCATCGGCTCCTCGATCAAGTACGCTTCCTTCGCACCCGCCTTCTTGGTCGCCTCGATGACCGCACGCCGCTCGACTTCGGTGATGCCCGATGGGATGCCGACCACGACGACAGGGTGTACGAAGCCCTTGCGTCGGTGAACCTTTTCGATAAAGTAGCGCAGCATCCGCTCGGTCTGGTCGAAGTCGGCGATGACGCCGTCTTTGAGCGGGCGGATGGCGATGATGCTGCCGGGCGTGCGCCCCAGCATCCGCTTGGCTTCCTCGCCGACGCTGAGGACTTCGTTGGTCTGCCGCTTGATCGCCACCACGCTCGGCTCGCGCAGCAGGATGCCCCGGCCCTGAACATGGACCAGCGTGTTGGCGGTGCCGAGGTCAATGCCCATGTCGCGCGAGAAACGGCCCGACATCCGCCGAAGGAAAGTGAACATGAAAAACGTGCGTCTCCTGGTCTGGGGGAACCGGGGACCATTGCCGCGTCGGTTCACAGCCTTATTATAGCACAAAATTATAGCACAAACGAACCCGATTGCGGCGGCCCTCTGTTGGAGCAATCAGGGGCCTTCGGCTACCGCCTCAGCGGCTTATTCAAGGAAGCGTCCAATTATTTTTCTGCTCCGCCTGAGAGCGGGCAAAAAAGTCATGTTTTCGCCCGTTTGCCCCGAGGTTGGGGCGGGTAAAGGTGCGTGCCGAGCTTTTCCGCCAAGCCGAGGAACGGCGACGGCATCCGACACGCAAACTCAACACGCAATCAAAGGAGAACAACGATGGCAAGCACAGTGGTGGGACTTTTTGAGCAGCGCTCCGAAGCGGAGGCCGCCCTGAACGATCTGGTCAACAGCGGGTTCAGCCGCAGCGACATTGACCTGAAGGCGCCGGGCGGCGCGGGCGGCGACAATTCCGGCCTGATGCGGGAGCTAGAGGGCGAGGGCGTCCCCAGCGACGACGCCCGCCTGTACGTCGAGGGCGTCAAGGCTGGGGACGCGCTGGAGATCGCCCACACCAGCGACGATCAGGCGATGATGGCCCAGGACATCATGAACCGGCACGGCGCGCTGGACATCCACGACGCCTTCACCCAGCGCGGCGGGACGCTGACAACGGGCGCGGCAGGCGTCGGCGCAGCGGGCATGGCCGGGGCGGGCATGGCGGCGGCCTCGACAACAGCGACGGCAAAGACCGGCGCCGCGAACGTCCAAGGGGAGACGGTGATTCCCGTCGTCGAGGAAGAACTGGCCGTCGGCAAGCGGCAGATCCAGCGCGGCGGCGTCCGCGTCTTCCAGCGCATTGAGGAGCGACCCGTGTCGGAGCAGGTGACTCTGCACGAGGAGCACGTCACCGTCCAGCGCCAGGCGGTGGACCGGCCTGTGACGAGCGCCGACACGGCCTTCAAAGAGGGCACGATCGAGATGACCGAAACGGCGGAAGTGCCCGTGGTTTCCAAAGAGGCCCGCGTGGTCGAGGAAGTCGTCGTTGGCAAAACGGCGACCGACCGCACCGAAACGGTCCAGGACACGGTCCGGCGCACCGACGTCGAAGTCGAGGAAATCCCCGGCACGACGACCACGACCGGCAACAAGACCACTGACCGGCGCTAGGGCGCAGCGCGGCGGGCGGCTCGCACAGAGCCGCCCGCTTTTTCTTGGAGGAACCCTTTTCATATGGCAGAGAAATACACCGACGACCAGAACCGCGCGGGGGCCGAGGACGGCGCCCGAGTTTACCAGGAGCCGAAAAAGGGCCTTCCCATCTGGCTCTGGCCCCTGCTGGCCCTGCTGCTTTTGGGCCTACTGTTCGCCCTGCTGCGTCATCACGGCGATGAGGCCCGCGAAACGGCGCCCGCCGCCCCGGCGGCGGCGCCCGCGACGACACCCGCCCCTGTGGCGGCCGCCGGAACGGATAGCACGACCCCGGCGGCGACCGGCACGGACACGGCGGGCAAGGACATCAAGGTCCATAGCGGCACGGACATCGCCACGGCCAAGCCCGCGCAGGCCAGCGTTCCCGGTGTCCCGTTGAGTGACGTCGTCGTCTTCGCGACCGCCACCGACCCGACGACCTTCATCGGGCGCAAGGCCAAGCTGACGAACGTACAGGTGCAGAAGGTCATTACCGACCGCGCCTTCTTCATCGGCCCCAGCCCCCAGCAGCAGATGCTGGTCTTACTGGACAAGGGCATGGACGCCGGGGCGAACGGCGCGGCCAAAGTGACGGTTGCGACCGGCCAGCCCGTGTCGCTGATCGGAGTCGTAGAGGCGCTGCCCACACAGGAAGCGATTAACCAGACCTACGGAGTCACTGGGGCGGATTATACGTCTATTCAGGACCAGAAGGCGTACCTGCACGCGACGGTCGCGCAGCAGAAGTAGCAGCCATGTGGCCCAGCCTTGAAAAGCCGGGATATGGGATCACGAAGCCCCTCCGGGGCTGAAGAAGGCCATTACAGGCGGTTCCTCAGCCCCAGAGGGGCTTTGTCCCCTCTTAGCCCGGTTTTTCAAGGCCGGGGCGTCTCCTCTTCGGGCGCGGGCGTCTTTTCCTCAGACACTTCCACCGCCGCTCCGGGCACTCCCATTGCTCTTGCTCGTGCCTCCAGCCGCTTTAGGAACTCCCCCTGCACCAGATCGTCAAACTCCTCCTCCGTCAGCACCGCGACGCCCAGCGCCCGCGCTTTTTCCAGCTTGCTGCCCGCATTGTCGCCCGCCACGACGTAATCCGTCTGCTTGGAAACGGACGAGGCCGCCCGGCCCCCCAACCGCTTGACCATGTCCTCGGCATCGCCCCGGCCCATCGTCTGGAGCGTGCCTGTGAAGACGAACGACTTGCCCTTCAAGGCATCCCCCTGGGGCGCTTCCTCTCCCGCTCCTTCCACCGCCGCCTTTTTCTGCGCCTCTAAACCCGCCGCCAGCTTCCCGAACTCTTCCTCCGTCAGCACCGTGACGCCCAGCATGCGCGCCTTTTCCAGCTTGCTGCCCGCATTGTCGCCCGCCACGACATAATCCGTCTGCTTGGAGACGGACGAGGCCGCCCGGCCCCCCAGCCGCTTGACCATCGCCTCGGCGTCGCCGCGCGTCATGGTCTGGAGAGCGCCGGTGAAGACGAACGACTTGCCGGCGAAGGTGTCCGCCCGGGGCGCGTACTCGTCGGCGACGGGTTGGATGCCCGCCTTTTCGAGCTTGTCCAAAAGCTCGTTCGTTTCGGCCGACCCGAAGAAGGCGACGATAGATTCAGCCGTCGTCAAGCCGATCTCGTAGACGGCGTTCAGCTCTTCCACGGTGGCGGCTTTCAGCGTGTCCAGGGAGCCAAAGTGGCGGGCCAGAATCTCGCCCGCGTGTTCGCCGATGAGCCGGATGCCCAGCGCAAAAATCAGGCGCGGCAGGGGCGGATGCTTGCTGCCCGCGATGGCGGCGAGGATGTTGTCGGCCAGCTTGTCGCCCATGCGCTCCAGCGGCAGCAGGTCTTCTTTTTGGACGAAATAGAGATCGGCGGCGTCTTTGATCAGGCCATTCTCGACAAGCTGCGCGACGTGCTTCTCGCCGAGCCACTGGATGTCCATCGCGCGGCGCGAGACGAAGTGGATGATGCGCTGGACGTTCTGACCGGGGCAGCCGGAGGAATTGGGGCAGCGCGTGACGGGCGTGCCTTCGGGGCGAACGAGAATTGTGCCGCAGGCGGGGCAGGTTTCGGGCAGCTTATAGGGCTGCGTGCCTTCGGGCCGGGCGTCCAGGACGACCTGCACGATTTCCGGGATGACGTCGCCCGCCTTCTGGATCAGCACGGTGTCGCCGACGCGGACGTCCTTGCGGTCTATTTCCAACTGGTTGTGCAGCGTCGCCCGCTGGACGACGGAATTGGGCGGCAGCGTGACGGCCTCGACGACCGCGACCGGCGTGATGGCGCCGGTCCGCCCAACCTGGGCGATGATGTCCAGAACCTTGGTGCGGCCTTGCTGCGCGGGAAACTTGTAGGCGATGGCCCAGCGCGGCGTCCGGGCGACCGCGCCCAAGTCCTGCTGCTGCCCGAACGAGTTGACCTTGACCACGATGCCGTCAATGTCATACGGCAGGGTTGCCTTCTTCTCGGTCCACTCGGCCACATAGGCGATCACCGAACCGATGTCCGGGCAGGTCTGGACGTTCGGGTTGACCCGCATTCGCCACCCTTTAAGTGTCTGCAACAATTCCTGCTGAGAATGCGCCACGGACGCGCTGCTTTCGCCCAGGGCGTACAGGAAGACGGTCAGCCTGCGCTTTGCCGTGACCGACGGGTCAAGCTGCCGGACGCTGCCCGCGGCGGCGTTGCGCGGGTTGGCGAAGACCGGCTCGCCCGCCGCCTCGCGGGCGGCGTTGATGCGGGCGAATTCAGCGTGGTCCAGATACACCTCGCCGCGCGCTTCCACGAAGTCCGGAAACGGCGGGCGCAGGCGGAGCGGGATGCTGGAAACCGTTCTAAGATTGGCGGTGATGTCCTCACCGACGAACCCATCGCCGCGCGTCGCCCCTCGTTGGAAGACGCCCCCGTCGTAGGTGAGAGAGATCGCCAGGCCGTCAATCTTGAGTTCCGTGACATACTCCACGGCGGCGTCTCCGGCCAGGCCCAGATGCCGCTTGACCTTCTCATCAAAGGCCCGCAGCTCGTCCTCGTTGAAGGCGTTCGCCAGGGACAGCATCGGCTGGCGGTGCGTGTGCGGCTGGAAGTCGGACTGCGGGGACGCGCCGACGCGCTGGGTGGGCGAGTCCGCCGTGACCAGTTCAGGGTGGGCCGTTTCCAGGTCGGTCAGCTCGCGCAGCAGCTTGTCGTACTCGACGTCGGCGATCTCCGGCTGGTCGAGGACGTAGTAGCAGTAATTGGCGTGGTTCAGCCGCGCCCGCAGGTCCTCGGCCCGCGCGGCGGCGTCCTGAAGCGGGGCGAGGTCTTGCAGCGGGTCCGCCGTGGGCGGCGCATCGGTGATGTTGGTCATAGGGCAGGAAAGGGCGAACGAAACAAAAGGGCAAACACAAGGTTCGCCCCTACGGGGTAACAGACGTGTAGGGGCGAACCTTGTGTTCGCCCTCCACAGATGGCGCAGCGCCCGCGGGCAGCGGGGCGGCGGGCGACGCCAGGCCCGGCAGCAGCAGATCGGTCAGCGGGTCCGGCAGGGCCGGTGCGGGCACGACCACTGGCGGCGCGACGCGCACGACCTTGTTGCGGGGCGCGCGCCGCTCACGGGTGACGATCTCGCGACGGACGACGCGCCCATTCTGGGTCCAGAACCGGGCGAGAACGACATCATAGCCGGAACGCGGCTTTTGGTCCACGACGCTCCCGCCGGGCGGCAGCGTCGGGTCCGTCTTCGTGACGACCGCATAAGGAATCGTGGAGAGCGAAATCGGCTTGACAATCACCTGACGGCCCGGCGGCGGCGTGTGACCAAAAAGGCGCACGGCGACATGGTCCTCTTCGGGCACGGCGCGGATCACGAGCGGCCTGCCCGTCGTGTTGCGGAACTTGAAGTCTTCCTGGCCGTACACGATCCCCGCGTCGCAGCCGGGCGCGGCGTAGGAAACCAGCCCCGAATGCGGATGGCGCTCCGTAATCGCCAGACCCGCATGAAGCGCGGCGTTGTACAGGCCCGTCGCCACCAGGCAGATGCCCCCGCCGGTCCCCCGAATGACGTGTCCCTGGTCGAACATCAGGCCGTCTTGATAACCCCGCTCCGGGGTCCGCTCGCCCACTTCGGCGTTGAACGAAAACTCCATGCCGGGCGCGACCGTGACATTGTCCACCGCCTGGGCCGACAGCAGGATGTTGGTCCGCTCGGCGGGGTCGTCGCGCAGGGGCACGTCGAACGCCCCCAGCGCCGCGATGTCGAAGACGTGCCGCCAGTCCGTTAATCGCAGGCTGGAGTCCGCCGTCCGGCCCCACGACAGCGCGTTCCATCCCGCCCCATTCAGGCCCCAAAGCGGGGCGTTCATGTCGAGCGCGGGCGTCATGAGGGTCGTGTCCGCCGACGGGGGCGCAACCGGGCCGATGAGCACGTTTTCTTCGTGCGTGAGGGCCGCTTCCAGCGGGGCGGGGCCGGGCAGTGCGCGGGCCGGCTGCGGCCCCAGCAGCAGGGCGACGGCGCCCGGCAGGAGAGCAGTGAATGGAAAGATTTTCATGGTGCGTCGCTATTTTACCCCCAGGTCGCGGCCCGATGCAAGGGCATCTCCCCCACCAGGCCAATAGGCCAGTCCCGTCCGGCTGCCGATCCACAGGCCCGACGGCAGCGCCAGCAGCGCCTGCGTTTCAGGGCCGCCGCAGCGATGCGGGTCGAGCCGCGTCCACCCCGCCGCCCCTTCCTCGTACACGCCCAGCGGCGTGGCGGCCAGCGCGCGCCCGTCCTGGGGCCGGAGGCAGACGGCGCGGACGGCGTATTTCTCCGGCCGGAACCGGACTGAAAAGCGGCCCCCATCCCATTCCAGCAGGCCGCCGGTGTAGGTGCCGGCCAGCACGCGCGAGGGCGTGACCGCAAGGCAGGTGATCCAGTCGTCGGTCAGCCCCTGCGCCTCGAAGAAATGTGTGTAGCGGCCATTTGCATAGCGGAACAAGCCCTGCTTCTGCGTCCCGATCCAGACTTTGCCCAACCGCGCCGCGATGGCCGTGACCACCTGCCCCGCCAGTTCCGGGTCTTTGTCGTGGCGCTCCCACGTCTGCCCGTCCCAGGCCGACCAGCTCGCCCAGCCGCCGACGTAGAGGCGGCTGCCGTCCGTCGCCAGGGCCGAGACCATCGCGCGCGGCAGGTCGCGCTTGGCGAACGCCGGATGCCACGTTTGGCCGTCGTCCGTGCAGTCCACTTGGCCCGTCGTGTGGCGGACATACAGGGCATTCCCGAAGACGACGAGGGCGCGCGGCGCGTCCGCGCGCAGCCCGTCCGTCCGCGTCACGAGGCTCTGCCCCCGATGGTCCAGGCGCAGCAGGCCGCCGTCGAAGGTGGACGCCCAGAGCGCGCCGCGATAGGCGGCGAGGGCGTAGATGTCCCCGGATGGCACGGCGTCCGGCAGGGCGCGCGCCTTCCAGACTCCGCCCGTCCAATCCCAAACGCCCGCCGCCCGCGTCCCCGCCGCCAGGCCGTCCCGCGTAGAAACAAGGGCGGTGACGGCGCCCAGGGCCATCGGCTGGTCCGGCAGCCGCCGCCAGCCGCCGGGTTCCCATCGGTACACGCCGTCGCCGTACAGACCCGCGTAGAGCGCCCCTTCCTGAACACAGAGGGCGCTGACATGGCTGGCGGGCGAGCCGGGCGGCAGCGAGATCGCGCGCCAGCGCTTCCCGTCCCATTGCCACAGGCCCAGGGCAGCCGCCAGGAAGACGCCCCCCGGCCCCGCCGCCAGCGCGGTCACGGGACCCAACTCCTCCCGCGCGACGGGCAGCGGGAACAGCCGCCCGTCGCTACGTCCATCTTCCAGCCGCCGCAGGCCCTCCGCCGTGACGGCCCATGCCTGCGTTCCATCCGAGGCCATGCGCCACGTTTCGCCTGAGTAGCGCCGCCGCCAGCGGCCTTCCGTGCGGACGTAAACGCCCCGGTTCGTGCCGAGCCAGCGCGTCCCGTCCGGCCCCGTCAGCAGGCAGCGCAGTTCCTCGCCGGCGGGAACGGCCTCGTTCGTCAGGCCGCCCGGCGTTCCTAACCCGCACAGCCGGGTTTCGGTCGCAGCCAATGCGCCCGCGCCGGACGGCTGGACGGCACGGACATCGCTGCCGGCCAGCCCGTCCGCCGCCGTCCAGCGGACCGGCGGCTTGTCCGGCCGCCAGCAGACGACCCCGCCTGCCGTCGCCGCCCACAGGCTGCCGTCCAGCCCCGCCGCCAGCCCATGAATCGCGCCCACGGCGGTATAAAGCGCGGGTGATGCGGGCGCGGGCGGCGGCGCGGCGACGGGAATAGCCTCTGGCAGCGGAACCAGCGGCCGGCAGCCTGCCAGGAACAGGGCCAGAAGGAGACCCCCCCGCCACTGTTGACGGGGAGAAAAGATCACCCCCCGGCCCCCAATTCTGGGGGAGTTCAGAAGGAGGCTGTCTTGCCGCCTCTGTCTCCTTTCCGTCCTAATCCTATCCCCCCAGAATTGGGGGCTAGGGGGTTTCCTACCGCACGTCCAGGTCAAGACTCACCTCCGTCCGGTCGTGCGCGCCGTCCAGCAGGACCAGGGTGATCCGCGACGTTCCTTTCGGCCAATCGGCGGGGACGCGGCCCGACGCGGCCCAGCCCCCATCGCCCGTTTCGGTCAGGTCCATGCGCTCGCCCCAGGGCAGGACGGCGACGGCGCGGGCGATGCCCTGCCCGGTGACGGCGAGCCGGAAGGGGCCGCCGGGATGGGCGCTGAGGGTCTCCATTTTGCCCACCTTCGGACCGCCGGTGAGGTACTGGTAGACCAGCGCGAACCGGCTGCGGGCACCGTTCTTATGCACGACGATGACCGTGACGCGGTACTCCCCGGAAGGCGTGCCAAAGGGGATGTCGAAGCGGCCGTCCCACAGGTTCTTGGTCGTGTCAAAGAGCAAGTTTTTCACATCGCCATTGGGAAAGACGGCAACGACCTGCAAGGCGTCGGCGGGCGCTTTGACCGCGATGTACGGGTCGCCGCCCCCGCCGCCGACCGCGCGCGTGTTGGTGCCGATCTTTTGGTGCGCCAGCGCCTTGCGGTAATACGCCAGCTCCTCGGCGGGGATGGCGAGCAGAGCCGTGTAGTGGCTGACGACGGTGAAGCGCTTGCTCAGGCCGACGATCCGGGCGCGGTGGTCGCTGGTGTGGTCGGCCTGGAGCGCGGCGATGCGCTTGTCCGCCCACAGCCCCGCCGCCGGGTTATCGTGTTCGGGCACGACCTGCCGGCTTAGGGGGACGGTGAAGCGCAGGGGCGCCCGGCCCCGGCTGTGGATCGTGACGCCGAGCGGGCCGGTATGAGAGTAGCGGCCTGTCAGGAACAGCCGGCCATAGGCGGGGACTGTCCCAAAGCGCGTCGGGAGCGTATCGTTCGTGCCGGGCCGGCTGCTCAAAGTAATTCGGGGGTTGACCAGGCGGTACGGGGCGCTGATGGACAGGGCGTAATAGCCGTTGCGCCGGGAGGGGTTCAGGGCCGCGTAGACGGACCGCGCCACGCCGGGCGCGCGGCGGGCGATGGTGACGATCCAGTCCGATTTCGGCTTCCAGCGGCCCGCCAGGCGCACATCCGAGCCGCCGGCCGTGTCCGATCTGCTGACGCGGGCCTCCCCCTGGATGGGGGCGGCGATCTCCGAAGCCGGGCGCCCTGCGACCTGAACGTCGGCCTGTATGCGGGGGGAAACTGCGCTGTCGCCCGAAATGGAGAGCGGCAGGGCAAAGTGCGCCCCGGCGCGGTCGGTCGTCAGCGCCTGCCGGAAGTCCACGACGACGCGCAGGTCATGTCTCGCCTCGACGGGGAAAATTTGCGCGTGGTAGTCCTGCGGGCTGGGCCGGTCCATGATGCCGGGGTCGCGGCCCCGGCTGGTGACGGCGGTATAGATATTCCAGGCTTCGTCGGTGTCGTACATCTTGCCGGGAATGAACCGGCCCTTGTAGTAGTAGCCGAAGCCCGTCAGAACCGTGTCGGGCGGCAGATGCAGGTTGACGTCGGCTTCGATGGTGCCCGCGCTGCGGTTCTCGGCCAGATAGGTCGTCCGGGTGCGGGCGACCGGCCCCAAAACCAGGGTGTGGCTTGCGATGGCCCGCAGCGGCAGGGGCGTGTACGGGCCGACTTGCAGGATCTGCACGGACGGCTGGCCGTCGTCCTGAGCGGCGGCGGGTCGGGGCGGCAGGAAAGCGAGGCAAAGGGCGGCGAGAAGGAGCGCCGGCAGGCGGCGCAGGACAGCGGACAACATAGACGTACCTCCTAATCAATAGACTACTATCGTAGTCATTATGCACATGATTACATCCGTAGTCAATAGTCGCGCGAATTTATTTCGCCGCTTGACTACGCCCGTAGTCCTATGTTATACTGTGCTTGCCTTGATCTGCCTGGAAGGAACCTAATCATGAACAAACCGCCCACGCTGGGCGACCAGGAACTGTCCCTGCTTCGCTACGTCACCGACCACGCCCCCGTCACCGTCCGCGAGGCCGCCGAACACTTCGGCGAGTCGCACGGCCTGGCCCGGACGACGATCCTGACCATGATGGAGCGCCTGCGGAAAAAGAATTTCTTGACCCGGCGCAAGGACGAGGGCGCGTTCCAATACCTGCCCGTGGTCGCCAAGACCGAGCTGATGCAGACATTAGTTCACGACTTCGTCGAAAAGACACTAGGCGGCTCGCTGTCCCCGTTCGTCGCCTATTTAAGCGAGGCGAAGGGGCTGTCGGACCGCGAACTGGCCGAATTACGCAAGCTGATCGAGACGCAGGAAGGCGAAAGGGGCTAGGCGTCATGGGCGCAGAGTGGATTCTTCAGCTGGGCCATGCTTGCGTGGGGGGTGGCCTGTTCATCCTCGGCGTCGGCCTCGCCTGCCGCCTCCTGCCGCGCCTCCCGGCGTCGGGGCGCGGCTGGCTCTGGTGGCTGGCCTGCCTGAAGCTGGTTTTTGACTTGTGCGGGGCCGCGCCCATCGCGCTGCCGCTGCTGCCCGCGCCCGCCGCCCGCCTTGCGCCCGCTCCGGCGCACTTGGCCGTCCCGAAACCCGCCGCGCTGTCGCCACTAGCCGCCGCCCCCAACGCGAAGGGAGTCCTGCCGCCCGAAGAGAGCGACCATCCCCACGCACAGGCGACGCGCCTCCCGTGTTTTTCCTGGCAGGCGGGCCTCCTGGTCTTCTGGGTGGCGGGCGTCTTGCTCTCACTCGCCTCCGCACTGCGGCAGGGCGTCCGTCTCGCGCGGACGGTCCGCGCCGCGTCCCCCGCCCCCGTCGGCGACGTTGACATAACCCTGCTGGCCGCCGCGCTGGGGCTGCGCCGTGTGCCGCGCGTCTTGCAGCACCCTGCTGTCCCGGCTCCCTGCGTCTCAGGCTGGGGCCGCCCCGCCATTCTGCTGCCGCCGGGTCTCGCCCAATCACTCCCACCCGAAGAACTGCGGCTGGCTTTGGCGCACGAGATGGCGCACGTCCGGCGCGGCGACCTCCGGCTGGCGCTGGCGCCCGCGCTGGCCCGCGCCCTGTTCTTCTTTCACCCCCTGGCCTGGTGGGCGAGCGCCGAGTGGGGCGCGGCCTGTGAAGAAGCCTGTGACGCGCTGGCCCTGCGGGCGACCGGCGCGTCCACGGCCCATTACGGCCGCCTGCTGCTCCGAATGGCGTCCGGCGAGACGCGGGCGCCCGCGCTTGGACTTTCGCCGGGCTACCACGGCCTGCGCCGCCGTCTCCTCGGCCTGGCGCCGGGGGCGCGCGAGAGCCGCCCGTTCGCCCGCTGGCTTCTGGCTCTTGCCCTGCCGCTGCTGCTCCCCTGGCGCTTGACGGCAGCCGTCCGGGTCGCGCCCGCCGACCCGTCTGTGGGCGACGCCGCACCGGTCCGTTACCAGATCACCGATTTAGGGAACCTGACGGGTGGCGACGTGGCCGCCCTGAACGACGCCGGGCAGGTCGCGGGCACGATGCCGGGTTCGGACGACCTCGCGCACGGCTTCCTGTGGGACACAGGCCATCCCCTGCCCCTGGGCGCGCTGCCCAAGCACCATGCCAGCATCGCTTACGGCCTGAACAGTCGCGGACAAGTCGCCGCCGCCTCCTACAACATCCCCGGCCGGGGCCGCGCCTTCCTGTGGGACGGCGTCCGGCGCCGGATCGGCTCACTGCCCGGCTTCCCCTACAGCGAGGCGCGCGGCGTCAACGACGCGGGCCAGGTGGCCGGCTCCGCCGAGACCGGCGGCCACGACCGCTGGCAGGCGCAAATCTCCCGCGCCTTCCTGTGGGACGGCGGCGAGATGACCGACCTGGGGACACTGGGGGGCCCGTACAGCCACGCCTACGGCATCAACAACGCGGGCGTCGTCGTCGGCAAGGCGGACACGCCCGTCTTCGGCCAGACCCACGGCTTCGCCTGCTCGGACGGCCGGATGCAGGATTTGGGCACGCTGGGCGGCGCGAACAGCCTCGCGTACAAAATCAACGACCGGGGCCAGGTCGTCGGCTACTCGGAGATCGGCGCGGGCGAGACCCGCCACGCCTTCCTCACGACCGACGGCTCCATGCGCGACCTCGGCACCGTGCCCGGCCTGGACGACAGCGTCGCCTACGATGTCAACAGCGCTGGCGACGCCGTGGGGGCCGCCGCGCCCGCCCCCGACGCTCCCGGTCAGCGCGCCCTCCTCTGGCGCAACGGCCAGACGGCTGACCTAAGCCGCCTGCTCCCGCCAAACTCCGGCTGGACCCTGGACGAAGCCCGCGCCATCAACGACCGAGGCCAGATCGCTGGCCTGGGCCACCTCCACGGCCACCCCCACGCCTTCGTGCTGACACCACACTAAAAAGCAGCCCCTAAACGATACTGTTTAGGGGCTGCTTGTGAAAAACCATCACAGTAGATTTTCAGCGTGTGAGCCGTCTGTAGTCGAGGTAGTCACTTAACACCTGAGCCAAACTGATTTGGTGCTTGGTGCTGTTCTTTAATAGACCTCTTGCATAAGTCCGACACTTCTATTGCCATCTATTCCCAGGGCTGAACCCCTGGGCTGGGAAGAGCAGAAACCCCGAGGGTAAGGGCTGAAAACGAGAGTTCTTGCGCCCGCGCAGGCGGGCAGCGGGCTTTTTCTAGCCCCGCCGTTCAGGGCGGGGGGCTTATGCAAGAGGACTAATGCTTTTTTAAAGCCTAGTGTTTCGGCTTCAGTTCGTTTAAAGAAGCTCCACAACGCCAATACTACCATAACGCCAATACTACCATTGCTCCTGGCGTAAGAAGTGACGCGAATATACCGAGAGCCAGAGCAAACAAAAAACTGGTGAAACCAGTCTTGGCGCTCTTGGCTACTGGATGGGTCCACTCATACCATAGATGAAGCGCAGTAGCAGGCAGAGATAAAAGCGTTACAACTGCACACCCCCAAATCACTCCTCGTGGCCCAAATCCTAGCCATAGCAAGCCACCTGCGGTGGACGCCAAAGCTATAGAAGTACCTAGTAGACTAACCTGGTAGAATAGACAGGTTGATTTTAGAATGTGTATAAAAAGCCGATCAAGACCCCCTAGCCCCCAATAATGGGGGAATAGGAAAGGCCACAGTGACCTCTGGCTCCCCCAGAATTGGGGGGCGGGGGGCGATCTTACGCCTTTTTATACACACTCTTAGCCTGCTTCGCTTCTGAAAAGGGCCGATGAATAGACCCATCTATTCTACCAAGTCAGAACACTAGTATTCAGTTAAGTTGGTTTTTGTATTCCTGGTTTTCTTCGGGTAGTGGCCTTTTCAGAGTAACTTCAGCGCCAAAACCCGGTTTTTGCCTTCGTTGAAAGCCCAAAATCTAACTTAACTAGACACTAGTAGCATACCAGTATTTGACTACCGTACACTTTTCGTAGCGGCTTGAAGTGAGGTTGCCGCTTGGGGTATCTTTTTGGGGTATCTTTGTTCTTACCATAGTCCAAAGAGAGACCTTTGATGAGCGACAACCTCAAGCGCTATTGTGCCATACAATCACACCTAAAGCAACTGTTTCCATTTGGTCAGCGGCATCGTCGGCAGTAAAAGCTGCCAATTGCCGGAGATAGCCAAGAAAGTGCCTGATGGAAGAAAGCACGAGAGCCGCAGTAAACGCTTCGCCCGCTTCCTGCAAAACAAGAACGTCACGCCTGAGACATTCTTCCTGCCTTACGCCCACGTCTTGGTGCAGAGCCTGCCGCCCGGTCCGCTTGTGCTGGTGATGGACGGCAGCGTCGTGGGGCATGGACGGCAGCGTCGTGGGGCGTGGGTGCATGGCCTTGATGCTCAGCGTGCTGTACCAACAAGACAAACTGAAAGGCAAAGCAAGCGCGCCCTTCCCCTGTGCTGGCTGGTGGTGAAGGCCAAGAAAGGCCACTTCACCCAGGAGCGGCATCAGGAGTTGCTGGCCCATGTAAAGAGCCTTATGCCGCCAGGCCGGGACGTGATCTTCCTGGGCGACGGTGAGTTCGACGGCTGCGATCTGCTGGCGGATGTGGCAAAAGCTGGCTGGCACTATGTTCGCCGCACCGCCAAGAATGTTCTTCTCTCTGAAGCCGACTGGCCGGACGAGATGTTCACTCTCTCCCAGATGATGACCGACGGCGGCCTCAGTCCCGGCGACAGCGTGGAGCTAGCCGATGTTCTGTTCAGCGCCCAGGGCTTGGGGCCGGTCCTCGTGGGCGCGGTGTGGGAGCCGGATCAGGACGAGCCGTTGCTGCTGGTGAGCAGCCTGGACTTTCTTTCCGAGGCACACGCCTGGTACAAGAAGCGCTTCGGCATTGAGACACTGTTCTCGGACCTGAAGGGACGAGGCTTTCACCTGGGCCACAGCCATCTGAGTGATCCCCAACGAGTGATCCCCAACGCCTGTGTCGGCTGCTGGTCGCCACTTGCCTGGCCTACTACTGGATGGTCTGCCTGGGCGTCGAAGTCATCGGGCGCAGTTGGCAGAGGATCATTCACCGCACGGACCGGTGCGACCTGAGCCTGTTTCAGATCGGCTTGACCTGGCTGGAACACTGTGTTGATGAAGGCTGGCCTATTCCCGTCAAACTACAAGTGCAGGCCCTCAAGTGACGGCGCAAAAAGTGTACGGTAATGAAAACTACCAAAGCCTCATCTAGCTTGCCGAATTGTTCTAAGGCAATTCCTAAATTATTGAGAGCGTTCGTAGAGTTGGGTTCAATCGCTAATGCTTTATTAGAAGCCTCTACAGCTTTATCAAGCTCCCCTTGCTCAAATAATATTGAGCCCATATTGATGTAGGGCTGGCTATGGATTTAGCAGCGTTGTTCCAAAGATGGGGACATGATAGTGCTTTCCTGCCCTCACTGCGGCGACACCGAGCGCTTCGGGCTGCGGGTGGATGAGCACAACCGCCAGAGCGCTCGCGCTGGCAACACCGTCAGGAGGAGGCCGCGTCAACAACGCCATCAAATCCATAGCCGTAGGGCTTAATGAAGTTTGGGTTCAGAAACACAGCCTGCTGATACTCCGATATGGCATCTTCTAACAAGCCTTTCTGCTGGAATGCCGTGCCTATGTTGAAATGCAACTCGCTGGAATTGGGTTCAATCTCTAGGCAAGTTTGGAATTCAGCTATTGCTTGATCCAGCATTCCAACCCGTTGAAGTGTTAAACCCAGATTGCCTCTCGTTATGACTGATCTCGGATGGGTGACAAGGACCTCTCGGTATCCGAGGATCGCTTCCTCTAGACGCCCCAGCCTTCCCAGTGCAAAGGCCAGATTGTGACGGGCCTCAGCATATTGGGGATTGACTTCTAGGGCTTGACGATACTCCGAGATACTCTCAGCTAGAAGTCCTTCTTCAAAGTAGGCATCGGCTCTGTTGAAGTGCGCGGTGGCTGATGAAGCTGTTTCAGAGGCAACTAACATGTATGAGTTTGGCCCTAGACTGCGCCTGGACTGCCGGGCACGAAAAAGAAATCATCAGCAGCATCATCAGCATCAATAGGCTGAAAATGCTTACACATGCCACAAGCGGCGACTTTGCCTTGACTTCCTGATACACTAGACCTCTTGCATAAGCCCCCCGCCCTGAACGGCGGGGCTAGAAAAAGCCCGCTGCCCGCCTGCGCGGGCGCAAGAACTCTCGTTTTCAGCCCTTACCCTCGGGGTTTCTGCTCTTCCCAGCCCAGGGGTTCAGCCCTGGGAATAGATGGCAATAGAAGTGTCGGACTTATGCAAGAGGTCTACTTTTGTTCCCCGTTATTTTTACCGAAAAAGCCGTAAGGCCCCTAGATTCATCTATGGGGATATAAGGCTCCGTGCCGTTCTTACGGCACGATGCCATTCTTACGGCACGATGCCATTCTTACGGCACGATGCCATTCTTACGGCACGATGCCATTCTTACGGCACGAGATTGACACCTCGCGGTTTACACAATGCCTGCTGGTATACTAGGCTTGTGCAGACGCTTTGCCTAAGATACAGGCTGTTCCCCACAAAAGAACAGACGCGCAAACTCGAAGACACCCTGGAGACGTGCCGACTGGTCTACAACTCCCTGGTCAACGACCGCGTGTTCCGGTATGAAACCGCGAAGGTGTCTGTAGGTCGCTACGACCAGCAGAAGATGTTCCCGCAGTGGAGCAAAGACTTCCCCGAAGTCAAAGCCGTCCACAGCCAGGTCTTGCAGAACGTCGCCGTGCGTGTTGACCTGGCCTTCCTCGCTTTCTTCCGCAGAGTCAAGGCGGGGGAGACGCCGGGCTTTCCCAGGCTCAAAGGCAAAGGCCAGTATGACAGCATCACCTACCCGCAGAGCGGGTTCAAGGTCGGCGCGAGCACCGTTTCTCTGTCCATGTTCGGCAAGCAGGTTCAGATCAAAGCCAAACTGCACAGACCTGTTGTTGGCACAGTCAAGACTTGCACGGTTCGCAGGGACGGCAGGAAGTGGTTCGTTTGCTTCTCTGTCGAGCAAGAAGATGAGTTCCTGCCGCCATGCACTGATGCGATAGGTCTTGACGCGGGCCTGAACTCCTTCCTGGCTTTGTCCAATGGCGAGTTCGTGGACAACCCGCGCTTCTTCCGCCGTGACGAGAAAGAATTGGCGAAGGCTGGACGCAAGCAAGCCAAGACAAAGAAGCGTTCCAAAGAGCGTAGGAAAGCCAACAAAGTTCTATCTCGTATTCACGAGCGTATCCGCAACCGCCGCCATGACTTCGTTCACCAGACCGCCCGCAGGCTAGTCAACCGCTTCGGCGTGATTGCCGTTGAAAAGTTGAATGTCAAGAATATGCTAGGCAACCATTGCCTAGCCAAGTCTATCTCCGACGCTTCCTGGTCAATGTTCCGCTGTGTCCTCACGAGTAAGGCTGAGAGTGCCGACCGCGAGGTGATCGCCGTCAATCCTGCGTACACAAGCCAGGACTGTTCTGGATGTGGCTACCGTCCTGACGGGCTGGAAGGCCGCACCAAAAAGAAACTGAGCGACCGCTGGCATTTCTGCCCGAAGTGTTCCGCCTCTCTGGACAGAGACACCAACGCCGCTGTCAACATCTTGGCTTTGGCAACATCTTGCGACTCGCCCTGAATCATTCTCTGCGAGGAACAAGTCTCGATGGGATTACATCGAGTCAGGGAAAACCTGTAGAAGCCCCTGCCTTTAGGATTTAGTCTTTAGGCATGGGGAGTAATCACCAGAGTGTTCGCATCCGAGAAAGGGCCTATGCTCGATAACCTTCGTGCATAAGCCCTTCTATTAGCGACCGATCTATTTCGTCTTCAAGTGGTGTAGCCGCGCTCTATGCAGCAGGTAGGCAAGACCGGCTGCACCGACCGCAAATGCTGCCGGGGCGCTGGGTTCGGGAACCGGCGTTGTCCCCGTGCCGGTGCCTGTCCCGGTGGTGCCGGTGCCTGTCTCAGTGGTGCCCGTACTTGTTCCGGTAG
>JAABUJ010000340.1_pt1 | contig 98294 bp, 78 predicted proteins | sample 5559131 | NCBI WGS metagenome assembly JAABUJ01 (sample SAMN10711875, study PRJNA513366) | rock metagenome | isolation source: Antarctica rocks | place: Antarctica: Victoria Land, Mt New Zealand nord | collected 2016-01-07
GGGATCTACGGGCTTGCCTGATCGCGTTCGGCTCGGAACATCGAGCCCCACGGTACCGGAATCAGCGCAGGCAGTCCTCGATTTATCAATCACATAGCGAAATGGGGCATTATGAAGACCACTTGTGATATCCGTACCCGTATCACCCGCCAGACGTCGCCTACGTTCCTGCTGCAGAACGAGGACGACGAGGTCGACGGAGTGAACCAGTCACTGGTGTACTACACGGCGCTCAAGAAGGCTGGCGTTCCCGTCGAGATGCATCTGTATGCCCAGGGCGGGCACGCGTTCGGGCTGCGGCGCACGAAATTCCCAGTGACACGATGGCCTCAGTTGGTGGAGACGTGGCTGGGAACGATTGGAATAATCCCGGAACAAGGGTGATCTAGACTGGCGTTACGACGATGGCCGAGAACTTTGCACAGACGTTGAAGGCGCAGGTGGACATCGTCCGCGTGATTGGCGACTACGTGCGGCTGAAGAAGACGGGCGCGCAGAACTACACGGGGCTGTGTCCGTTTCATAAGGAGAAGACGGGGTCATTCTCGGTGAACGGGGTGCATGGGTATTTCTACTGCTTTGGGTGCCATGCGAAGGGTGACGTCTTTACCTTTGTGATGAAGCTCGAGAACGTCAGCTTTCCCGAGGCGGTGCGGTCGGTGGCGGCGAAGGCGGGTGTGGCGATGCCGCAGCGGGAGTTCAGCTCGCCCGAGGAGGCGCGCGAGGCGGGGGTCCGGCGGCAGCTGGTCGATCTGCATGAGGCGGCGACGCAATATTGCGAGGGGATGTGGCGGTCACCCGAGGCGGCGCGAGCGCGGGAGTATATGACGGGGCGGGGAGTGGCGGCCGAGACGCTGACGAAGTTCCGGATTGGCTATGCGCCGGACGACTTCAATGACATGCGCGATCGGCTGCGACCGCATTTTTCCGAAGATGTGCTGCGAGCGAGCGGGCTGTTCAGCTCGAAGGAACAGGCGGACGGAAGCGGTGGGCCGCTCTATGCGCGGTTCCGCAAGCGGGTCATGTTCCCGATCATGAATGAGCAGGGCAAGGTGATTGCGTTTACAGCGCGGGCGCTGGACTCGGATGAGAAGTCGGGACCGAAGTATATGAACTCGCCCGAGACGCTGCTGTACTCGAAAGGGCAGGTGCTCTTCAACCTGGATAAGGCAAAGGCCGACATGCGGACGTTGGACTTTGCGCTGCTGGTGGAGGGGCAGATGGACTGCATTTCGGTTTACATGGCGGGGGTAAAGAATGTGCTGGCGACTTCCGGGACCGCGTTTACGGAGATGCAGGTGCGGCTGCTGAGCCGGTTTACGAAGCAGGTGATCGTGAACTTCGACCCGGATACGGCGGGGGCCAATGCGGCGGAGAAGTCGATCGCGCTGTTGACGGAGGAGGACTTCAACGTCAAGATTGTCGCGCTCGAGGGTGGGCTGGATCCGGACCGTTACGTCCGGGAGCACGGGATTCAGGCGTACATGGCGGCGTTACGGGGAGCGCGGCGGCACTCGGATTATCTGATCGATCGGGCGCGACAGTTGTACCCGGCGCGGACTCCGGATGCGAAGGTGAAGGCGCTGAACTTTCTGCTGCCGCATATCCGGCGGATGCCGAACCGGATTCACAGGGACGAGTTTGCGGCGGATGCGGCGCAGAAGCTGGGGATCGACTCATCAGTGATGCGCGAGGAGTTAAAGCAGGCGGCGGCGCAGCGGAAAGAGAGCGTGCGTTCGCGGGCTGAGGAGCCAGCGAGCGAAACGGAGCGTGTGCTGCTGCGGGCGCTGGTGCTTCCGGTGGGCGATGCCGCGCGGGAGCTTGCGGCGAACCGGCTGATCGAGCACCCGGAGTGGTATGAGAGTCTGCCGGCAGCCGGGTTGCTGGAGGCGCTGGCGCAGGGGCCGGTTCCGGCGAACCCGCTGGACGCGGCACCGGACCAGGAGGGGCGGTCGATGCTGGCGCGCGTGCTGCTGCAGGCGGACGAGCCCGGCGATGCGAAGAGCATGACGGAGCAGGTGGAGGATGCGCTGCATACGCTCGAGCGACGGCGGCTGGAGCGGCGGCAGCGAGAGTTGCGGACCTTGATCGCCGAAGCAGACCGGCGCGGGGACCAGGCGATGCTGGCGCAGTTTACGGGGGAGAAGCTGGGAGTCGATCGGGCGCTGCGGCTGCACTGAAGAGTGGGCCGGGTTGCCGGGAGGCTGTCCTGTCGGACGGAACCACTTCGCGTGGAGCAGTCACGTGGTGACGTGTCATCGGTCTGCGTGGGGCTCCCTTGGGTCGCAAACAATCTTTGTGCCAAGACTGGGCTTCGTGCCACGACCGGGCTTTGTGCCAAGACCGGTATCCGCGTCATGAAGTGACGGCCGTCCGCCCAGGGCGCCCATAAAGTTTTTAAAATGAGAAAAACAAAACTCCACCCGAAACAAATCCGACGCGCACCGCGTCCATCCGGGCATCGTCGGGTTCACTTGAGTATCATCCGACCGCTTGTCGGGAGATAGATTCACCCTGCCTGCCATCGCACCACCGTAGACTGACAAGATACCGCGCAGTATCCGTGCGCTCGAAAGATCCTGAAACCCGATGGCTGGATTTACACGCATCCTTAAAAATTTAGGCGCTATGTTTACGGGCCGCCTGTTGACGGTGATCAACCAGGTGATCATGCCGCCGATCTTTATTGCGCGCTACTCGACGGCGGGCTTTGGCGAGTGGGGCGTATTGTCGGGTGCGGTCGCCGCGCTTGGAATGCTGAACTTCGGCGTGCAGACGTACATGAACCAGGACCTTGCAGTTCGGTATAACCGGGGGGATATCGAAGACTATCAAGTCCGGCAGTCGACCGCACTGCGGCTGATGCTGGGGATCATCCTGGTCGCGATGGTGTTGTGCCTGGCAGTGTTTGCGGTGCCGCTGGACAGGATTCTTCGATTGGATATTGGCCGTCACGCTACGCAGTTGACGGCGTATCTGCTGGCCTGCATGGTGCTGCTGAATATCCTGTATGGCTATCTGACTGGGCTGTTCATGGGAGTGGCGCTGGCGCATCGCGGTGCGCATTGGGGCAACTTCCAAACCATGTTGACCTCCCTGAGCCTGCTGGCGTGCGTCGCGCTGAAGCTGCCGTTTCCGGTACTTGCGGCCGTCCAGGTGATCACGATGCTGGTGTCAATTGTTGTGGTGCTGGTCGATATCCGGCGGACCGCGCCGGACCTGTTTCCGCATATTCGCTATTGGGACCAGTCGGCGATGACGGCGATCCTCAAGCCCAGCGGGTACTTCGGCCTAATTACACTTTCGAGCTTCCTGACGTACCAGGCGCCGCTGATTGTGCTGCAGCGGTTTCTAGGACCGGTGGCGGTGGCGGGATTCATTGTGATGCGGCTAGTCTTCTCGATGTGCCGACAGATTCTGGCGATGTTTACGCAGTCGATGGGCGCGGAGATCACGAACCTGTTTGGCCGGAGTGACTGGCCTGCGCTGGTGCTGCTGTACGACTACTCGGAACGGTTCATCTTCTTCCTGATCCCGTTCGTGAACACGGGTGTGCTGATGCTCTCACCGGTGCTGATTACGGTCTGGATGCACAAGAAGGCGGAGCTCTTTTCGCCATATCCGTATATGCTTTCGGCGGCGATCTCGATGGTGATCAGCCTGAAGGAGCACAAGTTCCAGTTCCAGTTTTCGACGAATACGCATGAAGAGCTCTCGAAGATCATGTTCTTCAGCTACATTGCGATGACGGTGATCTCCGTGGCGGTGGTTCCGTGGACCGGGGTAGTTGGCTTCCTGTGGACGTGGCTGGGAACGGAGATCTTCCAGATGATCTTCATCATGCGACTGAATATCAAGTTGTTTGCAAGTATCGAACCGCTCGAGATGACGTTTCTGCGCCGGTTGGTTGGTATCTGCATACCGGCATTGATTGCGGCGGTGCTGCTGTTGCAGCGGACGGCGGCGTTCCACCTGCTGTGGCAGGTTGCGATTGCCATTGGTTCGGGAGCAATAATTGCCGGCATTGGCTGGCAGCTTTTCGGGGTCCGGGATGTAATTCAGAGAATCAAAGGCCAGTTTTCTGGAAGGTTCGCCAGGCCTATGACGGAGAGTTGACGTCAGTGGCAGACTGGATAGAGCTGGGTTGGGGAGATTTGAGGTTTGGCGCGATTTCGGAGCACAGAGCCGGGATACAGGAACCGGCACGGGCAAGTTGTGGTCGAGACGACGGGTTTTCCCTCCGAGAGCTTCCCAGGGCAGACGATCTATCGCCTGCGATGTTCACACTGCGGCCATGAGTACGGCTCGAATGGACTGGATAATACGAAGCGTCTCTGCCCGAGGCACCAGGGTGGCGTGAAGGGGAAGGCATTGCGGGAGCGTCCGCTGAGTCTTTTTTCTTATAAGCACGTCTAAATAAGTGATATTCTATGATTCGCTGGGGACGTGTGCCTTCGAATGCTCTGATCCATCTGAGGTCAATGGGCTTGCCACCGCGGTCTAAACCGCATCTAATCCCTATCGATCCGGTAACAACCGAGGGATAGTTCCGTCTGAGAGGCGGCTATTCCGAAAATTCCCTCCGCAGGAGTGCGTTCCGCCGTGGCAGAAGACATTGAGAAGGATCAAGACAAGTACGAAGACGATATAGATAAGCTCATCGATACTGGCAAGGAAAAGGGGTATCTCACCTATGGTGAGGTCAACGACCTGCTGCCCGGGGATATCACAACGCCGGACGATCTCGACGATCTGATGACAACGATCAACACCCAGGGGATCGACGTTCTGTCGGGTGAGTCGAAGTTTGGTGGTGATCGGGACAAGTATGAGCCGGAGGCAGGCGAGGAGTCCGACGATGTCGAACTCGACCTTTCGCCGGGAACCCTCGAGAAGACCAATGACCCGGTGCGGATGTATCTCCGTGAGATGGGAACTGTGCCACTCCTTACCCGTGAGGGCGAGGTTGAGATCGCTAAGCGGATCGAGCGCGGGCAGATCCGGGTGATGAAGGCGATCTCACGGTCGCCGATCGTGATTCGCGAGATCGTGGGGCTGGGCGAAGACCTGCGACGCGGCGTGCGCAACATCAAGGAAGTGGTCACCTTCGACGAGGAAGAGCTGACCGAAGAGATTCTGCAGGCCCGCGTCCGCGCGACGGTCGGCCGGATTGATGTGATTGTCAAGCATCAGAAGAAGGTGCAGGCGCTCGAAGAGAAGCATCAGGCGCCGATGGGCAAGGATGCGAAGGCGAAGACCAAGGACCAGCGCAAGACGCTGTGGCTGATTGGCCGCGAGCATGTGTACATCAACCGCGTGATCCGCGAACTGAAGTACACAAACGCGGAGAAGAAGCGGCTGCTCGATAAAGTCAACAAGACGGTCGACGCAATGCGGACGCTGGAGCGACAGATTAAGGCGCTCGATGTAAAGCACGAGGCCTCGAAGAGCGAAGAGCTCCGCAAGGAGTACAAACGCCAGCAGAAGAACTGCCGGACTGACCTCGAACGCGTGGAGGTCGACGCTGGCATTCCGATTGCCGATCTGAAGCGCACGCAACGCGAGATGATCCAGGGCGACATGGACGCGGAGAAGGCGAAGCGCGAGCTGATTGAAGCCAATCTGCGCCTCGTTGTCTCGATCGCGAAGAAGTACACCAATCGCGGTCTCCAGTTTCTCGACCTGATCCAGGAGGGCAACATCGGCCTAATGAAGGCCGTGGACAAGTTCGAGTACCGTCGCGGTTACAAATTTTCGACGTACGCGACCTGGTGGATTCGTCAAGCCATCACGCGGGCGATTGCCGACCAGGCACGCACGATCCGGATTCCAGTCCACATGATCGAGACGATCAACAAGCTGATCAGGACCTCGCGTCAACTGGTGCAGGAGCTTGGCCGCGAGGCATCGTCGGAAGAAATAGCCCGGCGCATGGATATTCCTGTTGCGAAGGTTCGCAAGGTGCTCAAGATCGCGCAGGAACCGATTTCGCTCGAGACACCGATAGGCGAAGAAGAAGACTCGCATCTTGGCGACTTCATCGAAGACCGCATGGCCGTTAGCCCGTCGGACGCGGTGATCTCGGTCAATCTGAAGGAGTACACGTCTCAAGTTCTGCGGACTCTCACACCGAGAGAAGAGCGCGTGATCAAGATGCGCTTCGGTCTGGAAGACGGCTCGGAGCATACGCTGGAGGAGGTTGGGCAGAGCTTTCAGGTGACGCGTGAGCGGATTCGGCAGATCGAAGCGAAGGCGCTCCGCAAGCTGCGGCATCCGAGCCGCAGCCGCAAGCTGAAGGCGTTTGTGGATGGCGTCAAGGAAATGTAGCCGCAGGCGAGGGCTCCGTATTGCTAAAAGCCGTGCCGAAGCAGGCACGGCTTTTATCGTTAAAGTGCGGTACCTCGCCGAGACTTTCTTCAGTGTCGATGGCCTTTTCCGCTACGAGCATTCTCCTGCTGAGCGGACGTTTTCCTGCTGACATAGTCCCATGCGATACTGACCGAACGCCGCCTATCCTACTTTATGAACTCAGCACGTCTCCGAAAGATCGTCTTTCTCTATCCCGTGCTGATGATTGTTTGTGGCATTGGATATGTGAAGTACGACAACTACCAACTGGACGGCGACGCGGTGTCGTTCATGGACATCGCGGACGCAATCCATGCTCACGACTGGCCGCTGGTGATCAACGGGTACTGGAATCCTGCGTACGCTGGAGCGCTGGCCCTGGGACAGATGGTGGCGCAGCCCTCGCGATGGAACGAGCTGCAGACGTACTTCTGGGTTAACTTCTTCATCTTCGTCGCGTGTATCGCCGCCTGCTTTTACTTCGTGGATGCGCTGCTGCGGGTTCGGGAGCGGTTTATTCCGGACGCGGAGACGCTTCCGGCGTTTTCACACGCCACGCTGGTGCTCACATCACTCGGCCTGCTCTTCCTCAGCTTTCAGCGGGAGCTGTCGATCGGCGCGGTTCGCGCGGACAGCCTGCTGCTCTTCTTCTTCCTGATGGCAGCCGCCTTTCTCCTTCGCTTGCAGAGCACCGGCCGCTTCGCCTACTATCCGCTGCTTGGCCTCGCCCTTGGCTTTGCCTATCTTACGAAGTCCTTCGCCTTTCTTCCCTCGGGAATGCTGCTCGCGTCGCTGTTTGTCTATGGGGCGACACGCAATGGGCAGCGGCGCGGGCGCATTGTGATCGGCGTGCTGCTGGCTGGTAGTGTCTTTGCCGCGGTCGCCGGGCCGTATATCGTTGCGATCTCCCGACAGCGCGGCCGTCTTACGACGGGGGAGTCTGCACGGCTGAACTACTGTTTCTTCGTCGATCAGACTCCACGCTGGCACGAGTGGCATACCGGCGACTTGGGCCACGCAACGGCGAGCTTCAAGCACCATGAAGAGCTGATCGTAGACACGCCGCCGGTCTATTCGTACGCGCAGCACCCGCTGGGGACCTTTCCTCTCTGGTTCGATCCTTCGTACTGGACGGACACGCTGCAGCCGAAGGTCTACTGGCCGGGCCACCTGCTGCGGCTGGAGCGCACCACGGTGTTGCTGGTCCGGTATGTGGCTGGTCATCTGGAGGCTTTCGTTTTCTTTGGTGTACTCGTGCTGCTGGGGTGCTCTATCAGCAGGCGGCGGGTACTCTGGCTTCCGCTCGCCCCCGTGGTTCTCTGGGGCTTGCTGATGCTGGGCATCTACTTCCCGATCGATCTACAGGATCGCTATCTGACACCGGCGTTCCTGTTTGTCGTCATTCCCGTGCTCGCGATGCTGCGTCGACCGGAAGGAAGAGATCGAGGCGGAAGTTTTCAGGGCGAGATTGCTACGGGAATGGCCCTGCTCTTTGCGGGCCTCGTCTTCGCAAACGCGGTGAGTGATCTTGGAGAGCGGCGCCGCAACGAGAACGTAGCCGGCTATCCCCGCGGCGCGTATAGCAAGGAGATCTATCCGGCCGCGCGCGGGCTTGCGGAGCTGGGCGTTGCTCCTGGAAGCAGTGTGGCCTGCTTCGGGGATGTGGCCTGCTATATCGATGTCTACTGGGCGCGACTGGCGGGAGCGCTGATCCGGGCGGAACTGGAGGTGCCGGATGGTTCAGATCCAGGGGTCTTCTGGGAGGGCATTCAGGACAAGCAAGCGATCTTGGAAGCCCTTCGTGCCCGCCATATTAAGGTTATCGTCGGCATGTTCGAGCCTGAGACGCAGATACCGGCGGGGTGGCATCAGCTTGGCTCCAGCAGCTATTATGCATATCCCTTGTAGTGCATCCGCAGCTCAGCTTTAGTGCATCTGGAACTCATCTGCACACACATCATTACCAGCTCATCTGGGGTGCAGCGTCTTTCCGTCACCCTGCCAGATGGGAATCGAGAGATAAGCCATTCGCTTGATCTCCTTGCGTCCACGTGCGACCGAGTCGAGCACCAGACCGCAGACCAGCGACAGGAACGACATCAGCACGAGGCCAAGAGACAGGATGGCTGTCGGGAAGCGTGGAACGAGATGCGTCCGATGGAACTCTATGAAGATCGGGATGCTGAGTACAAAGCCCAGAATAAACAGCACGCAACCAGCCGTTGCGAAGAAGATGAGCGGGCGCTCGTCCTTGACCAGAAGCACGATGGTCCGAAGGATGCGGAGTCCGTCGGAGTAGGTCCGCAGCTTGGAGGCGCTGCCTGCAGGACGGTCTTTATAGGGGGTGTCGATCTCTCCCAAGGGCATCGAGAGTTCGAGCGCATGAATCGTCAGCTCGGTCTCGATTTCAAAGCCGGAGGAGAGCGCCGGAAACGACTTGACGAAGCGGCGGCTAAAGACGCGGTAGCCGGAGAGCATGTCCTTGATCCGGCTACCGAAGATGCGCCGCACCAAGCCGCTCAGCACGGTGTTTCCGAGCTGGTGACCGCGCCGGTAGGCAGCGACGATCTCGGTCACACGGGTCCCGTTCAGCATGTCCAGACGTTCCTCGAGCAGTTTGCGCACCATTGCTGGAGCCGAGGCTGCCTCGTAGGTATCGTCTCCGTCGATCAGGACATAGATGTCGGCTTCGATGTCGGAGAACATCCTCCGGACCACGTGCCCTTTGCCTTGGAGGGTCTCAGAGTAGACGCGCGCACCCGCAGCCCGGGCGAGTTCTACGGTACGGTCGCGGGAGTTGTTGTCATAGACGTAGATCGTCGCGTCGGGCAGAGCAACCTGAAAATCCTTCACAACCTTTGTGATCGCCGTCTCTTCGTGGTAGCACGGAATGAGGACGGCAACTGCCGGGATATCTCGGAGGGCGGTAAGCACGTGTTCAGCGTACCAGATAGAGGTTGCCGGCCCGCCCCGCGCTACGAGAGCAGACGCTGCGGGCGGGCCCGGGCTCCAGCCCGCAGAGAGTTACATATTGGTGTGGCCGCCGCGCATGTCTTCGTTGAAGGCGGGCCTGATGGAGGCGAGTGCTTGGGCGAGTTCGGCGTCGTAGTGGGCCTTACGGCTCATCAGGGCCTCGGCGGGGGAGGCGTACTCGGGATTGGCGGAGAGATTCAGATTGCCATTGCCTGCGAGTGCCTGGACCGACTGGTTCAGCTCGGCGAGCGTGGTGTTGAGATACTGGGCGTCGCGCGGATCGAGCAGCCACACCGGTGCAGAGGCCCCGAGCACGCCGGAGAGCCAGTAGGCTTTAGCTGCGAGGAAGGCCCGGCGCTGTGCTTCGGTGGTGTCGTTAAAGCTGAACTTCTTCTGCTTCGCGCTGTAATAGCGGGTGGTGACGGGAACGGGCTGACGATTGCCGCTCTTGACCAGTTCGAGCTGACCCTGGTCCATCGTTTTGCGGACGGCGTTATAGATAAAGCTCTCTGCGAAGGGCTGCTCGGGTGCGGCAACAATCTCGCGGAAGGTGATGGTCATCGAGGCGGATATTTTGGCGTGAAGGACACTAGGCTCGCCGGTCTCAAGGCGAATTTCACCATGGACCAGCGACGTGTCCGCGCCGGAGGTGGACTGGTGGAAGGGCCACGCGAACTTGCCGAAGCTCAAGGGCAGGCCGTGCACGGTTAGATAGCAGTCCGGACGCGGGTTCCTGAGGCGCATGACGGCTTCGGTGAAATAGACTCTGACCTCAGCCAGCAGATCGGACCGGCTGAAATCGAAGCTGTCGCTCAGTTCGAGGAGTTGAGTCTTCCTCTGGTCGGACGCGAGGGCCAGTGTAAACCGTGTGGTCGGGTTACCCGAGAAGTCGGTTCCGGCTGCTGTCGCTGCAATCTCCAGCCCGGCCGCTTTCGCAGCCGTGGCTACCTGGTCCGCCAAAATCGTCTGTGTCTCGATGCTCATCTGCTCTATTTCCTTTGCGTACCGTCTGCACACCCATCTTAAAGCAGATCCAGGATGGGTGTATCCGGGCAGCCGTTTCTAAGGGGTACACGACCACGGATTAGCGCGGACGAACGCTTCTTGTTCTTCGGGGTGTTGCTTCGAGGCAGTCGTTGCGCCATCATGGAAGTCGCATGTCCAACCTGTCCAGTCTGCTTACGGAAGCCCGCAATCCCGCTACGGAGCATATCGACGAAGTGTCGACGCTCGAGATGCTTCAGCTCATCAATGAGGAGGATCGGACGGTTGCGACTGTGGTGGCGGCGGAACTGGCGCAGATTGCCCGTGCTGTCGATGAGATTGCAGAGCGCTTTGCTTTGGGCGGGCGACTCTTTTATATCGGTGCGGGGACGAGTGGCCGGCTGGGGGTGCTCGATGCGTCGGAGTGTCCGCCGACGTTTGGGGTCTCGCCGATGCTGTTTCAGGGAATCATTGCCGGAGGCGACGGCGCGCTGCGCAACTCGAGCGAGCGGTCCGAGGATTCGTATGAGGAGGGAGCAATGGATTTGGCGGCGCATCACTTTGCGCAGCCCGGGGTCTTCAAGCAGGACACGCTGGTCGGGATCGCGGCGAGCGGGCGGACGCCCTATGTACTCGGTGCAATTGCTCATGCAAGGTGCCTGGGCGCGCTGACGATTGGGCTGTCGTGTGTTCCCGGATCTCCGCTCGCAGGTGCGGCGGAGATTGCGATCACGCCCGCGACCGGGCCGGAGGCGCTGACCGGAAGCACGCGCATGAAGGCGGGTACAGCGACGAAGCTGGTGCTCAACATGCTTTCCACCGGGGTGATGATCCGACGTGGAGCGGTGCTGGGGAATTTGATGGTGAACGTGCAGCTGACGAATGAGAAGCTGGTGGATCGTGGGCAGAGAATTGTGATGGCGGCTACGGGGTGTGATCTGGCTACAGCTATAAAGTGGTTGAAAGAGGCTGGAAGTGTCAGGGCGGCGATTGGGATGGGCCCTAAACCTTCTGATCTTCAGCCGACAGTAACACGGTAGGGGCTTCTGGATGTTATTGAGAGCTTGCTACTCATTCCGGCCTCGCTAGGCTCGTCAGGCCATAGCCGCTTTACGTAGATACGGCTTGTCTCCGCCCTGCACTCTTCCTCAAGGGGTGGAGTTCGAAGATCGGCGTCACATGTCGCATCGTCGAGTATCTGTAGTTTGCGGAAGAGTCGATCCGTAGATCAGCCGGGATTTTCTTCGAATGAAGGTCTTTCTTGAAGAAAGTTTCTCAGCCAGACATCATGCCAACTCTCGATCACGATAAGCATGCTGTATCACGCAATAGTACACATGCGTTTGGCGGCAATCCTATCCTAAAACAGGCTGAGTTTGCGGGGCATTTCGATGCCAAGGTGTTCATAGGCGAGGCGGGTGGCGACGCGGCCGCGAGGGGTGCGGTCGAGGAAGCCGATCTGGATGAGGAAGGGTTCGTAGACCTCTTCGAGGGCGTCCTGCTCTTCGGCGAGGGCGGCGGCGAGGGTGTTGAGGCCGACGGGGCCGCCGTCGTACTTCTCGATAATGGTGCGGAGGAGGCGGCGGTCGAGTTCGTCGAAGCCGTGGGCGTCGACCTCGAGCATGGCGAGGGCGGCCTGCGCGGTGGGGCGGTCGATGTTTCCTTTGGCTCGTACTTGCGCGAAGTCGCGGACCCGACGCAAGAGACGATTCGCGATACGCGGCGTTCCCCGGGAGCGCATGGCGATCTCGGCTGCGCCATCCTGATCGATGGGGACGCCAAGGACCTCGGCGGAGCGGGTGACGACGAAGCGAAGTTCGTCATCGGTGTAGAACTCGAGGCGGAGGAGGATGCCGAAGCGCGAGCGCAGCGGGGAGGAGAGCATGCCCGGACGGGTGGTCGCGGCGACGAAGGTGAAGGGCCGTATCTCCATGACGTGGGTGCGGGCTGCCGGGCCCTGGCCGATGATGATGTCGAGCTTGTAGTCCTCGAGTGCGGTGTAGAGCTTCTCTTCGAGGACGGGCTGGAGCCGATGGATCTCGTCCAAAAACAGCACTTGGCGTTCCCGCAAGTTCGTGAGGATGGCGGTGAGGTCGCCCTGGATCTGCAGGGCCGGCCCGGAGGTCTGCTGGTAGCCGACCTCGAGCTCATTCGCGATGATGGTCGCGAGGGTGGTCTTGCCGAGCCCCGGGGGGCCGAAGAGCAGCACATGATCGAGTGCTTCGCCGCGGGACTTTGCGGCTTCGAGCGCGATGGCGAGCTGCTCCTTTGCCTTCGTCTGGCCGATGAACTCGGCGAGCCGGTGGGGCCGCAGCTTACGCTCGAAGGCGGCGTCCTCATCTGCCTTGCCGGCGGAGACGAGGCGTTCGGCATCGGATGCGGCCTTGCGGTTCAGGTCCGGTTTCGGCTTGAGCTTGGGAGTATCCACTGGGGCGATAGTAAGACGGCAGCTTCCATGAAGCAAACGCAGGCTCTACTTTGTTTGTACTGTACGGACGGGTCTCGTTCTGCTTTGATGAAGCCATGGTTCTGCTTTGATGAAGCTATTGTTCGAAGCAATCAGGAGATGATGGTATGAATCGCCGCACGTTCTTGTTCTCGGCCGGAAGCGCCTGCTTGCTGCACCACAATACTTCTTTTGCGGCTGATCACGATAGCAATCCGGCAGGTATGTCGGGCATCCGGCTCCGCAGTTTTGAATATCGCGGTGTTCGTCTTCTGGATAGCCGCTTCCAGCAGCAGGTGCTCCATGCGCGCGAGCTGTACTTCAACATGTCGAACGATGACATGCTGAAGGGCTTTCGCCGCCAGGCGGGTCTTCCGGCTCCGGGCAAGGATATGCGTGGATGGTGTCGTCGTGATTGCAGTGCGACGTTCGGACAGTGGATCAGCGGCATGGCACGGCTGAGCTGCGCGACTGGCGATACGGCTCTGCGCGACAAGGCCATTTTGCTCGCGGCCGAATGGGAGAAGACACTCGGAGTTGACGGCAGTCCACGGATGAACACCTATGCCTTCGAGAAGATGGTGTGTGGTCTTGTGGATCTTGCGCTCTATGCGAACTATCCTCATGCGCTCGAGGTGCTGGAACGGATTACGCTCTATGCCACCGCACACTTCGATCGATCGCGATCGCCAGCAACGGAGACCGACCGCGACGGCCGTCGGCCGAGTGGCACACTCGAGTGGTATACGCTGCCGGAGAACTCGCTTCGGGCTTACGCAATGACAGGCAATAAGACGTTCCTCGAGTTCGCCAATATCTGGCTTTACCCGAGCTACTGGAATAAATTCGCAGTAACCGCGCGCCCGCAAGATGTGCAGTATCTCCACTCTTACAGCCACATGAATACGTTCTGCGGAGCGGCGATGGCTTACGCCGTAACGCAGGACCCGGAGTATCTGTCCATTGTGCGCCATGCCTATGACTGGGCTCGCGGGACCCAGACCTACGCTTCAGGTGGCTATGGTCCTGGAGAGTGGAGCGTTCCTGCCGATGGCACACTTGGCCGCGCGCTGGACGTGAGGCTCGATACGGCGGAGATCCCCTGCGGCTCCTGGGCCGGGTTCAAGCTGTCGCGGTATCTGATGGGCTTTACGGGAGAAGCGCGCTATGGCGACTGGATCGAGACGCTGCTCTACAACGGCATTGGCGCGGCACTGCCTGTCCAGCCGGATGGACGATCGTTCTACTACGCCGATTACCGCGTGGGCATGGGGGCGAAAACCTTCTTCTGGGATGAGTGGCCGTGCTGTTCAGGGACCTATCTTCAAACCATCGCCGACTACCATAATGTCATTTACTTCCATGACGATGACGGTCTCTATATCAATCTAGCCGTGCCGTCGGAGGTGGAGTGGACACATGCGGGGCAGACGATACGGCTGACGCAGCAGACGAGCTTTCCCGAAACCGAAGAGACGACACTGCACCTGCAACTCGAGCGTCCGATCGACTTCGCGCTGCGTTTCCGCGTGCCTTCGTGGTGCAACAAGGCAACTATGCTGGTTAACGGTAAGCCGTTCGCGGCAGCTCTGGAACCGGAGCAGTGGGGTACGATCCGGAGAACCTGGCAGGCGGGTGATACGGTTCTCGTACGCTTTCCGTTCGAAGCACGTGCAGTTCCGGTCGATTCGCAACACCCAAACCGGGTTGCCATCCTGTATGGTCCGCTGCTGATGGCTCAGGACGCGCGGTTCTCCTTCCCTTTGAATGGCAACCCTGGAGAGGTGGCGGCACGACTGCAGCGAGCGCCGGACAAGCTCGAGCTGCAACTCGGCCCGAGGGCATCGAAACGCCTGAACGAGGGTGGCCAGAAGGGTGGTCCTGCAAGCATCGACGAGGGCGGGCAGAAGGTGGGCAACCTTCATCCCTTCTATACCTTCGCTGAAAGAGAACCGTACCGCACCTACTTCGACCTGGATAAGCCGCGGTTTCTATAGGGTCTACAGATGGAGCTGCAATAGGTCAGAGGAGAGCTCCGCATTGCTTGGCGGTGGTGGATGATATGCGGTTGCCTCGAAGCGTGAGCAACGGGGTGATATTTGTGGCGATATTTGTGGCGAAAGAGGAGTGATTCGAACCCCTGACGCAAAGCACGGGGTGATGGTTGTGGCGGAAGAGGAGGGATTCGAACCCCCGATACCCTCTCAGGTACGCCAGTTTTCAAGACTGGAGCCATCAACCACTCGGCCACTCTTCCCTGGTGCAAGTTTAGTACGCGGCAGCCAAGCAGCGCAAAGCGATTGGAACGATCCTGTTGTCGTCCGTACGTGACCGGAGTCCAGAGAAAGAAGGATGAGCGGTGAACAGAGGCTGGCGGCTTGATGCACCCTTGCTGGCGAGGGGTCCGGGAAAAGACGCACCGCTGCGGTGCTGGACAGCGTCTAACTTCTACAGATGGCGGATACTCTTACCTCGAAGAGCTCGTTTGATCGCACGCTGGCCAGCGCTCGCACTACCATGGGTTTTAGTGAGATCGTGCAGCTTGCCATCGACAGCTTTCGCGCGAGCAAGATCCGTTTCCTGCTGACGATGCTTGGCATGATCATCGGATCTGCCTCAATTATTCTCGTGACGACTCTCGGCCTCACCGGCAAGCAGTATGCGCTCGATCTGATCTCGAGCATCGGGACCAACATGGTCGAGATGCAGTATTCGGGAGGGAGCGTGGAAGGGCCAGACAACACCAGTACGCCGGACTACATGACGCGCGAGGATCTCAGTGCTGTCGTCGAGCAGGTTCCCGGCATTGTCGCCTCCTCGCCCATGCTGGAGTTCCGTGACAACATCTCCGTCCCGGGTGGCACGACAAAGAACACCATGTTTCTCGGCGTCTCTCCGCAATATAAAGACGTCCGCAATCTTGCCATCACTGCTGGACGCTTCTTTGATGATCAGGATGCTGTCGCCCATACCAAGGTTGCTGTAATTGTCGAACCGTTTGCCCGGATTCTCTTCGGTTCAGATTCCGCCGCGATTGACCACAGCATCAGCATCAAGGGAATTCCCTTCACTATTATCGGCGTCTTCAAGATGCGCATCGACACTTTCGGCCAGTCTGAGGTCAGCGACCAAACCATCCTGATCCCATATTCCGTCGCGCGGTACTTCACTGGAACCGATACCGTCAAAGAGATCTTTTTCTCCGTCAAAAACTCCACATCCGTCGTTCCCGCCTCGAAACAGATTCTCGCTATTATCAAGAGTCGCCATCGCGCCAACTCCGTCTACAACGCCATGGTGATGACGGACATTCTTGCCGACATGGCGAAGATCGCGGACATGCTGACGATCGTGCTGACGCTAGCCGCGTTCGTGACCCTTATCGTCTCAGGCGTGGGCATTATGAACTCAATGCTGGCCAATGTGCAGGCGCGCATCCGCGAGATCGGCATTCGCAAGGCCATGGGAGCTACCAGCCACGAGATCCGGATGCAGTTCCTTACCGAGGCAGTATTCCTTTCGCTCGCCGGCGGCATCGTCGGTACCCTGCTTGGCCTGGCACTGCCGCTCTCTGTACGGTTCCTGACACCCTTCACGATTCCAATTAATCCGTGGTCTGCGGTAATCGCCCTGTCGACCTCGGTGATCGTAGGGGTCATCTTCGGGACGCTGCCGGCAAATCGCGCCGCGCGCCTGGATCCAGTGGAGACGCTCAAGTACGAGTAGATGGCGGCCCATGATGTCTTCGTGACCGTCTGGCTAAAAGCGACGTACGCTCATCTCTTTTCTTAAGAACCTGTCTCGAAACTGAACGTACGCCCTGCGCGGGCAGCGGTCACTTCGTGACGTGTCTACCGGTCTTGGCAGGATGATCCTCTTAGGACCGCCCGATGGTCGGCACGAACATTTGTTTGCGACCAGCGGGAGCACCACGCACGCGATCACGTGTCACGAAGTGACCGCCCCACGCGCAGTGGGCCCGTCCGGCAGGATTGCTTTGCTAGTGGGGCGGAGGGTGTGACGAGATCCACGAGGAAAGAGCTTCCAGTGAGATGATTCGACCGCGGATAAGTTCGTCCAGGAGGATGCGCGTGTCTGTAGCGTCGAACGATGTATCCAGGCGCACCGCCGTATGCTGACCGGGCAGCTTGACGATATAGGCGGGACGATCGTCGAAGCGGCCATCGTGGCTCGCCATCTGCTCTTCGTGTGTCCATGCGGAGGTTGTGGTCCAGAGAAGCTTCGTACGCCAGGAGTGATCGCCCATGATGAGGACTATCGAGCAATCCCACTGCCCATTCTGCTCGAGCAGGTGCCGGACATGGGCCAGAAATCGGTCTGCGAGCGCAAGGTTGTCGAGATAGGTGGAGCCATGGTTGGCAAACGTACCCGTGGCTCGACTGTAGATGCCGTAGGGATGAGGAATGGGCAGGTGCAAGAGGACGAAGGTGTCGGAACGATTCTCCAGCAGGCGGTCGGTGGCGCTCAAGAGCATCTGATAGTCGGAGAGGTGGAGCGTGTCGGCCGTTGAGCCGGTGAGCGGAACTTCGTTGAGCCGGGGAACAAGACGCTGAAGCCATCTCCATCGAGCCAGGAACTGCATCGGTCGCGAGATGCCCGGACTGAGGGCCGCATACCAGAGCAGGGGTGTCTGCGCCGCAGCGTTGTAGGTCCAGGAGCACTCGTCAAGGACATCGGGCAAGATGCGGCAGTAGGGGACATACCACCCTGCGACGGCGGTTGTGTAGCCTGCGTCGCGAGCGTCTTCAAAGACGGTCTGGTGTTCATCGAAGGCTTGCCAAGTTTTTGTCTTCGCATTGTGGATTGATCGGAGATCTCCATTGCTTGCACGATGCAGATCGTCGACGGGCACTCCAGTCAGCATGGAGGGGATCGCGAACTCAGTCAGGATGGCGGCAGGGTGAACCTGGGTGAAGATGGTTGCCTCCCGGGCGAGTCGATCGAAAGCGGGAAGCTCCAGCCCGGGATACCGTTCGGCATAGACCTGCTCGTAGGAGAGCTCGTCGAGCACGATCCAGATAATGCGCGGCATGGGAGCCGAAGCAGCGGCGGGTGAGGGCCGTGCGTGCGGCGGGTGAACGGCAGCGTTCAGGGATCGGGCCTGCCGGGCAAACCAGAGGAGCTGGCAGAGGATGGACACCCCGCTGAGCGCAACGAAGCACAAAACGGTAAACATGAAGCCGCGAACACGTTCAAAGAAGGGCTGGTACCGCGGCCGCCAGAGTGCTGCCGCTGCAAGAAACAGGAAGAGGCACAGATCGAAGATCCCGAGGCGCACCCTTTGGGAGAGGAAGGGACCAGAGAGCGAGGCCCAGTCCTTCTGGGCAATCCACGGCAGGAAGAGCACGATGCCGGACCAAAGTGCGACGTGCATTCGGCTCGGCCTCCGGGTGACGAGCACCGCCGTAAGCAGGAACCACGCCAGGCAGAAGAGGAGGATCGAGGGAGCGAAGAGAGTCGATGGCTCTCCACTCCAGTGGTAGACGGCATTGTGGGTTGGGGAGACAAGGGGGCCCACCAGCCAGAGTAGATAGAGGGTCGTCGCGCCGAGAGCGGCCGCGGTGGAACGCAGGAACTCCTTCATCGCCTTGTCAGGTGCTGAATCACCCTGCCGTTGTGGAGCGTGATCTCGTTCAGACTTTCGAAGTGGAGAGAGAATGCCTGGCGGAAGGCGCTCTCGGTGATGTGGGTGTAGAGCGCCTCACGGCCGCGAAGGACCTCCCGGAACATGGGGTCGGTTGGCGGAATCCATTCGACGATGAGGTGGTGCGTGGTGATCCTGCGGCACAGGGCTGCTATATCGTCGAGAGGAATCTGGCTGGTGAGTAGAAGATGATGGAGGACCGCCAGCATCAGCACTGTGTCGAAGTGACCGGTCGAGCGATCGAGAAAGGATAGCGTCTCCCGGTTGTTCCAGCCGGTTGCGGGCGTCGGGTGGGCGAGGTCAACACAGAGCGGAAGGATGCTGCTGCCATCTCCTCGAAGCTCACAGCAGAGCCGGTCGACTGCCTGTAGGTCAGTGTCGATCGCGACGACCTCGGCACCGGCAGCGGCTGCGAGCCTGGAATAGACGCCGGTATTGCAGCCCACGTCGAGCACACGATGCGGACGGCATCGAGTGAGCATCTCGGTGACGAAGCGGCGCTTGGCGAGGTGGTCTTCGCCGCTGTAATGGGGCGCGTTCTCCGCATAGCCTGTCCATGTCGAGCGACGCGGGGGCGGCATGGCTGTGTGCATGGCCTTCCGGAGGCGTGTGAGCGATCTGCCGATGATGTGCCTGGTCAACTCGGGATCGTCTTTTAAGAGGATTGCGGAGGAGGAGATTTCGGCAGGGTGGACAGTATCGCTCGGTCCCGTTGTGGGACTTGTCTTAGTTCGAGTTCTGCTTCGGGCGCTGCCGAAGATGGATTCGAGCAAGATGGGAAGCGTGATCGCGGTGAGGGCGGGCCGGGTGAGGCGTCGCGGCCAGGGCAGGGCGGTAAAGATCTCTTCGGGCTCGAATCCATCGCGCCGCATGAGCACGGAATGCAGGGGCCAGCCAAGCTGCGAGTGGGCGATCATCGGTAGCAGGAAGGTGCGGACAAACTGCCCGTAGGCGAACCAGAGCGGACGACGCTCGTCCAGCCGCTGGATCGAGAGGACGTCGACAAAGACGGGGTTCGCTCCCTGAAAGAGAACATTCAGCGGGGTTCCATCTTTAAGAATCCATCCCTCCTTCACCAGATCCGCACAGAGCGTGAGGGTGAGTTCGGCAGCGGCGAGCCAGAGAGCGGGGGGCCACTCCCACGAGAAGGAGGCGAAGGCAATGCGCGGATGAATCAACAGGAGCGGACCGGTTGTCGTGGCGGGACTAAGGATCTGGCTCGAGACGAGCCGACCTTCGGCTACAAGACGCCTGCAGAGTGGAGTCTCGAGAAAGGCAAGCATATCGGCGGCGTGCGAGTGGTGGATGGAGCGAACGACATCCTCCGGCCCTACCGTTACAGTTCCGCCGGGATCGCGAAATGTAGGTGCCGGGAGGGTGGAGGCCACCTCGTGCACGCTACTAAGAATTTTTGCCTGCGCTGGGTTCCTGCATTTTCGATCGGCTGAGCAGGGATCTGAAGCGCCGGCGGAAGTAGAAGAGGCCGCCTGTGATCATGGCGCCAACACTCTGGAAGAGGAGGAGGCTTGAGCCTGGGTCCACATATGCGTACGCCGAGCGCTCCAGAGAAAAACCAAGCGCGAGAAAGATAACGCACAGAACAGCAAAATCGATCAATTTATGGTTCACGCCGCATGCCTTTCAGAAACTTTAGTTACCTTGTTTCTTTATAGACACGTACTCTTATAAAAAGTTTCACACGTTGGGTACGGATTCGGGGTTTTGTCGCGCGGAAGTCACCTACAATCGCGACCTGCACAAAACCGCCGCCCATTTGCCTGATGACGAACTCTCCACCTGAGGCGGCGCCCAGGGTCTCGGCCGCGTCAAGTTCGCCATAGTGCCACGGGCTTTTGAGGAACTGCAGGATGAGGACGCGCATGCCAATGCGGCAGCGCGGAAGGCGGTGCCGAGAGCGACGGTTGTCTTGCCCTGCCGGGGCCGGTGTTGATGAGGACGAGTCCGCGGCGTGAGGTCTCGGTCATGGCATGCCGTCCTGGGCTTTACAGATTTGATGATATCCGCTGCAAAGCAGAAACGCCTCTTCGAACAGTTTATGACGTTCTGACAAAGCGAGAAGCGAATGCCGCCCTTCGACTTCGACTTCGCTTAGGATGAAAGCGCTGGGAGGGAGTTGCGAGCCGACGCAGGCGCCATGTGGCAGATGTTACTTGCCCACAACGAGGATCGAGAAGGTGCCCGGGATCATCGGGGGACGGGCAGGCCGGGGGTTGGGGTTGTCGGGGGTGGGCGCTGCAGGTGCGGGTACAGGACCGAACTCGGCGGTAATGAGGAAGAGATGGCCGGTCTTCGGGTCGAGCGTGAGCGTCTTGGCGCGGGGAAGGGTGGTGAGGTTCTGCTCGACGGAGAAGCTGGTCGGAGAGTTCTCCTTGACGACGGTCAGGGTGCCGTCGCCCTGCGAGCTGAAAACCTCCATGGTGGCGGGGTCGAAGAGGGCGCCGTCGGTTCCCGCGCCTATGGGGAGGGTGTCGAGGATCTTGCCTGTGGTGGCGTCGAGAACGACCATCGCCTGCGGGTTGCGACAGGCCGCGAAGAGGATTTTACTTTTCACGTCCATGGCGAGACCAGCGCAGGTTCCGCCCTTGCCGGCGAGATCGTAGGTGGTGGTGAGGGTGAGCGTCTTCGTGTCGACGACGGCGATTTTGTCTTTATCTTCGAGGTCGATGTAGAGGTGACCGTTACCGTCGGAGGCGGCCTGCTCGGGTGCGCCGCCCAGGTCGACGGTTCCGGCGATGGAGCCGTCCTTCGCATCGAGGACGGTAAGGTTCGGAGCAGCATGGGACAAGATGTAGATGCGGCCAGTGGAGGGTTCGGCGAGCATCCCGTCGGGGTTGCCCTGAACGTCGATGGTTTTGATCGGAGCGAGGGTTTTGGCGTCCCACATGGCAATGGGTTTGCTCGAGCCGAAGGCGTGATTTGAGGCGACGTCAATGGCGGCGCCATGCGCGCTGGTGTTGGCGATCTCGCCGGTTGGTGCGAGCGTGTCCAGGTTAAAGACGTTGATGCGGCCGATCGGCGCGGCTCCGGAGCGCGCGACATAAAGACGGCGGTTGGTGGGGTCGGCGGTGACGTAGTCGAAGCCACCATCGCCGCCTACCTTGACGGTCTTGAGGATCTTGTAAGGGCCGGTGGAGGAGGGGCCGGTGGCGGACTGGGCAGCGGCGGAGATAGAGACGGTCGCCATGGCGAGCGGCAGGATGGAAGCGCAGAGGACGCGGGCACGGGGGATTGGGCGCAAAGTGAAAGCTCCTTGAGAAGCACGCAGGTAGCGACCGCGTGATTGGATCGTTATAGCAGATGGAGATGAACATGAATCGCAACTTTGCCGCTGGCGGACTTGCCAGCCATGGACCAAGGGAGTCGCCGCTTCATACCCTGGGTGCGGTATGAATCTGATCGGTAAAGCGGTCTTTGAGCTTCAGCAGCGGTCGTTCCAGCAGGCGATAGCTCAGCGTGGCGATTCCGAAGGTCAGGAGGAATGCAACAAGAATCGTTACAAGATAGGCGTGCTGGGGGAAGAAGTGGTTTGCAACGTAGGCGTAGAAGTCGTGGAAGAGGTCGTGATAGACATAGAAGCCGTAGCTGATTGTGCCCAGGGCCTGGAGCGGCTTGACGCTGAGGACGCGGCCTAACAGGCTGCCCGGGTGGATGCTTTCGAGGATCAGCGCAGCGGCGAAGAGATCGATCAGGGAGAAGCCTGTGATGGCGATCCAGCTCGACGCCGAACCCTCTAAAGGAAGCAGCAAAACCCTGGTGGAGACGAAATACAGGATGAGGAAGAGAAGAGCTGACGCGGCAAGCAGAGGTCGCCTGATCCGGCGGACAAGCATCTGTTGAGAACCTCTGAGACTGAGCGCAATGGCTCCGCCGATCAGAAGGGCATCGAGGCGTGTAGGGAGACTTCGATACAGGAGTTCCATATGCAGCAGGGAGGCTGAAAGTGTCGCGGCGAGCAGCCATCGCAGCAGCGGCATAAGAACGATGACTCCAATGCAGATCTTTAGAAGCGTCTTGCGCTTCCGGACCTGGTAGACCACGAGCGGCCATAAAAGATAGAACTGCTCTTCGACGCAGAGTGACCAGAAATGCCCGATGTACAGGTGCATCGGACCGCCAAACCAGCGCCGAACGATGGGGCCGAAGGTGATTCGGTCGAACCGATACGGATCGCCGGCGATGTGCAGAAAGAAGAAGCGTGCATAGTTGCCGAGATAGGCTGGCCAGAGCGTCCATCGCCAGTTCCACTGCCAGAGGGCGACGGGTGTAAGGATCAGAACGATTGCCCAGAGCGTGTAATAGAGGGGGAAGATTCGCAGAGTGCGCCGGATGTAGAAGTCCCGATAGCGATGGGCTTTGTGCTGACTGTCGTAGAGAATGCCGGTGATGAGAAAGCCGGACAGGACAAAGAAGATGTCGACGCCTGCCCAGCCCCAGCTGAAGAGAGACAATCTGCCGGCTCCATAGTGCTGAAAGAAGACCATGATGACCGCGACGGCTCTTAGACCATCGAGGGGAATGTAGTAGGCCGATTTGGCTTTGATGGTGGCGTTCTTCATGGCAATTCTGGGAATTGTCTCTCTGCGCATCGGTCATCGTCTGTGCTCGCGGCTTAGTAGCCTGCCGCCTTACCGAAGGAGCGTCGGTTGTCGTGGCCTCCAAGAAGATCGCCGGTCTTCGGGTCGATGGCGATCAGTTCGCTGTCGCCCCAGACACCGGGGTTTTTTTCGTCGGCTACGGCCATGCGGTTGGTGATGTAGCCCATGGCCTTGAGCTGATCGCCGACAGCGACGGAGAACTTCTTTTCAAGATCGAGCCGGTCGGGCAGGTACTGGTGGTGGAAGCGCGTCGCGTCGGCTGCCTGCTGGATGTCGAGCCCGTTGTCGACCACGCTGATGATGTCGTTGGCGACCGTGGTGATGATGGTCGAACCGCCGGGGGTTCCGAGGACGAAGGCGAGCTTCCCGGCTTTGTTTCCATGCCGCGGCGCTGTAACGATTGTCGGCGTCATAGCGGAGAGGGGGCGTTTGCCAGGAGCGATCGAGTTCGCTGCGCTTTGAATGAGGCCGTAGGTGTTGGGGACGCCGATCTTTGAGGTGAAGTCGTCCATCTCATTGTTCATCAGAAAGCCGAGGCCGTCGACCGTAACACCGGACCCGAAGCCGCCGTTGAGCGTATAGGTGCTGGAGACGGCGTTGCCCTCCGCATCGACGATGGAGAAGTGGGTAGTTTCGGTGGACTCCTTGATGGGTGTGGCCTGCGGTGGCAGGGGCATGAACCCGGCGGGGCGGACGAGATCTTTCGAGGGCGTCGGTCTGGTGGGGTCGATGGATTTGCGCCAGGCGGCGGCGTAAGCAGGATCGACCATTTGCGGGAGAGGAAGGCTGTTGAAGTCGGGGTCGCCGAGATAGTCGCCACGATCCATGTAGGCTCGGCGGAAGGCTTCGGTGATGATGTGGACCTGGGCAGCGCTGCGGTCTGGCCCCAACTTCGGCAGGTCATAGGTGGAGAGGATATTGAGGATCTCGATGAGGACGATGCCCCCGGAGGATGGAGGAGGGGCGGTGATGAGGTCGTAGCCGTGATAGCTGCCGGTAAGAGGAGCGCGGTCCTTCACTTCGTAAGCCGACAGATCGGCCTCCGTGATCAAGCCGCCGCCGGCCTTCTCGAATGCGGCGATCTGCCGGGCCATGGCGCCCTTATAGAAGTCGGTGGGATCGTTAGCGATGGCGGTGAGCGTGGCGGCGAGCAGGGGCTGCTTGAAGGTGTCGCCCTCCTTGTAGAAGTTGCCGTTGCGTTGGAAGATGGCGGCGGAGGCAGGAAAGGCGGAGAGATTGTTAGCGTGAAAGGCCCTCGCTTCTTCCACACTGAGCATATAACCGTCCGCAGCGAGGCGGATGGCGGGGGCCATGTCGGCTGCGAGGGGGAGCTTGCCAAAGTGCGACTGCGCATAGACAAGGCCGGCGACGGTGCCTGGAACGCCGCTGGCCTTGTAGCCGAGCAGCGACATGCCCGGAACGACGGTGCCTTGCGCGTCGAGATACATATCCCGGGTGGCGGCGGCGGGAGCCTTCTCGCGGTAGTCGAGGAAGTGGGCTTTACCTGTGTGGTCGCGGAGGAGCATGAAGCCGCCGCCGCCGATATTGCCCGCGGCGGGATAGACGACGGCCAGAGCGAAACCTACGGCTACTGCGGCGTCGACGGCGTTGCCTCCCTCTTTCAAGATCGCGACACCCGCGTCGGTGGCGTCGTGGTGGATGCTGACGACCATGGCGTGTGTGGCGCGAGTGGGGGCGAGGCCTGGAGTTTGCGCGAAGACCGAAGTCGAGAGCAGGCAGGATGCGGAGAGCAGAGCAGATGCGCGGGTGAGCAGGGGCAAGAGGATTCTCTCCAGGGACAGGTGGATGAAGGATAAACGGTATTCAGATCATGGCGGCAGAAGAAATATGAACGGTTTTCCGCTGGAGCCGGTCTTAGGGTGTGAACAGGTTGAAGGACGGGCGGTCGGATGAGTGTTCGGGCGGAGGTCTGGTCGCGCTACGGCAGTGAAGGGGACGAATCGTTGCAGCACGAGCAGACCGTGCAAAGAGACGACGCATTCGCCGCGCTGGTTGCTCGCCGGCAACACTTGATGTTTCGTGTCGCCTACGCACTGCTGCGGAACGCGCACGATGCGGAGGATGCAGTGCAGGAGGCCTTCCTGAAGCTCTACCGCGGTGAGCGGTGGCGGCAGATGGAGGACGAAAAGGCATTTCTGGATGCCGAACTCGCCGGTGGTGGGAATGTCGCCGGGGGATGGGCGCGGCGGTGGGCTTGGGCCGGGTACTGGAATGGCGTCGGGCCAGGCATGGGTGGGAATGCGGGCGGCGGGGTGCGGCAGGTTGGCGGAAGTGTGCGGTGCGTTAGGTGCTGGTGCAGCAGGAAGCGGATTACTCGGAAGAGGCGCGGCGGGCGAAGTTCTCAGGCTATGTGCTGGTGTACCTGTGGGTGGATGCGCATGGCAAATCCGACGCAGGTACGGGTGGCGCATACTAGGGCTTTTGCTATGCAGATCACATAAGCAGCATTGCTTTGTTTATTACCAATGCTGTGAACGGCCGAGTCTATAAAGCGCCTTTTACCGTCATTGGATCGGGAGGGTTAGGAGACGGTCTAAGCTGGCTTCGAGCAAGCCGCGCGATCCACGTCGTTGGGAGCTTCAAAGTAGGCGAGCCGTCGGTAGATCGTTGGTATACGTGGAATGGCCGGATGCTCGAGCTCAAGTATGAACACCGCATACCGGTTCCTGACTGGAGATACAAGTATCTGGGCAAATGATGTTTAGATGAACGTATGGCTACGCGCGTCCGTTCGTTCTCGAAGATCAATCTGGGCCTGGCGATCGGGCCGGTGAGGGCGGATGGCTTTCATGCGTTGACGACGCTGTACCAGACGCTGGCGCTCCATGACGTGGTGACGGTGACGGCTCGGCTGGCGGACTCCGGATCGTCAACGCGGATCTCGTTGACGACGAATCATGCGCATGTTCCGGTGGATGGCCGTAATACGGCGTGGAAGATGGTGGAGCGATGTCTGGTGCGGCTCGGGGTGGCGGCGGAGGTGGCGATCCATATCGAAAAGAATCTGCCGGTGCAGGGCGGTTTGGGGGCAGGCTCGGCGAATGCGGCGGCGGCGTTGCTGGGGCTCGAGCGGGAGCTTGGGATGGCGCTCGATGGCGCTGCGCGGCTGGAGCTGGCGGCCGACGTGGGGTCCGATGTGCCGCTGTTTCTGCTGGGCGGCGCGGTGCTGGGTTTAGGACGAGGGGAGGTCGTGAGCCCGCTGCCGGAGCTTCCCTCCGTGCCATGTGTGATCGCCGTGCCGACAATCGGAGTGTCGACGCCACGGGCTTTTCGGGATTGGGATGCGAAGGCAGGGCAGAGTAAAGAGGAAGTAGCGAACAGAGAACGGGAGTGGAGGCGTCCCGATTCGGGAGACTGCGTAGTACAGCAGACCCGCACTTCATTGACGTCCAGCGGTAATGTTGATAGGCTGAAGCAGTTGAGTTTGGTTTATGCCTCCGCCTTCGCTCCCCTTGGGGATGTAGAGGCAGTGGTTGAGCCTGGCACCTCCGGTATTATTCGCGACATCCTCTCCTTTGGAGACCTTGAGAAAAAGCAAGGAAGTTCTGATCCGGACTCCGGAGATCAGGACAAAACGCTGAATAGTCTCGCCGAGAACGCCCTTCTCGCGCTTGTCCGCACCGGGATTGGAAGCGGCCTTCAGAATGACTTTGAAGAGGTCGTCTTTCCTCAGTATCCCTCCCTGCGTGAAACCAAGCGTTTTTTGATGGGTAGTGATTCGGGGAACGCCGCTTTGTATGCGGCGCTTTCGGGTTCAGGTTCGGCACTGTTTGGACTGTACCGGTCCACGGCGGATGCACGGGCTGCTCAACACCGCGTTCAGGCGTCGGGGGTCCGGGCTTTGCTGACGGCAACCTTGCCTCGATCCGATTACTGGCGCAGAATGTTCGCAGGGTGATTTCGTCTGGAGAGTAGCGCAGTCGGCAATTCATTGGGCGATCGACTAACGGTAGGTCCAGAGCCTTTGAAGCTCTTTGTCTAGGTTCGAATCCTAGTCGCCCAACCAGCAAGTCGACGCCGGTTCCTTTGGAGGAATCTCTGTGACCAGCAACTTAGGGTTCTTTGGCGGCAGCAACATGCCGCGGAAGTTGGATGATTTTGCGTTACCGCAAAAACAGCGGAGCGAAGAAGCAGGCAAGAAGTTTGCAATCTGAAAGACCGAAGTCTTTACTTTCTTACGAAGTAACCAGGGAGAAAAAGCCCTGGACGAGACAAGCAGCAGGAGCTACCAAGGTCAACCAGCCTGGAGGGTTTCAACGTGAACAAGCAAGACACGACTGCGGTCCTTTCCCCTATTTCAGTACCGGCTGCGGAGACAGAAACAAACTCCCAGCCGGCACTCTCGCAAGGTTTTACGACCAGGGTTGCACCGGAGAGGAAGCGCTCCGGGCGGCTGAGCGAGGATAAACGCTTTAAGATTTTCAGCGGATCTGCCAACGTTGCGTTGAGCGAGGAGATCTGCCGGTTCGTCGGTGTGCCGCTGGGCGAGACCCGGTTGCAGAGATTCTCCGACGGCGAGGTTCACTTTCAATTGCTGGAAAACGTTCGCGGCGCGGACGTTTTCCTGGTGCAGCCTACCTGCTTTCCGGTCGATCAGCATCTTGTCGAATTGCTGATTATGATGGATGCGCTCAAACGCGCCTCCGCGGGCCGGATTACGGTGGTGATACCGTACTACGGCTATGCGCGGCAAGACCGTAAAGACAGGCCGCGCGTCGCTATTACATCGAAGCTGGTTGCCGATCTGTTAACGACTGCGGGAGCGAACCGCGCTCTTTTAGTGGATCTGCATGCGGCACAGATTCAGGGGTTCTTCAATATTCCGGTGGATCATCTGTTTGCCAGCCCGGTGCTGGTGAGCTACTTCCGGGATCTGAACCTGCCGAACCTGACCGTGGTTTCACCGGATGCTGGGGGCGTAGAACGTGCGCGCTTCTTCGCAAAGAAGCTGGATGTGCCGTTGGCGATCGTCGACAAGCGCCGGACGGATGTCAATGTAACCGAGGTGATGAACGTGATCGGCGATGTGCAGGGCCGGACGTGTCTCATTCTCGATGACATCATCGACACGGCGGGAACGCTGGTGAAGACGGTGGATGCGCTGCTGGGACAGGGTGCAGGCAAAGTGTACGCGTGCGCGACGCATCCGGTGCTTTCGGGTCCGGCGGTCGAACGCATTGCAGCGTCACGGCTGGAGCAGCTGGTCGTGACGAACACCATACCGTTGCGCGCTGATGCGCAGGGCGTGGCTAAGATCAAGGTGCTTTCAATCGCAGGGCTCCTGGGCCGGGCAATTGAGAGCATCCACATGGAGACCAGCGTGAGTACGCTGTTCAATTAGTTCTCGGTTTTCAGTTCTCAATTTCTTTGAGGACCGGAGATTTAACCGCGGCGAAGGTCGCAAAGGGAGCAAACAAGGGTTGTCTGTTCACGTTTCAACTGAAGACTGAGCACTAACAACTCTCTTCGTGCCCGAAAGGAAAATGCAATCATGGCAGCACCCACTACAATTCCAGCAGTTGTCGCAACACCTCGCGAGGGCAAGTTCAACAAGAATGCCGCGCGGCGGGTCCGGGTCGCGGGCAAAATTCCCGCTGTCGTCTATGGCGCTGGACAGGACGCTGTCGCCATTACGGTTGATCCGCGCATTATTACAAAGATCCTTCATTCCGAGTCTGGCCACAACACCATCTTTGATCTGGATGTCACGGGCGGAACGCTGGTGAAGGTGATGATCGTCGATTGGCAAAATGAGCCGATTAAGGGCAAGTTGCTGCACATCGATCTGAAGCGCATTGCGATGGACAGGATGATGCGTGTGTCGGTGCCGATCCAGTTGGCCGGCGTTCCGGTCGGCGTCAAGAACCAGGGCGGCATTCTCGAACATGTACTGCGCGAGGTCGAAATTGAGTGCTTGCCGAGCGATATTCCGAGCCACCTCGACGTCGACGTAACGGATCTGGAGTTGAACGGTGTGATCCACGTCTCCGATCTGCCGCACTCGGGCAGCATCAAGTTCCTGGGCGAAGAGGATGCAACGGTCGCTCATGTGACAACAATCAAGGAAGAGGAGGTCGCGCCTGAGGCTGTGGCGACGCCTTCGACCGAGCCTGAGGTTGCGAAGAAGGGCAAGACCGATGCGCCGGCGACTCCTGCACCAGACCCGAAGGCCAAGAAGTAAGATTACTGGTATAACTTCCTGCCATGGCCTTCTGGCCGCGGCGGAAATGCAGGAGAGGAAAGCGCGTCGTGAAGCTGATTGTCGGCCTGGGTAATCCTGGTATCGAGTATCAGTTTACGCCGCACAACGCCGGATTTCTGGCGGTGGACCGGATCGCGGAGGAGTGCGGCGTGGTGCTTTCAAATCGCCGGGGTAGGGCTCTGACGGCCACGGCAACGCTGGTGGGAGAGGACGTCCTGCTGGTGAAGCCGGAGACCTTCATGAACCTGAGCGGGCTCTCCATTGCCGCGCTGGTTCGGGAGTTCGAGATCGAACGGCCGTCCGAGGACATGATCGTTCTCTATGATGAGCTGGCCATCCCGCTGGGCACGATTCGCGTTCGCGAGCGTGGGTCGGCGGGCGGGCACAACGGGGCGAAGTCGATCTCCGGTGCGCTTGGGACGGAGGAGTGGATTCGCGTTCGCTTGGGCGTAGGAAAGCCTGACCTGGCGGATGGAAGAGCGGTCAAGGCCGGTGGCATGAGTTACCTGCTTTCGCCGATGCGCCGGCAGGAGCTTGCGGTACTGGATGAGGTGCTCGACCGAGCGAAAAGCGCGGTTGAGGTGGTTCTGACCCGAGGAGTTGGAGCTGCCATGAATGAGTTCAACCAAAAACAGAAAGACTGAGTTGTCAGTTCTCAATTGTTAGTACAACGCATTATTCCAGACCGGATCGGCAGAACAGACGCTGGTACGGTGCGAAGCAGAACTTCGCAGAAAGCAGACCGCATGAATCGTTCCTATGAAATTATGTTTATCGTCCGTCCGGACGTTGAAGAGGCCGAGCTTGACAAGCTGATCGAGGGCTTCCAGAAAAATGTGACTGATGGTGGTGGCGAGATCAAAAGCCTGGAGAAGATGGGCCGGCGCCGGCTTGCGTATACCGTCAAAAAGTTCAACGACGGTCTTTATGTGCTGCTGACGATCGCCGCCGAGGGCAAACTGATCACCGAGATTGAGCGCCGTCTGCGAGTGTCTGAGCCTGTCATCAAGTTCATCACTGTGCGCATGGACGAGGAAGAGAAGCGTCTGGCGAAGGTAAAGGCGAAGCGCGATACGAAGGTCAAGCGTAGCGCGATGCCAGTTGCGCAGTCGACTCCGATGCCGCAGGCGACGTCCGCTCCGGTGCCTGACGCGCCTGGATCGCTTGCGCCCGAAGCCGCAGACCTCGCTTCTGGAGCGGAAGCAAAGCCGACGGCAAATTTGGAAGAGACCATGCCTGAGACCGTGTCGGCAGCTCTTTAGCTCCAGTGGGTTCGAGGATTTGCGGAACTGACGGATGAGCGACCGCATGAACGATCACAGCCGGATCCCGCTTCCGTCCATGCCGCGAGGCACGGATGTTCAGAGACTCCACAGCGAGTCGGGAGCGGGCGAAAGCCCAACGCACTGAAAGGAAAACATCATGGCTGACGAAACCAACAGCACACCGGCACCTGAGCAGAAGACGCATACTCATACGCCCCGCCCGGCATCTTCGGGCTCACACTCCGGTTCCGGTAGTTCCCACTCCGGTCCGGGCGGCCCACCTCGCGGTCCTCGTCCGGCGGGTGCACCGGGTGGCGGCGGTCCTGGCGGACGCAAGTTCTTTCGGCGCAAGAAAGTCTGCAAATTCTGCACCGAAAAGATCGATGCGATCTCCTATCGCGACGTTCGTCTGCTGCAGGGCTTTGTGGCTGAGCGCGGGAAGATCGTTCCCCGCCGTCTAACTGGCGTGTGCACGCGCCATCAGCGCCGCCTCTCGCTGGCGATCAAGCAATCGCGCAATATTGCGCTGCTGGCATTTGCCGCGCGCTTCTAACTCGAGCCCTCAACTACTCTAAGAATTGGAGAGTGCAATGGAAGTCATTTTGAAGGAAGACGTCAATAAGCTCGGTCATCGCGGCGATGTGGTCAAGGTTGCGGATGGCTATGGGCGCAACTACCTGCTGCCCGGCAAACTGGCGATTGAAGCGACGGCGGCAAACCGGGCGGTGATCGAGCAGATGAAAGGCTCGGCGATCCGCAAGTCGGCAAAGGAGAAGGGCGAGGCGCAGGAGCTGTCAACCCAGCTGGATGCGATCGAACTCACATTCGAACGCAAGGTCGGCGAGAACGATCACCTGTTCGGTTCCGTCACCTCGGGCGATATTGCGCATGCGCTCGAGTTGCAGGGCTACACCATCGATCGCCGTAAGATCTCGCTTGAGGAGCCACTGAAGACGCTCGGCGAGTTCCATGTGCCGGTCAAGCTGCACCGCGAAGTAACCTCGCACGTCAAGGTCACCGTAAAGGGAGACCAGCCGGACGCGGAGGTCTCCGCCGCGTAAGGATGTTCCCAACCATCAAGGGCGCCTGTCTCCGCAATGGAGGCAGGCGCTTTTTATTGAACGATCCTTATGCGCTTCTGTATCGCTTGAGTGACATTCCGCAGCTTCTCTTGTTTCTTATCCCGCAGCGTAGCGGAGGAATCTATTGTCGTTCTCCTTCTAGGGAAAGCCTCAGCCCACACCGTCCAATCCAATTCCCATGTTCTCAAAGAATCTGTACTCTGGTCCTTGCCCTTTTGAACGACTAGAGGATTACACCAGATGACACAGACACGCCGTCGCTTTCTTCAGACCACGTCCCTTACCGCCGCAAGTGTGGCTCTATCATGTAAACGCTTACTTGGTCAGGCTGCCGGAGGGGTGTCCACGCTGGCCGACGCTCGCATTGATATTCTCCCGTCCGAGCCCATCGGTGTTATCGCGCCCGAGATCTATTCGCACTTCATCGAGCATCTGGGGGGCGTGATCTATGACGGTGTGTGGGTCGGAGAAAGGTCTAAGATCCCCAACCGAAACGGGATCCGTACGGCGTTCATCGAGGCGATGCGCGCCGTTCAGGCTCCGGTGCTGCGTTGGCCAGGAGGCTGTTTTGCCGAGAGCTACGACTGGCGCGACGGGGTCGGTCCAGCCGCGAAACGTCCCCAGCGGTCTGCCTTCTGGGATCAGGAGGACACCAATCGCTACGGCACGCACGAGTTCATGGAGACCTGTCGCGCCATTGGCTGCCAGCCCTACCTGGCCGGCGACCTCCGCAGCCTTCCCGCTAGCGATTTCTATCAGTGGATCGAGTACTGCAACGCCCCCGCGGGCCCCAATGCACTCGCTACCGAACGCGCGGCCAACGGCGACAAGGATCCGTTCGACGTCCAGTATTGGGGCGTCGGCAACGAAAGCTGGGGCTGCGGAGGCAATCTTACGCCCGAGGAGTACGGCGCGAAGTATCGCGACTTTACCACATGGTACCCGCGCTACGGTGGGGAAGCTCCTGCCGGTGCCGAGCCGAGCCGCCGGCGTGACCTGAAACTAATTGCCTGTGGCCCTAACGGAGACGACATCGCCTGGACACGCGGTGTGCTGCGGTCGCTTACGGCGGCCCATCTGCCCTATGGCCTCTCCGTCCATTACTACACCTCCGGGGATGCGAAGCGCTTTGCCCACGGTGACGCGCTGCAGTTCGATGATGCCCAGTATTACGACTTGTTGACCCGCGGCAGCTATATGGAGAATGTCATCAGCAATCACTGGGGCGCGCTCGCCGAGGTCGACACGAACCATCGCGTGAAGCTAATCGTCGACGAGTGGGGAGCATGGTACGGTAAGTCGACTGAACTTGCAGGCGTTGCGTCAGGACCGCAGTACAATCTGTCGCAGCAGTCGACCATGCGCGACGCGCTGCTCACCGGAATAACGCTCGACATCTTCCAGCGCCACGCCGACAAGGTTGCCATGGCCAATGTCGCGCAAAGCATTAACTGTATTCACTCGCTCATGCTTGCCCGCGAAGACAAGTTCACGGTCACGCCCACCTTCCATGTCTTCCAGATGTATCTTCCACACCGCAATGCGCAGAGCCTCCGTGTCGAATTCAGCGCTCCGTCGATCGCCAATACGCTCGCCGCGGTGAGCCCTGTTGGAGGGAACAGCACAACGGGCTCGACCGCTCCCGCTATTCGCCTTGCTGGCCTGAGCGGCTCCGCCTCGCTATCAAGCGCAAACGGCGGCAAGACCCTTACCCTGACTGTCGTGAACCCGCATATAAACCAGCCTTTGACGACCGAGATCGCGCTTCACGGGATGGCGATCGCGTCGGTTAAAGGGACAGTTCTCGCCAGCGCAAGCGTTCATGATCATAATGACTTCGATCATCCGAATGCCGTACGACCTACGACCGCCACCACAGGAACAGCTAGCGGCCGCCGCTTGATGCACACGTTTCCGGCGGCAAGTGTCACCATGCTGCAATTTGCGGTGTCTTGAGACCGCGTCCGGTCGTAGCTAGACCACCCGGTTCGATCCGGAATGTGAAGCGATGAGACATTTGTTCTCTCGACCGTTACAGAGATCTCGCGACCGATCAGATGTTTCGGCGAGCAGACTGCAGATCGGTACTACTTGTGTTTTCCGAGCAATCCTCCGAGCGCGTTTTTTAGAGGATCCCCGACCACGTTTCCCGCCGGAGTATTCCCATTTGGTTTATTTCCGCCGGTCTTGTTATTGATGAAGCCCTGGGCCGCACTGGTTCCCAGGCCAAGTGCGAGTCCGCGCACATCCGGTGTAAAGGTGGGATTGCTGGTCGTGCCCCCGATGGCTACCGGAATACCGCTCTTCAGCGCCCCGCCAGCAAGGCCGCTAATTGCGCTGAGATTCTTGCCGGCGCCCCCTCCAGCCCCACCGAGGAGTCCACTCAGACCGCTGGCGAGACCGGCCACCGTTCCCGCCGTCCCACTTGCTGCGGGCGCACTCTGGGCCGGAGCCGCTCCGCCCGCAGTCAGTCCCGTGAGCTTCAGTAGCACGTTGTAGTTCAGCGCCTTGGCGGCGCTGATGCTGCCGGCACCGGTCGCCGTTCCCAGGCCTGCAACCTCGGCCGCGATCTTGTCGGTGCGCAGCGCACCACCAGCCTCTTGAACGTCCATGCTCAAGTACCGGATGTTCGTGCCCGATCCGGTGGCACTACCAATTCGGCCGCCAGTCAGACGGGAGAGCGTCTGGAGCTTTGAGCCCAGGTCGAAGCCTGCGAGTTGTGTGTTATCCAGCCGTACCGGCCCGCTGAGAACCGGGCTGGCGGTCGATCCTGAGACGGTAAGCGACGTTGTGACAGTTCCGCCCTGGAGTCTCGAGCCTTGCGGCAGTTGTATGCCGAGGGCGGGGAGGAAAGCTTCGAGTTCATCGATTGGGAGTGCCTGGCCATTGACTTTCATGTTGATCGCCGTGGTCGGTCCGCTCGACTGGTAGGTTCCAGCGAGATTGATCACGGCGCGACCGATCGAGATTACCGCGTGCTGAATGTTACCCGTCATCGCTCGTTCGTCCTGCGCGACGGCGAACTGGACCTCGACGGGCTTTGCCGAAGGCCGCCCATTCTTCGCCAGCTTGATACCGTCGACGTGCGCCGTTCCTGTTGCATTCAACGTTTGCCCATTCGACCGTACCTGCGCCTGGAGGTCTGCCATGCCGCTGATTCCGGCATCGGGTGCGAGCACGCCGCTGGTCTCAAGCTCGACGTGCTTCAGCGAGATAGTCGCATCTACTGGAGTCGATGCGTTGCTGTCCTGGTTGAACGGACCGGCTTTCCCGTTCGCGTTCAAACTGCCTCCGCCGGGAAGCTGCGCGCTCGCGTTGAATGGCGACCAGCTTTTAGGCGTAATGTTTGTGACCTTCGCATTGATCTGCTGGTACACAGCCGGAGCTCCAGACTGCCCGGCTGTCGTCAGCGTCACCGCACCATTCCGAATCTCCGCGTCATCCACCGAGAGGTCATCGAGCATCGCCGTTCCCTCAGCATTCGCAGCCCTCGGCTTTGGCTGCTTCGGTGTACTGCTGCGCACGACCGTCAGGTGCGGGCTGTCGACGAGCAGCTTTTGCACGTGCATCTGCTGCCCGCTCCAGGCTACGTCGAGAACGAAATCTTCGATCAGTCCCGACACACCCGCCGATGCATCCACAAAACCCGCTGCCAGGGGGTCAAGATGCTTGATCTCGAGGTGGCCGGAGAACGGCGTCGCCGACGCATCCTGCTGGTTGACTGGTCCAGCCGTACCATTCACGGCAACGGTTCCATCTGCAGGCAGGTGAGCCGAAGCGGTGAACGGGAAGGAGGTCGCGAATCCAAAGTTGGTGACGTCAAGGTTGACCTGGTCGTAGACACGGTTCGGCGTACTGGCAACGCTAGCCAGTTCGGGCTTTATTCCAACGGTGATCCTGCCGTTTTCGACCTGCACGTGGCCTACCGTCAGGTTCGGAAAGGTGCGCTTGGTCTCTTCATCCTGCGCCGCCGGCTTGGCCGCCGCGCCTCCGATGGTTGAATAGTTCCACGTCCCGTTCGCTGCACGCAGCAGATGGATCTTCGGCGATTGAAGCGCGAAACCGACGATGTGCACCTCCCGATGCAGCAGCAGCGGGAGCATCTCAACCCGGATCTTCACACTGTCCGCTTGGATGAATGGTTCTGCACTGAACTGCGGATCGTCTGCTACCGTAGCGTTTTCCGCCACCAGGCCACCGGACCAAATGGACACATTGACCTTGCCCACGGTAACCTTGCGCCCCAGCGACTTGGTCAACGTAGACTCGATGCGCGTGCGCAGCGCCTCTCCATTGATCAGCAGCGGAGCGATCACGGCGATAAGGATAACCAGTAACGCCAGCACCCCGAACGCGATAAGGACAAATCGAGTCATCTTTCCCATGGCACGAACCTCTGTCTTGCAGTCAGTGTGATGCAGCCACTTCTCGGTTCCGGCGTCTGCACGTCTCCGGGTACGATGCCGTCCCATAGTATGCTGTTGCTATTCCTACTCTCCTTGGAATCCTCGTCTGCATATGGGTTGCAACGGGTGGTAGCGCTGAAACACCTCACAAGCCGGTGCCTCTCTCGGATTTCGAGCGGATTCTGGATCTTGCCCGATAGGTCAGTGGCTGTGCGGAGCCGCGCGCGAGAGCGCATCGGTACAATGAAATAGGCTCTCATGAAAGGCATACCCAGCAATGACCTGGTTTAAGCGCGAAGACCACGCCATCATCAATGACGCCGAGAAGACCGTCCGTACCGAAGGTCTATGGACCAAGTGCGGGGCATGCAGTCAGATCATCTTCAAGGCCGATCTGGCGGCCAACCTGCAGGTCTGCCCGATTCCATCCTGCGGCCACCACTTCCGTCTAGACGCGCACTCCCGCATCGACAATCTGCTCGAACCCGGCTACCAACTCGTGGACCTGGAACTCCGCTCCACCGATCCCCTGAAGTTCACCGATCTGAAGCCCTACAAGCGACGCCTTGAAGAGGCTCAGAAAAAGACCGGCCTGAACGACGCGATCGTTAACGCAATCGGGCATCTTGGTTCGCACCCGGTCACTCTCAGCGTCATGGAGTACGGCTTTATCGGCGGCAGTATGGGAGCGGTCGTGGGCGAGACCATCGCGCGTGCCATCGACCGCTCGCTGGCGACACGCAATCCTCTTATTATCATCGCAGCCTCCGGCGGAGCCCGCATGATGGAGGGCATCGCTTCACTGATGCAGCTCGCCAAGATCTCCGCCGGCCTTGCTCGGCTCGATGATGCGAAGATTCCCTATGTCTCAGTTCTTACCGATCCCACGACCGGTGGCGTGACGGCCAGCTTCGCCATGCTCGGAGATTTGAATATCGCTGAACCAAATGCCCTGATCGGCTTTGCCGGTCCGCGTGTGATCGAGCAGACGATTCGGCAGAAGCTTCCGGAGGGCTTTCAGCGCAGCGAGTTCCTCCTCCAGCACGGCTTCCTGGATGCAATCGTCGTCCGGAAAGACATGAAGCCGTATCTCGCCCGGGCGTTGGACTGGATGATTGCAGAGAGTGGTGTGCCCTCCACCGATGCCGTATCAGTGTAGAGCGTGGAACCGCACCCGCACCTCCCCATAGAGCGCACGCGGGTCGTTGTAGTGGAAGCCGCCGAACGTAAGACTGTTGTCCAGCAGTACGTGCCGGTTCGACAGGTTCACGGCGTTTACGGAGACTGTCGTATTCTCCCCAAATGTCTTTCCCAGGGCGACATCGATCGTCGTATGCTGGGGCAGGTACTCGCCCGAGTATCGGCTGTTTGGCAAGCCATTGTGAAAGCCGGAGCCATAGGAGAGGTTGGTAGAGGCGTATGCGTGTAGCGGCAGCGTGGCGTCGAAGCCGACATTCAACGTGTTGCGTTGATCGTGATCGACGGGCTTGTAGGCGAAGTCGCCGCTGCAATCCGGCGCCGCGATGGGGAAGCACACCAGACCGCCCGTAATTGCGCCACGCTGCTTCGCGGTCTGGTTCGAGTACGCTAGATGCGCGTACCCGCGGCCCCATAGACGCGGCGAACGCACGGTCAGCTCCCAACCCTGGATTAACGCGCCATCAACCGTCACCGGATAGTAGATGCTCGATTCTCCGACATTAGAGTGGTCGAGAAAGTTGTTCACTCGCGTCTTGAACGTATCTGCATCGAGCAGCCAGCCACGAAGGGGAACCTGGACCCCGAACTGATGTTCCTCATCGCGCTCGCCACGCAGTGGAGCAAACGTTGTGTTCTGGCGGTTTGCGTAGTCGATGATCGGGCCGGACGCAGTTAACAGCGGCGGAGGCTGGTAGAAGCGCCCATAGAAGCCGCGAAGGACCCAGTGCAGTTTCGGGAGCTGGACAGCCGCACCAACACGGGGATTCAGGTGATTCTCGGTGAAGTTGCCCCTGAAGTGCGACTCCCGCAATCCTCCGGTCAGCGTCAGCCAAGGCCTCAGCTTGAAGTTGTCGGAGACAAACTCCTCGATTAGACCGCCCGCAACCGTGTCGGTAATTTTGAAGTTATCAGCAGCCCCATCGTTGAAGATCGAGCCGAAGGCATAGCCGTCATGCTGGCCGAATCCATAGAAGCCCGTCTGCAGGGTGTTGCGGACAATCGCTCCGGTCACCGAGGTCTGCACACCGGCATAGTTCGAAGCTCGGTCTGAGGTCGTCGCCACCGGAAGGTCATTCGCGTCCGGTTGGTAGTCCGCGCGGTTGTAATGATAGAACGGCGAAACCTGCAATACAGTCGAACCGTTGAAGGTATGGACCCATGAAAGATCGACCAGCCCATCCAGTTCGTGCTGTCCATCCCGCAGACCACTCGAATTGTACTGCTGGTTTTCCGCGCTGTTCGGATCGGGATCGTACGGAATCTGGAAGTAATCGTCACGCAACTGTGTCACCATGCGGAACTGGTCGCGCGGAGTCCGGTTGTAGACCAACGACGCGAACCCGCCATAGCTATGCGCCGCATCATGCTGCACGCGTTCCACGGGCGGCGCCAGTCCGTAGTCGCTGCGATCGCCGGAAAGACTGGCGTAGTAGGCGAATTTTTCCGTGTGGCTGCCGAAATTAATTTGATCGTTCGTCTGGAGGAAGTTGCCGAAGCTCAGCACCACCTCGCCCTCATTGTTCCGCTCGAATCCTGTTCGCGGAACGACGTTGAAGACACCATAGGTTCGGTCGCCCACATCGGCGTTGTAGCTTCCGCGCTGTACCTCGAGATAGTCGATGTCTTTCGGATCGATCTGCGCACCGAGATTGCTCGAAATGTTTGTATTCGGGATCTGCACCCCGTCGATCTGCCAGCTCACCTGGTGGCCCCCCCGCATGTGCAGCATGTCGTGGGTCATATACGCGCCCGGCACAAAGTTCGTAATCATCTGGAGACTGTTCGTCCGGTCTGCTCCAGGAGTCCGCGCGATGTCGAGACGGTTTACGAGCGTCGTAGGGGTGACGCTGTCGACTGTGGCACCCATGGTCCTGGTATGGACCGCGACTGTCTCCGTGACGCTGCCCACCTGCAGCTCGAAGTGAAGCTCCGGTGTCGTGTTCGAAGCGACACTGAACCTCTCTTCGAGCACGTTGAAGCCCGGCTGCATCACCGTCACTTCGTATTCGCCGAGCGGAACCGCTGGAAGCAGGAAGGCGCCGTCTTCATTCGTCTTCACCACCTGCGCGAAGTCGGAGTGAGCGGCACGAAGGACTACCTGCGCGCCGCGTATGGGTCGATGCTGCGGGTCATGAACAATGCCCTGCACGCGTCCCAGGACGGTAGCATGCAGGAGAGAGCTTGCGAGCAGGGCCAGAAAGGACAGGCGCCTTAGATATTTGCACATGAGCAAGAGATCCTCGTCACGGAATCGTGACTGGTAAGAGCTTCGTGCAGCCAGCAACGCCACTCGCCCCTGTGCTGAGGAGTCGGAGCCTTGCTGGAGGAAGCGCTAGAAGAGGATGGTAGGGGGACCGCGCTTTTGTCGCGCGCGGCTGAAGACGAGGCGAAAGCGCACTACGGTATGCGGCAGTCCCGATGAGTGCGTGATGACCGGAGCGCAACAACTCTCAGATTGTTCCAGGAACACTGGATGTGGCGTGACCGCTGCCACATTCTTCGGATAAGTCGGACACTGCGCGCCGATCGCAAGTGTCTGACCAGACGCCGCCATAGTGCTCATCCCGAGACAATGGTGCGCGCCGTTCCTTCGGCAGCAGGCAGGCAGGTTCTCTTCCGCGGTCGACCGAAACAAAGGCGCGAACAGCGGAAAGCTGAACAGCAGCAGCAACGTGAAGGAGAGAAGCCGTCTCACTGAGGTGAGTGTACCGCAGGTGCTGCAGCGGTTCGTCGGCAGGAGAGAGAGGACTTGGGACTGGCTGTGATGACGGCTTCCTCGCATAGTTGCGGCTGCGTGTGGATACACTCAGAGCAGGATGCACATCGCCCGGCCATCCCGCACCGCGCTTCGTGTGGCCCTGCGTCGCGCTGCGCATCAACTCTACGACACGCCGCCCCTGATCTTCGACGATCCTGTTGCCGTTCGTATCCTTGGCACGACCTACGCGGACGAGCTTCGCCGTACGCCCCATCCCGATGCCGATCGCAAGCCGCGGCCCTTTTCGGTTGCGCTCCGCGCCTTCCTCGTCGCGCGGAGCCGGTACGTCGAAGACGAGCTTGGGTGCGCCGCAACGAAGGGAGTGACACAGTATGTTCTTCTTGGCGCCGGTCTAGACACCCTCGCCCATCGCAATCCATACCGCGATCTGCGGGTCTTCGAGATTGATCATCCAGCCACGCAGCACTGGAAGCGGGATCTCCTCGCAAGGAGCAACCTTCCTCACCCACCCGGCCTCACCTACGTTCCCGTCGATTTCGAGACAGAATCGCTCCCGATCCAACTGCTTCGGGCAGGCCATAACCCGGCGCTCCCCACGTTCTTCAGCTGGCTCGGTGTCCTGCCCTATCTGACGCTGCCTGCCTTCCGCGCGACCGTTGCGTTCATTGCCGCCCAGCCGCCCGGCTCGGTTCTCGTGCTCGACTACAGCCAGCCTCGCCGCGTGCTGCCTCCGCTGGAACAGCTTGCGCACGACTCCCTGGCGGCTCGTGTCCAACTCGCCGGCGAGCCGTTCCAACTCTTCTTCACGTCCGCCGAGATCGCTGCCGAACTTGCGGACTTCGCGATCATCGAAGACCTCGGAACCCCCGAGATCAACGCGCGCTACTTCGCAGATCGAACCGATACGCTGAAGCTTCGAGGCTCCGCCGGCCGCCTCCTCACCGCGTGGCGCAGCTGGCTCTAGTGGTTGAGAGCGGCCACATTCTTATCCGTCTTCAGTAGATTTTGCGGATCGAGTCTGCTTGCAGAGTTCAGTGCGGCCTGAAACGCCTGATGCGCCTCGGCGGTTCTGCCGGATCGGAGCAGCACCGCTCCCAGGGTGGTCTGGATATCGGGTGCATCGCTGACAAGGTTCGCCGCCGCCTGAGCCTCGGACAGGGCCTCTGGAAGTTTGCCCTGCTGCATGAGAAAGCCAGCCGCACTCGCGTGACTCTGCGCCGACGCGAGCGGCAGGTTTACATCGCCTCGGAAGACCAGAACGGTATGGCCGATCATGTCGTCCGGGCGGCGCTTCAGGAGGTCGGCATACGGATTCAGGGTTTGAGGGCCCCAGAAGAGCCCACTGGCCTCGCTCGCGCTAATGAGGATGGTTCCATGCACCGTGGGCGGAATGATCGGGATGGGGAGCCCCGCCATTCTTTGAAATCCGGAGGGAAGCGGCTTGCAGGCGATGTGATAGTACGCCGGGTGCGACAGGATCTCTCCGCCGTGGGGCACGAACCAGCAATCCGTGATCTGGTTCTTCGTGAGATACGCCTCGACCTCTTTCAATCCCTGACCCCAATCGGCATTCGAGTCAGTCAGAAGTCGATAGCTCTTGCCCGGGCCGCCGAAGGCCTCGTTCGCATATGGCAGATAGTCGGGGAACGCCCATGCGGAGGAGACGACATGGAAGACAAGAAGCGCGCCGGTCACATACGCCCCGGTTCTCGAGCGCCTCCAAAGGAGGGAGGCTGCCAAGGCGGCCAGCAGAAGCACAAACGGGAAGATGGGCAGAATGTGACGTACGCCGATATTCTGCGGGGCGAAGAGGCTGATCACGAGGTACACGACGGCCGGGACGAGCAGAAAGACCAGCTCCCTCCCATAGCGCACCCTTTGGCGAAGAAGAAGAAACGGCAGAGCGGCCAGCAGCAGCAGCACGGGCAGGGTGCTCTTAATCAGAAAGGCGATCGGGAAGTAGAGCATGGTAGTGCCCGGGTAGGTCTGGCCAAGCAGAAACGACGGCATCTTTCGCCCGTAAACCACAAGGTCCACCACGCCGTAGAGAAACGCTTCGGGCAGTATGTGCCAGCGCGCCAGTAGCAGGATCAGGTGCGCTTCCCAGGGATGGTTGAGCAGTGCCGCATAGGCGGGAAGCGTGGGTGCCAGTACGGCTGTACCTGGACGCGCAGGATAGGCAAATCCATAGAACGCCCAGAGGATGATCCACGCGAGGATGACAACGCCGACCCAGCCGAGTGCTCGCTGCCAGGGCCTGCGGAGATAGTTGTGACCTGTGTCGGAAGCAGCTTTTCCAACTCGCGCAGTTGGCCCTTCAACCACTTTTATGGTCATCAGAGTTATCAGGAAGATCGGCAGCAGAACGATGGCGCTGAACTTGGCTGCCGCAGCCAGGCCGAGAGCCATTCCCACAACCGCGAGCCTGCCAGGCGTTCTCCGTTTTACATACCGGTAGAGAGCGTAGACAGCCGCGAAGATGGTGCAGGTGGCCACCATATCGGTCGTGACGAGGGCTCCATGGGCGAGCAGGTTTGGCTCAAAGACGCACAGGACCAGGGCGAGGAGCGCGGTCGCCGGGCCGAACATTTCGTATCCCGCTGCGAAGAGGAGCGCGGCCAGAAGAAAGCTGAAGAGAGACGCGGCACGGCGCGCGCGACCCAGCAGACGATCGGCGTCGTTCCCATACAGTAGTTGCCCACCGCCGATGTACTCCTCAGCCTTTGCATTGAACGCCGGCGGATGGGGCTGACGCAGAGGAAGCGTGAGTAGCGGTGCTGCCGCAACCAGCTTGAGTAAGGGAGGGTGCTCAGGATTGATACCGAAATCCCGCGCCTTCCAGTACTGATAGCCGCTGTAGAGATGCGCGCCCTCATCGGCCGTCTGCGATAACTGCCGGACGGAGAGCCAGAGCTCCCCGGCAAGGCACGCGAACAGAGCAAGGACAGCGAGCGCGTACACCGGACGCGAACGGAGGAGCGCGTCCAGCGGTCGAGAATCTATGAGTTGAGAATCCATAGGCCACCAGTCCTATAGGAGACACGTAAGTTGCCTGGTCGACTCTAAAGCTGTTCCCCTGTGCTGTGCTCTGGAGATGTCATAGAGTATCGTCTTTTTCGGGGAAAATGACGTCGAACGATCTGCCCCGGGATGCACCTGCACGAGAACGGCTGTAGCCTTGGATCTTAGCGCTGCTTTCACCCGCAGACAAGCCGGATCGCACGTTCCTACTTGCCTGCTGGCTGTTCGACCGCTCCTGGATAGATCCCCGGGATCGGATCGGCCGCCTTCTTCTCGAGCTCTGGATGCGGGAACGGCTTGCGCGGCATCATCGCCTCCCGCTCGCTGGTGTTGTAGAGAAAGATCGCCTCGATCACCGCCGCCTGTTCGAGATCGAGCGCATGCAGCCGGTCGACTGTGTCCATATCCGAGTGGTGGGTGCGCATCTCGTAGTCCATCGGATCCTGGATGAACTGGAAGCCCGGCAAACCCACGGCGTCATACGAAAGGTGATCCGTTCCGCCTGTGTTCCGAAGGCTGACAGTCGATACGCCCAGGTCTTGGATCGGCGCGATCCACTGCTTGAAGATCGACGCGATGGCGAAGTTCTCCTGAGTGTAGACGCCGCGCACCTTGCCGGTGCCATTGTCGAGATTGTAGTAGGCGTCGAGCGTTTCCCATTCCGGCTTCGTGGTCAGCTTGCCCCGCTGGCGCAGGAAGGCGGGAACGCTTGCCGGATCGGGATGCTCCGGCTCGGCGAAGGTCCCGAAGTGCTGCTTCACGTAGCCGAGCGAGCCGTACAGGCCCTGCTCTTCACCCGACCAGAGCGCGATCCGGATCGTCCGTTTCGGCCTCACGCCGAGTGTCTTCAGGATCCGCACGGCCTCCATCGCGACGATCGAACCAGCGCCGTTGTCGGTTGCGCCCGTGCCCGAGATCCAGCTGTCGAGATGTCCGCCCACCATCACAACCTGATCCTTCAGCTTCGGATCGGTGCCCGGGATCTCGGCGACCGTGTCGAAGCCATGCTCGTGGTCGCCGGTAAACTTCGTCTCGATACTCATCTCGATCGTCACCGGAACGTGATTTTCGAGCAATCGCGCCAGCCGGTTATAGTGCTCGATCATCATGACCGCATTCGGCACTGTGACCGCGTTCTCCCGTGTTTGCGCGCCGCGGACGAGGTTTGCCCCATTGTCGTCGAAGATGACGCCGGTACCGCCGCCTTTCGAGCTGTCGCGGCTGGGCGTGAGAATCGCGGCGACACCCTCGTCTGTCATCAACTTCAGCCCTGCCTTGCGCAGCTCGGTCAGTCGTGCCCGCTCCGCCAGCAGCCGCTGACGCTCCGGTGAGTCTTCGCTGAACCGTCCGCCGCCAGGCTCGTAGCTCTCCATCTCCTTCAACTCGGCATCCGTGTAGCGATGGAAGAGCGGCTCCGTGATATCGGGGGTCGGCCGCATGGCACCGAACATGACAATTTTTCCTGCCAGCTTGCCTTTGTACTTGTCGAGATCGCTGGTCTGCTGGGCGTTGATGTAGACCACCTCACCCGTAACTGCCCCCTTCGTGGCAGGGGACCACGGAGCAGCCTGCGCCCACAGCGGTTCGGGATCGGGCGACACCATCCGGACCCAGGTGTTGATCTGCTGCCAGCCCATGCCAAACTCGCCCCAATCCTCCAGATGCGCATTCTCGAGCCCGATAGCGGTCAACGTATCTTTCGCCCATGCATTCGCCTTCGCCATATTCGGTGAGCCGGTCAGCCGGGGGCCAATGCCATCGGAGAGCGCGCCGGCGAACTGCATCACGTGCGAGTGCTTGAACCCTTCTTCACGAATACGCGCATACATCGTGAGATCGACGTCCTCGGTTGCCGGTTGCGATCTGTTGAACGAAGGTGCTTCGGCCTTCTTCTCTTGATTCGCAGACTTTTTATCCGCAGCGGGAACAGAAGCGACAAGACCAGCGAGAGCAGCCGTGCAGCAGCTCCAGCGCACCAGCGAACGGGCGAATGACATACGGGCGGACCTCGAAGAGAGATTCTGTGAAGCGGAGATCGTACAGGATGCTGAGAGGACGTACATCTCACAGGAATAGTCTCATTCGCTTCTTGCAATAGCTCGTGTGGCACCTGCCTCTGGCTTAACAAGAAAACGGGGCCGCTTATGGGCCCCGCTCGGAACGCATTACCTTGCTTGCCTTTTATCGCAACCCGCCCGAAGCCAGAAGCAGTTCGCCTGTTACCCAATTCGAGTCCTCCGACGCCAGAAACACCGCGATCTTTGCAATATCACCCGGCTGGCCGGTCCGCCCCAGCGGAGTCTGCGCGATCATGGCGTCTTCCATCGGGCTGCCGATCATCCCAAAGGTGTGCGTCCCCTCCGTCTCCACCACTCCTGGATTGATCGAGTTCACACGGATCTTCTTCGGACCCAGCTCTTTCGCCAGAACCCGTGTAATCCCGTCCACAGCATGCTTGGTCGACGTATAGATTGCGCTCGCCTGCATATTAAGCGAACTCACCGCCGAGCCGATATTGATCACGCTGCCACCCTCCGGTCCAAAGTGTTTCGCGGCTTCCTGCGTCGCCAGCAACACTCCGAGCACGTTCGTATTGAACATCCAGTGGAAGTCCTCTTCCTTGAACTCTTCGAGCGTGCCGAATTTATAGACGCCTGCATTGTTCACGAGCACATCGATACGCCCGAACGCCTTCTTCGTCTCGGCAAACAGCCGTGTCACATCCTCCGCCTTTGCAACGGAACCCTGGACCGCTATGGCCTTGCCGCCCTTGCCTGTAATCTCGGCAACGATCTTGTCCGCGCCCTCTTTGCTCGTTGAGTAGTTCACCACCACCGAAGCGCCCTCTGCGGCGAGATGCTTCGCAACACCTGCGCCGATACCCTTCGACGCCCCCGTGACAACCGCCACTTTTCCCGCTAACTTTGCCATCGCCAGCCTCCTTCGATCTCGTACCAATTGATAATTTGACAACCATCGAATAGATGAGGCCAATTGATGGAGGACTCACGATTTCAACAGAATTCAAAGGGGAACTGGTTCAGGATGTGAGTGATCAGGCTACAGCGATGGAAGAGTTCTCAAGCCTTGCCTTACATCACATCCGCACGTACCTGGGCCAGAAATGCCTCAAGCACATCGCGCTGCAGCAGGTAGCTGACAAATTTTCCTTCACGCACGGGCTCTACAAGGCCAGCAGTTTCGAGCTCCTTCATGTGGTGCGAGAGCGTAGCCGGACTGATCTCCGTGCACTCACGCATCAACCCGCAGGGCATGGCTTCAGCAGATTCCCGAAGACGCTTCAGAATCTCGTATCGTCTCGGGTCGGCGAGCGCCTTCATGATCAGGTGGACCTGCTTCTCCGGCAGCTTCATGGGTGACCTTGTTACGCGTTTTCCGACATCTGCTTCCCGACATCCGTCTTCCGTATACATTTCCTGATTGGGCTTATGCCTTACGCAGGATTCGCTTGATCCAGAGAGAACCGAGGTATGTGGACGCCGCTATCAGCACCAGCAGTCCGATCGGGAGTCCGATCAGCCGATAGCTGATCGCGTAATCGGGTGTGCGGTGCGTGGCCGCGCTGTACACCAGCAAACCCACGATTCCGCAGAAGGTGGCCGCAAAGAATGCCGCAAAGCCGGAGGCTGCGCTCATGAGCAGCGTGGCAAACCAGCCGAGATCGCCTACGGGAATCCCGAACAGATAGCCCTGACCGAGGGTGCGCGGTGTGGGCTGGGAATCAGGGTGGGACGGGAGCGCCATAGCAGATAGAATAACGCCTTATGGTAGAAGGTGTTCAGAACGGGCAGGACGGGCAACAAAATAGGCGACCGGGCGGGCAGACAGAGCTCCCACAAGATGGGCAGGGCGGCTCCCCAGCCAGCGGCCTCTTGCAGGCAATTACGGTGGCTCAGAATGCCGCCGTTCAGCAGTCGCTTAACGGTGTCCGCTTCGCCGTGTACGGGCAGAACAAGCTAGCAGCGGGCGAGCTTGAGCGGATCGTGCAGGCCGTTCCCACCGCCATCGCCGGCGCGCTCGGCAACAAGGTCTACTACTTCGTTCCGCTGGCCATGAGTGCGAGCCCGGCGGCCCGTGATCACGAGCACCGCGGCAGCAGCGAGGAGACCATGATTTCGGTCGCCTACACCGCCGAACTTGCGGATCAGGCCATCTGCCACCGCAACGTCACGCTCGGCACGGACGAGGGTGTTTTTATCTCGACACGGCTGCTTAACGACCGCTTCGCCCTCGCCTTCGAGTTTTTCATCAATGTCGGCCACGCCTTTGTTGAGACCGCCGGCGTACCAGAGAGCTTCAACAAGGTCGTTTGGGAGCAGGCACTAAAGGATGTACGCGGCGAGACCAGCCAGGACGCGTGGGAGTGCCGCAGCCAGTCGCTTCCGCAAGCGCTTGCCAGCAATGAGACCGGGGCCAAGCTGCACGTCGACGAGAAGGCCAGGACGGACTACCTCGAAGCTGCCTTCTCCGATGCCGTCGCCATCTACTTACTTTCGTTGTCGGTTGACTTCAACTACTCCGAACTGCGGGAGCGTGAGTACCCGCTGCTTGCACCGCAAGCTCTTGCCGAACGTCTCCGTCTTGCCGCCAAGCTCTTTCCACCGAATCCCGGGTACGAGTTTGCAATCCGCTATCGACGCCGCGCCTGATCCCTACAGTCATTTATGCTCCTGCTGCATCAGCTCCCGAAGAAGCTCCACAATACTGTGTCCTTTCAGCTCGGATATCTCATTCTCCAAATGGCTTATCGGATGGTCGTCATCGCCGCCCGGAACAGGCCATCGAAGTCTTGCGCGATCTCCGGATGCTTTTCAAGCGCCGTTGTGATCGCCCGCTCCGCGACAGGACGGGCATACCCCAGATTCATAAGCGCCGAGAGCGCATCGTCCCCTGCGGCTCCGTAATGCGGTCCGGCCGCGATCGGCACAGATGCAAGATCATCCAATTTGTCTTTCAGCTCCAGCACCACGCGCTCCGCCGTCTTCTTTCCGATCCCCGGGATGCGCGTCAGCGTTGCGTGGTCATGGGCGCGAATGGCCGTCACCAGCCGGTCCGCCGCGATCCCGCTCAGGACTGTGATGGCCAACTTGGGCCCGATGCCTGTGATCGTCAGGAGCTTTTCAAAGAGCCGCTTCTCGGGGATCTCGGAGAACCCGAAGAGCGCAATCACTTCTTCCCGAACATGCGTAAAGATATAGAGCGCGACCTCCGCACCTTCACTCGGGAGCGCCGAGAAGGTCGCCACGCTGATCGTGATGTCATAGCCGACTCCACCGCACTCCACAATGGCCTGGTTTGGTGACTTCGAGAAGAGACGTCCGCGCAGATGAGCGATCATGCTGCGATTCTAGTGGCTGCGCACGTTGATCGGAGGGAGCGGCGTTTTCCGGCTGTCAGGCGTGCTGAAAGAGTCGAATTCCGGCGACCCCGCTGGCTCCAGCTTCGAGACAGGCATCGGTATTTTGAGGCGTTACGCCGCCAAGGGCGAGCACCGGGATTGGTCCGGCGGCGATGCAGGCCTGCCGAAGGAGATCGAGCCCGGTTCCGCCAGCGTGCCGCTTGCCGGAGACGGATTTTTCAAAGACCGGGCCGAAGAGGATGGCCGAGAGCGGCTCGCGGCAGTGACGGACGACATCCTCAAGGGAGTGACAGGAGAGGGTGACGATAGGTGCATGCAGGCCTGCCTGTTTATAGAGCGCGTGGACCTGGCGCGGTGTGAGTTCGTCGGGGCTGGAGGTGAGGTGGACGCCATGGGCAGAGGTGACGAGGGCGACGTCTGCCCGGGTGTTGATGAGGAGCTTCGTAGCGGATAGCTGGAGAATAACGAGCAGACTGCGGGCGATGGCTGCGAGTTCAGCAGCAGACAGGTCCTTTTCGCGAAGTTGGAAGAAGTCGACGCCCCCGCCGGCAAGCAGAGCCGCCTGACGGCTCAGGGCTGCCCGATGATCATGTTCGCCCTCGGCAAACCAGTGCCGATCCGAGATTGCGCAGCGCAACATCTTCTCGTTCACCTCATCAGTTTAGATGTAGGTTGCGGGTGTGTTACTTTTTAGGAAGTCTGGGCCAACTGTGTGCCGTACGCACTCAATCCCTTCTCTCGGCGCGTCATGAAGGAGTTGCGTATAAGGGCACGCACCGTTCAATGAGTATGATTGAGAGAGCAAGCGTCGATATCGGCATCGACGCATCGATAAGGTTTGCATCAGTGAGCAAGGGTCTATGAGCAGTATCTACGATTTGATCGTAATCGGGTCCGGACCGGCGGGACAGCGCGCCGCCATCTATGGTGCAAAGCTGGGTAAGAAGGTTGCTCTTGTGGAGATGCGTGAGGTTGTAGGTGGTGCCTGCATCAATACCGGCACTATCCCCTCGAAGACCATGCGTGAGGCCGTGCTGCACCTCTCCGGCTATAACTATAAGTCCATCTATGGAATGAACTACCGGGTGAAGGAGCGGATTACGATGGCGGACCTCGCGTTTCGGGTCCAGCACGTGATCAAGACCGAGATCGATGTGACGGAGGCGCAGCTTTCGCGCAACAACATCGAGATGCTGGTGGGAACGGCAAGCTTTGTAGATCCGACGCACGTGCAGGTAACGAATTCCCGCGGCGCAACGGTTTACGAAGCGAAGAATATTTTGATCGCCACAGGCACCAAGCCGGCAGCTTCGGCTAAGGTTCCGGTCAATGGCCGAAGCATCGTCAACAGCGATCTGGTACTGGACCTGCCCAACCTGCCGAAGACCTTGATTGTGGTGGGCGGTGGCGTGATTGGCGTGGAATATACCTGCATGTTCTCAGCCCTGGGGGTTCGGGTGACGCTGATCGAGCGGCGGCCGCGCCTCTTGGAGTTTGCCGACCAGGAGATCGTCGAGGCGTTGAGCTATCATCTGCGCGACTCCCGCGTGACCATGCGCTTGAATGAAGAGGTCGAGTCAGTCGAAGAGATGCCGGACGGGACTGTCGTCGCAAATCTTGAGAGCAAGAAGAAGGTTCAGGGCGACGCGCTGCTATATGCGGTCGGCCGGCAGGGCAATGTAGACGAGCTGAACCTCGCCAACGTAGGGGTCGATTCCGATGCTCGAGGCCGGATTCCAGTGGATAAGGACTTCCGCACCAAACAGCCGACCATCTTTGCGGTAGGCGATGTAATTGGCTTTCCGTCGCTCGCTTCGGTGTCGATGGAGCAGGGCCGGGTAGCGGCGGCGCGGGCGTTCGGCGACGAGAGCATTATCTCGAACCCGAGTTTCTATCCTTATGGAATTTGGACGATTCCCGAGATTAGCTTTCTCGGGAAGACCGAAGAGCAATTGACCGAGGAAGACGTTCCGTACGAGGTTGGCGTGGCTTACTATCGTGAGATTGCGCGCGGGCAGATTCGCGGCGACACGACTGGCCGGCTGAAGCTGATCTTCCATCGAGTGACCCATGCGTTGCTCGGTGTGCACATCATCGGTGAGGGTGCGAGCGAGCTGGTCCACATCGGACAGGCCGTGATGGCGTTGGGTGGAAAGCTGGATTATTTCGTGGATACGGTGTTTAACTATCCAACCCTCGCTGAATGTTATAAAGTTGCCGCTTTCAATGGGTTGAACCGCGTGAGCAAGTTCGACTGACGACGGGCACCCGAATGCGAGGCCGTAAACGTATGACCAAAATGATTGGCGTCACCCTATCGGAGCGGATGCGGGCCGGGCTTGTGATCGATCACAAGCTGGACGGTTCGCTGCGGCGATTTCCAGAGAACGATGACGATCGGTATGCGCTGGTGGAGATGCCGACGGATGGTCTGATCCGGACTATCTGCGAGCAGACGATACTGGCGGCGAATGGGCAGAAGGATCTGACAGCAGTCGGCGTTGCGCTGCCCGGAATTATCAAGAATGGGGTCATTGAAGATTCTCCGAATCTTCCCCAGCTGAAGGGTGCGCGTGTGCAGGAGTTGCTGACGACGCAGTTGCGCAACCATGGTCTTGAAGTATCGGTCAATGTTGTGAACGATGCGGATGCGATGGCTGCGGGCCTTGCAGCTTCGATCGGCAAGCTGGATCACACGATCCGGGTCTGGTCGATGGGTGTGGGAATCGGCTATGGGCGGTATCCATTCGCCCCGTCTGTTGGGGAGGGTGGTCACACGGTGGTGACACTCGACGATAAGGAGCGTTTCTGCGGCTGCGGCGGTCGCGGGCACATGGAAGGCATCATGGGCCATCGCGCGATGCGGCTCCGATTCCTGGACATGGAACCCGAGGAGGTCTTTGCAGCCGCTAAAGCGGGTGACCGGAAATGCCTGGAGTTCAAACGGCTCTGGCATAAGGCTTTGGCAGCGGGAACGGCGAGTTCGATCCACACGGACGGACCTGGCAAGTTCTTCCTGACCGGCCTGAATGTGCGGTTCGTCGATTTGCCCATGCTGAAGGACTATGTGCAGCAGATGGTGACGATGAGCCCACTTCAAAGCTACATGCTCGAGATTGTGACAGATGATGCGGAGACGCGCGTCATCGGGGCCGCAGTGGCGGCGGAGCAGGCTGCGGCGCGCTAGAGCAGCACTGGCGACATGCTAACGGACCACGGATTCGCGCAAATAAGAGCGGATTTTTGTATTATCCGTGCCAATCCGTGGTCGATTTCAAGACTTACTTCTGACAGGTGGGGCAGAAGTGGGTGCCGCGTCCCGCAAGCAGGATACGTTTAATCGGTGTCTGACAGACGAGGCAGGGTTTGTCAGCGCGCAGGTAGACGCGGTGTTCGAGTTGAAAGAAGCCGCGTACGCCATCCGCATCCACGTAATCTGAAACAGAGGACCCACCGAGCTGGATTGCGTGCAGCAGGACGGACTGCAGGGCCTCACGCAGACGGGCGAGTTGGGCCCGCGTGAGGCATTCGGCTTGGCGGCGGGGGCGAATGCCAGCGCGGAAGAGGCTCTCATCGGCATAGATATTGCCCACGCCATGCAGCAGCGACTGGTTCAGGAGAGCAGCTTTGATGGGTGTCTTACGGCTGCGAAAGAGCGCGATGAAGTCTTCGAGGGAGGTGGTGAGTGGCTCGCGGCCGGTACCAGCATATACCGCGTCTGCTTTGAGGACGGAGAGCCGTCCGAAGCGGCGGGGATCGACGAATCGAAGTTCGCGGCCGCCGCTTAGGGATAGGATGGCATGGGTGTGGGGCGGGACAGGCGTCTCGGACGCGGAGACGAGCAGCCGGCCGGTCATGCCGAGGTGAACGAGAAACTGAGATGACGGTAAGGCGATCTCCTGCTGAAGATTGGTCCTCTGCTGAAGGTCGAGGACGATAGTCTTGCCGACGCGATACACACGGTCGATGCGGGAGCCGGTCAGGGTGTTAACGATCAACTCGGGAGACGATTTGAAGGTCTGCGGCTTGTTGCTGGTCCAGACCGCGTGGATTATCTGTCCCTGGACGCGTTGATGGACGCCGTTGGCTATGGTTTCGACTTCCGGAAGTTCAGGCATATCCCATGTGTAGTATAGGCGGTCCGTGCGCAGAACTCCTTCCAAAGCCCTCTCTCTCTCTGCGCGGCACGGGTATGATTGATTATGGCGCGCGCCTCTACTCTCTCGTGTGCGGCGTCTCTACTAAATCGAGTTCTGGAGTTGATCGAAACGTGAGTCAACGCAAATCAGCGGTCATTTTAGGTGCCCAGTGGGGCGATGAGGGCAAGGGCAAGATCGTGGACGTGCTGTCGGAGAAGTTTTCCGTCGTGGCGCGCTACGCCGGGGGCCATAACGCCGGGCACACTGTAATTATCGAGGGTAAGAAGTTCGTGCTGCAGCTTATTCCCTGCGGCGTGTTGCGACCGGGCTGCAAGGGCGTGATCGGCAACGGCGTGGTGCTGGATCCGATGGCCTTTCTAAGCGAGGTGAAGCGCCTGCGGGATGTGGGTCTTCCTATTGATGGACAGCTCTTTGTCTCGAATCGCGCGCAGGTGATTCTGCCGTATCACCGGATGATCGAATTGGCGGCGGAGAACGCCCCAGGTCGGACGAAGATCGGCACGACGAGCCGCGGAATTGGACCCGCCTATGAAGACAAGATGCACCGGAGCGGGCTGCGGGTTGTGGATCTGCTGAACTCGGCGCTGCTGCGGACCCATATCCAGAATGCCTGCTTTGAGAAGAATACGATCGCCCACGCGCTCTTCGGGACCGAGCCACTTGATCCGAAGAGCATGTATGAGGAGTATGCGCGGGCAGCGGAGCAGATCGCCCCCTTTGTAACCGATACTGCGGTCATGCTGAACCTGGCAATCGATGATGGCGAGAAGGTGATGTTCGAGGGAGCGCAGGGAGCGTTGCTCGACATTGACCATGGGACGTATCCATTTGTGACTTCCTCCTCGGCGACCGCGGGTGGCGCAGTGACGGGGACGGGCGTGGGACCAACCCGGATCGGGACCGTTATCGGGGTGACTAAGGCCTACGTGACGCGGGTCGGCGAAGGACCGTTTCCGACGGAGATCCATGACGACTCTGCTGACCTGCTGCGGGCGCGTGGCCAGGAGTATGGCGCGGTGACCGGGCGTCCGCGTCGCTGCGGGTGGCTGGACCTGCCGTTGCTCCGCTACAGCAATATGATCAATGGAACCGAGTGGCTGGTCGTCACTAAGATGGATGTGATGGACGAGTGTGCGGAGATTCCGGTGTGCACAGGCTATACGATCAATGGCAAGCTGACCGATGTGATCCCGGCGGACATGCGGGGCTATGAGTCAATCGAGCCGGTATACACCACGTTGAAGGGATGGCGGTGCTCGACGGAGGGGATCACGGAGTTCGAGAAGCTGCCGCAATTGGCGCAGGACTACTTGAAGTTTCTGGAGCAGGAGTCCGGAGCGAAGATTGGCATGGTATCAACCGGCCCGGACCGTGCGCAGACGATGACACTTCCTGAATTTGCTGACGCGCTTCGCGCTTGAGAACTGGAGCAAGGTAATGGTGAGCTTTACAGTACGGATGCGCTTCGAGCAGGAGCATCATGAGAAGGTGAAAAAGCAGTTGAGATCTCTCACGCAGGCCTCTCGACAAGAGCCCGGATGCGTGAGCTATATCGCGCACTTCGTAGAAGACGATCCAGGAACTGTGCTGATCTACGAGCAATATACAGACGAAGCGGCGCGCGAGCATCACCGTGGAGCACCGCACTTTCATCAGTACGCGATCGCGGGCTTTTACCAGTTGATGAAGGAACGGAGTCTGGAGAATCTGATAGCAATCTGCTGATCAGGCTGATAAGCGGGATTGAGAGCCGGCTCTCATTCTCTGGGGACCTCGCCTTTAATTTTGACTCTGAGCGGCAGGCGGTCTACTATCCGCTTGAACGATGTCGCTTCCTCCCCATTTACGGCTGCTCCTGCGGGCAAAGTGGTTCTGGCTGTTGTTAGGTATCATGGTTCTAGGAGCTCAATTTGCCGCTTCCAGCACCGCTCACCATGTGTCCAAGCGTGATTTTAAACGTGAGATCGATGGGCTTGAAGAGCAATGGCGCACGGCACTGCTGACCAGCGATGTCGCTGCGATGAATCGACTCCTATCAGATGATTTCATTGGAATTTCAATGACGGGCGAGGCAAATACAAAGATGGAGCAGTTGGAGCGTGTCCGAAGACGCATGCTGATCCTAAAGAGGATTGACCTAAGCGACCGAAAGGTAAAATTAGTTGGTCCCGTTGCGATCGTTACCTCGCGCGCTGAGGTCGAGGGAGTCAGGAATGGTGAGTCGATGATGGGCATCTTTCGGTACACCCGCATCTACCAGCGGCTTCCGTCGGGCATTTGGAAGACAACAAACTTTGAGGCTACGCGAGTGCCTCGAAGAGGTTACCAACATTCACGGCACAACTAGACGCCGTACAGAGTTCATGAGATAGCTACACAGGTGCGCAACTCTTAAGGCTGAGCAAGCTCCTGGCTAGGAGGCTTCTCTCATGTTCAAAGCAAGTAGCCTCCGTGAAAGGGAGCGCGTGGCACCGGTGATGTAAGCATCTTCCGGTTCCGCAGGTAGTGCCACAAACGAGGACACTGGTTTACGGGGATGGGAGCAGCATACCGTGGTCTCCGGCTTCCAGCGAGCGAGCCACTCGCAACGACCAGGCTGGCGCCGAAAGAAACTTCACGGGTTGTTAGCCGCGAAACGCGTGAGGGAAGATTGCTGGGAATTTGCATGACTGCCTCTTTATTACGCATCTATGTGACGCGATGTGACGCAATTGATTGGTTAGGAGTTACTTAAGAGCGTTACTTCCGCTATCAAGATAGATGTGGGATCAAAGTTTGGCGTTGCCCGCTTCAAGAGCGTCTCGCAATCGCCTCCATGTAGTGTCGAGGGTCTCGGGCAGTACGCGGGTCTCGGCCGTTGTGGTCATGAAGTTCGTGTCGCCTCGCCAGCGGGGGAGGGCGTGCATATGCAGATGATCGGCTACGCCCGCGCCGGCAGACTCTCCCAGGTTCAGGCCGAAGTTCAGACCATCTGGGTGATACACGAAGCGAAGGATCCCTTCGGTTCGCTGGGCGAGGTGGATCACCTCCTCGAGGGCAGGAGCAGAGAGTTTCACCAGCGAATCGATATGCGGGTGAGGAACGATAAGGATGTGGCCCGTAGCGTACGGAAAGGCATTCAGACAAAGAAAGCAGTTCATGCCGCGGAAGATGATGAGAGCCGCCCGGTCCGCCATCTCCGGAGTCATGCCCCGGGCGATTGCGTAATTAGCAGAGGCGATCAGGTTGCAGAAGACACAGTGCCTGTCCTCTTCTTCGGGCCAGGCGTCCAGTGCGGGGGGAACTCCCTTGCGACTGCTGGGTTCAGAGCGGCTGACGTAGTTGTAGCGCCAGGGTGTCCAAAGACGGTCCATTGGCGGGAGTATAGCCGCTAAGTGTGGTTCCGCGACACAGGAGGGGTGCGAAACCTTTGTCTCGCATCGGGCTGCCCCAGAAATGGTGCAAGTTGCAGTATCTACTCAGGTTGTCACAGTGTATTGATGATCTGAGTGATTGACGCGCTCTCCGCAGCTTGATATGCTTTGAAGTGAGCTACTGCGTGTGGGACCTAAGTGCAGCTGCTCCTCTGCTAGAACGATCGCTTCTGTCTGTGGCGTTTACAGCGGGAGGCACAGCTCTCTGGTCCTCTCCGGATTATTGGCTGTTCCTGCGATGGTTTCACGTCTGAGATGAAGCACTCTTGGGTCCCGGAGTCCGCATCAACCATGGTAGACGACCACAATCCTAATCACCCCGAGAGCCAACCCCTGAACACCGAACTGGAAACCCTAGCGCCTTCTGCGGCAGCGGATCACACCGAACTGTCTTCTGAATCCACTCCAACCCAGCAGCATGCATCTGAGCAAATTGAGCAGAGTACCGGTACAGCCGAAAGCCATCAGTCTATCGAGCCCAGCCAGATCTCTACAATGACCGCAGCCGCTGCGAACGAGGAAGAGCCTAATTACGACGCCGCCGACTTTGCCGCGGCACTGGCGAACTTCGATCGTGAGCAGGCTGCTGAATCCGCTGCAGCCCAGAACCTGACAACGGAAGAGGTCATCGTGACCGGCACCGTCGCCAAGATCACTGATAAGCATGTGGTGGTCGATATCGGTCTGAAGTCGGAAGGCTTAATTCCGCTTGAGCAAGTTCTGGACGCCAATGGCGTGTCCAAGTTCCAGCCGGGCGATACGGTTGAGGTAGTGGTCGAGCGTGAGGAAGCGGAGGGCGGCTATCTCGTCAGCTACGACAAGGCGATGCGGCATAAAGTCTGGGACGTTCTCGAACAGGCTTCAATTGATAAGACGCCGGTCAAGGGTATGGTTCTCAGCCGCGTCAAGGGCGGTCTGACCGTCGATATCGGCATCAAGGCATTTCTTCCGGGTTCGCAAGTGGAGGTCCGCCCGGTGCGGAACCTCGATGGCTATATCGGTACTGAGATCGAAGTTCGCGTCATCAAGCTGAATAAAAAGCGCGGGAATGTAGTCATCAGCCGCAAAGAGTTGCTTGAAGAAGACCAGAACGCGAAGAAGTCGGTTACGCTTGCAACCCTTGAAGAGGGTAGTGTTCTGACGGGTGTGGTGAAGAATCTGACCGACTATGGTGCGTTCGTCGACATGGGCGGCCTTGATGGTCTGTTGCACATTACGGATATGAGCTGGGGCCGCCTGACGCATCCTCGCGACCTAGTCAACGTTGGCGATGAGATCCAAGTGAAGGTTCTCAAATTCGATAAGGATAAACAGCGAGTTTCGCTGGGATTCAAACAGCTGACGCCGGATCCATGGCTTGACGCGACTGAGCGCTACCCAATCGGGGCACAGGTCCGGGGCCGCGTGCTTTCGGTCACCGACTATGGCGCATTTGTCGAACTGGAGCAGGGCATCGAGGGTCTCGTTCACGTCTCCGAGATGACCTGGTCGAAGCGGATGAAGCATCCGTCGAAGATGGTGAAGCCGGGCGATGAGGTTGACACAATTATCCTCAGCGTCAACCCGAACGATCGCCGCATCTCTCTCGGAATGAAGCAACTGCAGGACAATCCATGGGAGCAGCTCGAAGACAAATACCCGACCGGTGCCATCATCGAAGGCCGCGTTCGCAACTTGACTGACTTCGGCGCGTTCATCGAGATCGAAGATGGCATCGACGGACTCGTTCACGTCTCGAACCTGAGCTGGACGAAGCGCATCAAGCATCCCTCCGAAGTGCTGAAGAAAGGCGAAAAGGTAAAGGCGATCGTGCTCGGCGTCGAGCCCGAAAACCGTCGCTTGTCGCTTGGGGTCAAGCAGCTTCAGCCGGATGTCTGGGATACGTTCTTTGCACAGCATCGCGTTGGCGACGTCATCAAGGGCAAGATCCTGCGGACCGCGCAGTTTGGCGCCTTTGTTGAAATTGCTGAGGGCGTCGAGGGTCTCTGCCATGTCTCTGAAGCTGTCGATGCTACAGGTCAACCGGTCAAGCTCGAAGTAGATCAGGAACACGAGTTCAAGATTGTCAAAATGAATCAGGAAGAGAAGAAGGTTGGTTTGAGCATTCGCGCCGTTGGCGAAGAGGCGAGCCGGGCCGAGGTCGAAAGCTACAAGGAACGCGACCAAAAGCCAAAGGGCGGCTCCAGTACTCCGTCCTCTTCTTCTTCAAACAACAGCAGCAGCACCACGCTAGGGGACTTGATCAACTGGAAGCGCTCAGAGCGCGAGTAAGCCGGCGGGTGTTTATGGATACAGGAAAGGCCATCCTTATGGATGGCCTTTCCTGTTTGGTGAATGATCTGCGCTCATACAATTTGCGAATGCTCTAGTGAAACAACTGGCTGGTCCGCAATTTTTAGAGAAGCGCGACGCATGATTTCAAGCTCGGCCGGGGCGAACAATTCTGGAGGAATCCCTGCGATGGCAACAAAACCGGGTTCATCGCCAAGAACTTCGGAGATCTGGTTCCAGCGGAGAAAAGGCGAGGTGGTAGGCAGTACGATAATGCGACGTTGCGGCTCGGGAAATAAGAAGTAGACGGTCCAGATGAGGAAGGAAGCGCAGGTCGCAAGGCCATTAAACAGATTGAGTATTGAATAGATGCTGGCTACTTGGGTCATCCACGAGGAAGCAACGAGGTTGGCCGTGGATAGAACCCCCAGTCCAAGGCTGACGCCGAAGACCCTGCTACGTTGGGAAAGACCCATTGGACGAATGGCAAAGCATACGAAGAGAAGAAGACAAAGTGTAAGGATGCTTTGCGTCCGCTGAAGTTGAAAGATAAAAGCTGTGATCAATCTCAGCCCGGAAAGGTTCGGGAGCATTCCCGCTCCAATCGAAACCGCGAAGGAGATACATGCAACCCAGCCAAAGACAATCTTACCTAGGCTTTGGAGACCGTTGAGCGGCTCCATCGCGGCGCTGAAAATACTGTAGATGAGTGCAAGGGCGAGCAATGATTGAATCGCATAACTGCACCAGTACACGTAAAAGTAGATATGGTAGGCAACGGTTAGCTTTATGCCTCTGCCCGCCACCCGCATCAAGGGAAGCGTAATCGCAGAAGTTGCCAGACGTGTAATCAGAAACGCAAGTAGATAACTGAAACGTCTCGCCTGTCCGCTACGCCACAAGGTGGCGACACCGATGCAACATAGAACAGGTTCTGCATACGACAGCAGAAGAACGAGATGCTCTGTCGACATGTGAAAGTCCTCTGCTAGCTAATACGACTAGCCTAGCAGAGGACCTTTGCCACGTCATTCGCTTACTCTCTGCTTCCCATCCCGCAGCCGTTGGGATCATCCGGGGGGCACATCGGAATTGGCATGGCGCTGGCCTTCGGGCGAGCGATTTCGGCGGTGGCGGTCGAGGTATGGACTGAGGCAACTGCTCCGGTGAGAGTAAGGGCGATGACGAAGGCACGGACGATGGTTTTCATTTTGGTTCTCCCTGTAGATTAGGTAAGTCGACTTGTAAGATTTTTCTGGACACACCAGATGATGTAAACCTAAGATATGTACTGGAGTATGTCTACTTACTTCTAAAACCTATCTAAGTACTAATGGGAGTGAATTACATTGGTCACTCAAATGAAATCAAAGGTAAGTGACTCTCTGCCTAATTAGTTCAATTGTTGGGTAAACTCCCTTATTGCCACAATCCGCGGCGAATACGCTGCAATTCCCAGCATCTCGCCAGGAAAGGACGACCGCTCACATAAACTGCTTCGGCTATTCAGATGAAATGACTTTCTGTTGTGGCAGTAGCAATCACTCCTCGTTCCTAAGAAGGCTCGAGGAGCAATCAAGTAAGGCAAACTCAAACAGAATAGGCGATCGAGGTCGCAGCTTATTGCTATGCAGGCGTCCAAAGACGCTTAACTTACACTTCGACGGGAGTCGCCGACTCACCTAAGCTTTGAACCGCTCCGACTGTAGCGGTCTTCTTTGGAGCGGGTGGCTGCTGAACCTCCGCCTTCTTTGCGGGAGCAATGATGGCGTGAAGCGTTGTGCCTTCCATCCTGGGCATGAACTCCACCAGACCTGCGTCGCCGATATCGAGAATCAAGCGATTGATAATCTTGTAGCCCAAATCGCGGTGCGCCATCTGACGACCCTTGAAGCGAAGTGACGCCTTTACCTTATCGCCGTCGCCGAGAAAGCGGACGGCCTGGTTTTTCTTTGTCTGGTAATCGTGCTCATCGACAGTTACGGAAAACTTAACTTCTTTGATGATGATGACCTTCTGCTTCTTGCGAGCCGCGCGATCAGACTTGTCCTTCTCGTAAAGGAATTTGCCATAGTCCTGGATCTTGCAGACCGGTGGAACGGCATTGGGCGAAATTTCAACAAGGTCCAAGGTCCGTTCTCGGGCCATCTTTAGCGCATCAAAAGGGGCCATAACGCCCAGTTGCTCACCGTTTTCGTCGATGACGCGAACTTCGCGGGCGCGAATACGTTCGTTAGTGCGAATAAAAGATTTGGCAGAACGCTTATCGATCGGTGGAATGGGTCGCCTCCACAGCGGGCCAGTCGGCCTCGCCATGCATAGGTTAGGGTTGTGGGCGCGCCCGGAATGTCTGGCTTCGCCGTAGGGATAAGTATAGCATTTCAGCCCTCACCTTATGGATGAGACGCGTCCGGCTTTGGATGGCTACGGTGTGATGAATCCGTGTGATTGCGAGCACGACCACCAGCGGCAAGCTCTTCACCTGCTGCATTGGACATCGGAGCTTGAGAGAGGCAAGATGGAAGGCACTGCCCTGCACCGGGCCGCGGACATGTTTGAGGAGATCGCTGTATGAAACGAAAGATCCTGCTGGTCGATGATGAAGTCGCCGTTCTGCTTACGTTGAAAGCGGTGCTGGAGATCAGCGGATATGAGGTAGACACGGCCGCGTCTGCCAGGGAGGCCAAATCCAAGCTCAAGAAGCGTGACTATGTGATGGTGATCACGGATATGCGAATGGAAAGCGATGCAGCCGGTAAGGATGTCATCCGGGCGGCCCGCTCTGCCGAGTACCATCCTGCGGTGGCTCTGCTGACCGCTTTCCCAGTGGCTGAAGAAGACTGGCAGGAGATGGGGGCCGACAATATGCTGGTCAAACCCATGCACACCAGAGTTCTGATTGAGCAGATCGCAGCGTTGTTGGCAGCTCATGAGACTAGGCTTGAGCAACTGATCGTGTTGCGCGCCGCCCACGATGAGCGCATGGAGAAGATGCTGGCTGAGCACGAAATGGAGATCGCTGCCATAAGAAGCGGACGGCTGGTCACGAAGAGCTTTCCGAAAGAGCAAACGACAACGAGACTCGCGTCGTATTCAAACCGTCCGACCGAGCAAGCTGCCGAAACCGCTACGGTTCTCAGGAAGATTTCCGGCAACAAGACGAGTGCAAAAAAGGCGATTACCAAGAGGGTGACTGCGTCAACCAGGAAGACGAAGCCTGCATCGAAAACTCATCACGGCGACTGACATCAAACGAATACAAAGCGACGTCAGCTAGAGCGAATACGTATCGATCGTCCTTGTGGCGGAAGATGATGGCGTGGCATCAACACGTCGAGGACTGAATGCGAAGGGATTCGGTCTGAGTGGCGTTCGCGGGCGGGTCGTCGCCATCGGCGCAGCGTTGAAATTGAAGCACTTCCCAGGGAACTTGCCTGAGCACGGCTATTCCTCATAATTCGGCATTCGCGTCAAACTTCGACGCACGCAGGACCACATGCAGCGCGAAAGGTGCAGTCTTCGGGAAAACACGTGGATTAACCAGAGATCTAACCGATAATCCGCGAAAACACACCGCGCTATTACGGTTGAGAACTGATACGATCTTGATCATTAGAGCGACTTCCGTCGCTGGCATACAGATCGGAGAGAGAAATGGGCAACTACTCGAGACGTGATTTTCTGACCACCGGCCTCGCTGCCGGCGCACTCGCCAGTTCTGGAACCCTGCCGCTCCTGGCGCAGCGCCAGACTGCGACGGATTTGGTACCACTCGGAAGGTCGAACGTAAACGTGACGCGACTTGCGTTTGGCACAGGGAGCTTAGGCGGGCAGGTACAGCGTGACCTGGGACAGGAGCAGTTTACGACGCTTGTACGGTACGCCTACGACCGCGGCATTCGCTTCTTTGAGACTGCTGAGTCCTATGGCGAGATGCACAAGATGCTCGGGGTGGCTCTCCAGGGTATCCCTCGCGAGAGCTACCGGCTCATGTCAAAGGTGACCACTCATGACGGGGTGGATCCGCAGGTGAAGATCGACGAGTTGCGCAAGCTCGCGAAGACCGAATACTTCGACGTGATGCTGCTTCACTGGCAGCACACAGGAACGTGGCCAGCAGAGACAAGCCGCTGGCAGGATGGAATCTTGGAAGCCCAGTCGAAGAAGGCTGTGGTGAGTCGCGGGGCGTCCGTGCACGGACTCCCGGCGCTGCGCCAGATGCCAGGAAACAAGTGGTTGGAAGTAGCGATGATCCGTGTGAACCACATAGGTACGCGGATGGACGCGGAAGATTACAACACAAACGGACTAGGAAACGTTAGCGAAGTCGTCACCCATGTGAGGCAGGTTCACAAGGAAGGAATGGGCGTCGTCAGCATGAAACTTGTGGGAGAGGGTGTGTTCAACCACGAGGATCGCCAGAAGGCGATGAGATTCGCTTTCAAGAACGCGGGTGTCGATTGCGTCACAGTCGGATATAAGAGCACAGCTGAAGTCGACGAGGCGATCCGGAATCTGAATTTAGCTCTCGCATAGCGAAGGGCTTCTCTTGTTGGAATGCGCGTGCAACCCAGAGAGCCCTTGACGTCTCCGACTTACTTATAGAGCAGATATTTTGCACGTATAGCGCGGAAGCGAGCCAACTCGCTGTCCCAACCGGCGGCAATGGTGCGGGGGTCTTCGCTAGCCTTTATCTGATCCAGAACGCCACGATTTAGGAGCAGGCGATCTACCTTGTCGACCTGAAAGTTCCTCGGATATAGTTTCCACATGGCCGATATAGCCTCGATTCCCAGCTCAGGTGCGTCCAAGGCATCGCGATCGTTGACCTCGATCTCGACGCCCTCGACTCGCTCGCCGCGGTAGGGGTACCGCTCCTCGCCAACCGGAGTGTAGGTCACGGCCATGAAGCTAACGCCCGGAATCTTGCGCGCGTTCAGATAGGCGGCGAGTTCCGTGGCAACAATCCATGGCGCACCGAAGCGCACGAACGGCGGCTCTACCGGACCTTTGACGTTAACATTGGTGCCTTCGATCAAGCCTGTTCCTGGGTAGATCATGGCCTGCGTGAGGCTGCGGATATTCGGGGATGGATTGACCCAAAGCAAACCGGTGTCGTCGTACCAGTCCTTCCTGTTCCATCCGGTCATCTTTACCACGATCAAGTGTGCGCCAAGATGCTTCTCCCCGTTGAAGAGCTCCGCCAGCTCTCCCATCGTCATGCCTGGACGCATGGGCTCTGCATAGTAGCTGACGTAATCCTCGCGCCCAGGAGAAGTCAGTGGCCCCTGCACAGCGACGCCATTGACCGGATTCGGACGGTCGAGGAGGATGATATCGACTTTGTTTGCCGCCGATGCTTCGAGGAAATACCCGACCAGCGTCTGAAAGGTCCAGTATCGGACACCTACATCCTGTAGATCGATCACAACCGCATCAAGACCGGCAAGCTGCTGCGCGGAGGGATGCCGTTTGGCATCGGTAGAGCCATAGATGCTTGTGATGGGCAAGCCGCTGTCGGGATCCCTGTCATTGTCGATATTCGACTTGTCCACGGCGGCGTTGATCCCATGCTCCGCGCTAAAGAGGGTGACAACGCTCAGGCCCGGAACCGCAGCCGCGGCGTCCTTCCGCAAAACATCAATTGTCCTCCGTCGATGAGCATCGATGCCGACGGGATTGGTCAATACTCCGAGGCGCAGGTGACCGCCATGCCTGGCCGCACTCTCTTTGAGCAGGGCGAAATTCTGCTGCTCCAGGACATCAATGCCTGTCGCAACCTGTGCGATCGCGGGCGTGGCATAGAGCGCAACAGCAAGGACAATCGAGAGTAGCTGCATTTCTATTCTCCGTAAACAGATTGCGAATATGTATTTGATAGATAGCCCTGCGGAGGCTCTCACATTGGCATACAGAATCGACCGGCGCTGTGCGCTAGAACGTCAGCCGCAGCGCCGCCTGCAACTGACGTGGCGTGCTGCCGGTTCGCGAGGAGGTCACAACGTCATAAGTCGGAGTTCCGAGCGTCGATCCCGGGGCTGAAAAGTTTGGTGTGTTGGTCAGGTTGAACGATTCTATCCGAGCCTGCATCGTATATCGGTCGGCAAAGGTGAACTCCTTGAAGACGGAGGCGTCGAAGTGACGGTAGTGCGGGCCGTAGACGGTGTCTCTTCCGGCGGATCCGATCGTTCCGACTGCCTGAGCCTGAAAGGCAGTCGTATCGAACCATTTGGAGATGCTGTGGTCGACGTTGTTAGGATCGTGCAACTGGTTGGGACGTTCGTTGCCTCCGCCCGTACCCGATACGGTAACGGAATTCGTGACAGAAAACGGAAAGCCCGTCTCCCAGACGTCGATCGCGTTGAACTGCCACCCGCCAATGAAAGCCTTCTTATATCCGGTCGCCGATTGGCCGAATGGAAGCGCATAGTTCAACATCAGCGTGAAACGGTGGCGAAGATCGAAGTCACTGTTTCCGGTCTCCCGCTGGGCCGTGTGAAGTGGATCGACACTGGTGTATAAGCCTCCCTGCGAGAAGCCGACTGTGTCGCTAATATCGTGGGAGTACGTGTACGCTGCCTGGCCGGTGATTCCCCTGCTCAACCGGCGAACCGCGGTAGCCTGAAGTCCCTGGTAGTTGGAGAATCCCTGAGACAGGATGATGGGCACGGAGGTTACAGCGGGCAACGCGGCATAGTACGGGCGCTGTACCTGGATGCGAGCAGGATTTGCCCCGCCTGCGACATTTGGTGCGGCAAGATCGAGGTCAGGCGCGATGCGGAGATGCCTCCCCAACTCTCCGACATAAGCGATGGTGAACACGACTCCACCGAGGGACTGCTCGACATTAAGGTTCATCTGCTCGATGTAGGAGTTTCTATAATTGAGATCCATCCCACGGATGGCGCCGCTAAGGCTTGTGGTCGACCCGGCGACGGGAAGAGGAAGAGGCGTCGAGAAAGTGGTGGTGTAGATTGCGGGAGAATACGTAGTGACAAACGGCGGATCGGCGAAGGGCAGAGATGGTCCGGTGTTATCGCGGAAGAAGACCAGGCCAAAACCGCCGCGGACGACCGTACCGGGATGCGCCGTATAGGCGAATCCGAAGCGCGGCGCCAATGAGTGATAGTCGGTCCGGATACCAGCCGAATCCGAGCCGCCGTTGACGCCAGGAATGATCAGCGAGAGCGTTGCCGGATTGAAGTTGGAGATATGTCCGTGCGCGTCCGTTACTGGCGTGATGATGTCGTAGCGCAATCCAAGGTTCAGCGTCAGACCCGGTGTGACACGCCAGTCGTCCTGGGCATAAAAGCTTGGCTCCCACGCCCGCAGATAGCGCGGTGTCAGCTGCGCCGCCCGCGAGACGGAGGTTACGTTGCCATTGAAGAAGTTTGTAAGGGCAAGCACACCCGCACGCGGGCTGAAACTAAAAGCGCCTGCACCGGATGCGTTCTGCTGGTTTTCAATCTGGCGCCGGATGAGGATGGCGCCGTACTTGAGCGAATGGCTTCCCTTCATCTCGCTGACGGAGCCGCTGTACTGGAAGACATTCGTGAGGTCGATAAGGGGAATAAAGGAGGAATCGCCTAGCGGGGCCAGACCGCTGATGCTGACGTTGGGTAGTGCCGACGTAAAGGTGTTGAAGTTGGAGTTTACGATTCCGAACTGGAGGCCGGCGTTCGAAGTGTAGTTCAAGGGCAGCGACTGATTATTCACGCGCATGAATCCCGCTTTCAGTTCGAGGGCGAGTGTCGGAGAAAAGATATGCGTGAAGTTGGCAAGCGCCTGCTGTGCCGGCTGTACGGCAGAACCAGGGAACGACACACTTCCCCCACCTTGCACACCGTTCACGGTAGGAAATGCGCCGGGCGTGTTAGTAACCACCTTGTTATAGGAGTACCGACCGAAGAGGAGATTATTAGCATTGAATGAATGATCGACGCGCACGTCAAAGAGATTGCTGTTCTGAATTACATTCGGACTTGTCACATAGGTATGCGTGCCCACATTGGGCGCCGGATAGAGAGCAAAGAACTTCAATGCGATCGGATCCGGATGGGCGATGACCGGGCCTCCAACATCCGTAAGATTTCCCGGATTCTGCTCCTCGAAGAGCGTAGGAACCACGTTGCTGACCGTCGTTCCCTGAATGATTCTCAGGCCTTCATAATCGCCAAAGAAGAAGGTTCGCTCGCGAACGATCGGGCCGCCGATACTGCCCCCAAACTGGTTCTGACGGTACTCTGGCGCGCGTCCGGTGCGGGCGAAGAAGTCTCTCGCATCCACCGCATCATTGCGAAGGAACTCGTATGCGGAACCATGAAACTTATTCGTTCCAGACTTTGTAATGATGTTGATGTAGGCACCGGGAGTCTTGCCGGCTTCAGCGGGATACAAATTCGTGATCACGCGGAATTCAGCGATCGCATCCAGGGACGGGCGCACGCCGATGGTGCCAATCGTGCCTTCGTTGTTGTCGAGTCCATCGACAAACTCCTGGTTCAGCGTATCTGACTGTCCATTTGCGACGACTGCCGCAGTCTGGCGCCGGTCATCCGGCCGGTTGCCGTTGGAGAGTGCACCGGGCGTGCCTTCACTTGCTCCGGCTGCCAGTTGAGCTAACTGCACAAAGTTCCGGCCGTTCAGCGGCAACTCCTGCACCTGCTTTTCGGTCACTACTGTACTCAGCGACGAGGAGTCAGTATCGAGGCTAGCTGGCGCCGTGTTTACCTCGACGCTTTGCGAATTTTCGCCCGGCGTCAAGACAGCATCATTCCGCCGGCGATCTCCGGCACTCAGAGCGACGTCCTCTTGTACAAGTTTCTTGAACGTCTTTGAACTGACCGTAACCGAGTAGTGTCCGGCGGGTAGCAACGAGACGACATACTCGCCTGAGGCGTTTGTATGCGCCTGTCTCATCTCGTGCGTCTCTAAATTGGTCACCATGACAGATGCGTTCTGAACCACGCCCCCGGTCGGATCCGTAATCGTACCCAGAAGATCTCCAGTATTCACCTGCGCGTCTGAAGGCGGCCCACCGAGCAAAGATACTAGAAGCGTGACACAGCACAGCAGGAACGAAAACCGGGATGCACTACGGCTCAACCGCTTGGCCTTCATGAGCAGATCCTCCTGAACGATATCTCGAGAGAGCAATCACGTATCGGGCGCACCGTACCTGTCTGACATCCAGACCTGTTCCATGCCTTGTTTCGCATGGTATATCCCCCGGAGCGTAATCTGCGAATTCCTGTAACTAATTACCGAAAAGAATCGCTCTACGGACGAGGAAGTCGTTCATCTCGCACCGGAGAGGAATTATTCCTGATTGCGCTTCTTCCTAGTAACATCTCACCTTCCGCGGATCTGCAGCTCACTCCTCCAACTCTGCGCTACACCTTTGATATAGTCATCCGCAATGCCCGCATTTCTACTATCTCGTATCCATCGATTGCTCCGTGAGCGCGGTTTCATGAATACATTTCGCCATGTGGGCACTCGCGTTTACCGCATCGCGTTCCCAATCCGCCTTCCCCCTAATGCGTTCGATCTTGAAAACCATGTCGACACCGGCGGTCTCATCAGTGGCATGCGTCTCAACTCTGGCCACCCCAATGACCGCTTCAACACCGCCTATTCCGGTACACCGCCTTCCTTCTTCTACCGCGCCCTCGAGCATTGGCAGAGCAGCATTGGCTCCACGCCCCTTTCGGACTACACGTTCGTCGATGTAGGCTGCGGAAAAGGCCGCGCCGTCATGCTCGCCTCTACATTCTCCTTCCGCCAGGCCCTCGGCGTGGAGCTCAACCCCGCCCTCGCCGCCACTGCACGCCGGAATCTCACCGTCTGGCAATCCTCTGCTCGGCCCTGCGCGGATCTCGACATCCTCACCGCCGACGCCCTTGAGTTTCCCGTCCCCCTCTCGCCTGTCGTCTTCTACGTCTTCAACCCCTTTGGAGCACCTGTGGTTGAGCGCTTTCTCGCCCGTCTTATCGCCCTTGCCGCTAGCCGCACCTCCGTTATCGACATCATCTACGTCCAACCCGAGCACATCACACTGTTCGCTGCCCACAACGCCTTTCAACTGCTTTGGGATGGTGAGATCTCTCTATCCCCGGAGGACACCGCGGCTGACGTCTTCCGCAGCTTTTCTATGCGCTGCTGCATCTACCGACTGTCGCCCACAACTCACTAGGCATAGCCATTCGCCGCGCACGGCCTCCTGAGCCTTCCTTCCAGTTGGTACCCATGTGATAAACCAGCGAAGCTTCAACTAACTCAATGTGTTCTGCGCTTGGGAAAGGGGACCCTCGCGGAGTTTGAGTACTCTCGTAACCTGAGTTAATAGAGACGCAAGTCGTTTATGGAGCTAAGAATTAGAAGTCCAGATTGACTGGCTGATCGGTGATGCTGAGGGTAGACTTGATGAAGTCGGAAAGCAATTTCGGCGCAGGAGATTATTTGATCATTACAAATGAAATTCGCTTGGCAGGTTGCTCCGTTGTAGCCCTAATGATGATGTCGATCCCTGGTCTAACCCATCAAATGGTTAATGGAAATGCGCAGCCCACCCTCGATAGGCCCGTTCCAGCACCGGTACAGCCCACATTGGGCCTGGCTCATAGCAAAGAGAAGCTGTCTCTTTTTCGGCGAATGACCCATGTCGGAAATGCCTCTTGGTATGGAACCATGTTCGACGGCCGGAAGACTGCCAGCGGTGAGACCTTCGACATGAATCAGATGACTGCCTGTCATCGCACTCTGCCGTTCGGGACGATGGTTAAGGTTATCGATATCCACAGCGGCAAGTCCGTCATCGTCAAAATCAACGATCGAGGTACGCTGCTTGCGGACCGCATTATTGATCTCTCGCTTGGTGCCGCCGAAAGGCTTGGTATTCGGCAACAGGGCATTGCCAGTGTGCGGTTAGAAGTCTTAAACAAAAAACAAGCTGCCCGGGCTGTCGAAGAAGAACTGGCATGGATGAGTGCTCCAGACGTATCAAGCGCTCAACCGAACCAGGGAGCAAATTAGCTCCACGCAAAGTAGAAGAGCCGCGGTGTGTTCCTGTAATCTCTGTAATCACGTATGGTGGCCGGTGCCTTCAACAAGATTGAGCATTCGGTCGACCGATACGGGAGGGTTGAAGGTCTCAGTGACTCCGCTGGGCCAACGAACCTTAAGCGTTGTGAGGTGGGTCTCTCTGCCTAAGCCGAAGTGCAGTCGAAGATCATTCGACGAATTGTAACTGGATCCGCTACGAACTTCGTCAACCCACAGTCGCTTGACGCTGGTAAGAGTGGCACGGGCGCCGATGGCATCGCGGTTGGACGTAGTCCCGATCAGGTGCAGGCCAAGCCAGTGATTCTGGTTTTTCGCGAGATTCACGAGGAGCATGGGCTTGTCGCTCAGATTGTTGATGACGGCCTCGAGACGGCCATCGTTGAAGAGGTCGGCGATGGCGAGTCCTCGGCTGGAGCGAGGCTCGGTGAGACCCGGGCCGGAGGTCTTGCTGATGTCCTTGAATTTTCCGTTGCCCACATTGTTGTACAGCAGGCGCGGCTCGCGATAGAAGGAGCCTAGCTTGGCGGAATCGACCTCGGGATAGACATGGCCATTCGCGACGAGCAGATCGGGCCAGCCATCGTTATCGACATCGGCGAACATAGTTCCCCAGCCGAGTGCTTCGGTGTGGACGCCGAGGCCTGCAGGAAAGGTAAGGTCGTTGTACGTGCCGTCGCCGTTGTTGTGGTAAAGCGTCGAGGTGTCGTCGGAGAAGTTGGTTTTGAATATGTCAATCTTGCCATCGCCATCGTAGTCGGCTGCAGTCGACCCCATCCCTGCCTGCTCGCGGCCGTCTTCGTTGAAGGCGACGCCTGCATCCGCGCCGACATCCGTAAACGTTCCATTGTGGTTGTTGCGATATAGAATGGCGGGCGTTGAGTCGCAAGCCATGTAAAGATCCGCCCAGCCGTCGTCGTTGTAGTCAAGTGTGGTGACCGAGAAGCAATAGTGACCCGTAGTTTGGGCGATGCCACTCGCTTTAGTGACATCTTTGAACCTCACCTGATCCGCGCCACGAGCGCTTCCCAGATTGTGAAACAGGATATTTGGCGCGCTGGCCAGGCCACGCGGGCCGCACATCACCGGCACGCCCTTCCAGATGCAGCCTGCACCCTCGCCTGGAGCGGGCGTGTGGCCAAGATCGAAGTGGACGTAATTGGCGACAGCGATGTCGAGTCTGCCGTCACGATCGTAGTCGACAAAAGCGCAGCCGGTGCCCCACTCCTTACCGGTACCGGCAACGCCGGCCTGCTCGGCGACCTCCTTGAAGGTTCCATCGCCTTGATTATGAAAGAGACGATTCTTGCCGTAACCAGTCACGTAGAGGTCGTCATAACCATCGTTGTCATAGTCGCCGACACAAGCGCCCTGGCCCCAGCCGCTCGAGACGAGGCCAGCTTTGACGGTGACATCGGTGAAGGTGCCGTCATGATTGTTGTGGAAGAGGTGGCTGGTCGGCGCATCGTTTTCATGGGGTGAGGCCGTCGCGCCCTGCATGGTCGTGCCGTTGACGAGAAAGATATCCGGCCAGCCATCGCGATCGTAATCGAGAATCGCGACGCCCGAGCCGGTCGCCTCGAGGATGTAACGCTTGGAGTCCTCGCTGCCATTCACGTTGCGAACGGCGATGCCCGCCCGGGCGGCCATATCGACGAACCACGCTGGTGGCGCGTGATTCGCAGTCGCCGGATAGGGCTGCTGCTGGCCCGCTGCAGTAAAGGCCAGCAGGACGAACGTCACGAAGCCCACGAGTGAACGCATGATTATGGCTTGCCTGCTCCCATCGCCATGGTTTTCAGGATCTTGCCGCCCTCCTGAATGACATACAGATGATTGGCATCGAGCGTCTTCAGCGTGTCGACAGTGCCGGAGGGCCAGCGGATCTCGACAACGTCCGCCTTCACCGCATGGTCGAGCCCGAAGTGAATCCGGAGGTCGTTTTGAGAATAGTAACTTCCACCGCTACGTACTTCATCTATCTGAATGAACGGTTTGTCATTTGTAACCGTCGTAATGCTGATGCGTGCACCAATACCGGCTCGGTTTGATTTTGTGCCAACCACTCGGATCTTGATCCAGTTACGGCCCGTCGTCGAATCGCAGCGAAGAAGCTGCGGCAGACTGTTGACACAGTTCACAACCACATCGATATCGCCATCGTTATCGAAGTCGCCAAAGGCGCATCCGCGGGCGCTTGCCGCATCGTTGATGCCGGGTCCACCTTGCGACGTGACCTCTTCGAACTGGCCGTTGCGAAGGTTGCGGTAGAGGTATTTGTGCTGCGCGTAAGGCGCGTCGATCGCCGTGCCGTCGACCTCGGGATAGACGTGGCCATTCGAGATGAGGATGTCGAGCCAGCCATCGTTATCCATATCGAAGAAGCCAACGCCCCAGCCGAGATACCGTGTGTTCACGCCGAGGCCGGAGAGATAGGTATGGTCTTCGAAGGTGCCGTCGCCCAGGTTTAGATAGAGCGAATCGGTATCGCCCGCAAAGTTGGTTTTGACGATGTCGAGCAGGCCGTCGCGATTGAAATCGCCAATGGAGACGCCCATACCAGCCTGGGGCTTGCCGTCGGGCGAGTAGGCGATGCCGGCCTCGATCGCCACGTCCTTGAAGGTCCCATCCTTCTGGTTCTGGTAGAAGGTGGCGGCTGTCGAGTCGTTGGCGACGTAGATGTCAGGCCAGCCATCGTTATCGATATCGGAGACAGAGACGCTCAAGGCATAGGTGCCGATGGTGTCCCACATGCCTGCCTTTTTGGAGACATCGGTGAAAGTGCCGTCTCCATTGTTGTGGTAGAGAATGTTTTTGCCGCCCTCGAGACCAGGCGGTCCGCACGCCACCTGGATGCCCTTGTAGGCGCAGCCTGCGGCTTCGGGCAGAGGCGCGGTTTTGATGTCGAAATCAATGTAGTTCGCGACAAAGAGATCGAGATGGCCGTCCCGATCGTAGTCAAGAAAAGCGCAGCCGGAGTTCCATCTCAGCCTTGAGCCGGACTGCATCAGGCCAGCCCTCTGGGTGACATCGGTAAAGGTTCCATTGCCATTGTTGCGATAGAGGACATTCTGGCCGTAGTAGCTGACGAACAGATCGTTCCAGCCGTCGTTGTCGTAATCGCCAACGCAGCAGCCCTGGCCCCATCCGCTTCGCGCAAGTCCTGCCTTCTGGGTGACGTCTGTGAACGTGCCGTCGCGATTGTTCTTGAAGAGATGCGACACCGGTTCCTGTCCCTTTGGAAAGCCCTCAAGGCGCGAGCCATTGACAAGGAAGATATCCAGCCAGTCGTCATTGTCATAGTCGTAGAACGCGACCCCGCAGCCGGTAGTCTCGAGCAGAAACTTGTTCTTGTGTTCCCCGCCATAGATCGTCTTTGCGTTCAGGCCGGACTGGCGCGCCACATCGAGAAAGCTGACGCCCAGCGGTGTTCCTGTAATGGGAGAAGCGGCTCCCTTCGGTGCAGGCCCCGGCTTGGTGTCATAGGTGGGACGAGAACCGATCTGGGGAGCAGTCGGCGCGCTCGACTGCGGGCTTCCGGGAAGCGCGACAGGACCGGCCATCGCCAGCACATCCTCGAGCGAGAGGACAAGTGCCGTCGAGGAGAGCGAACGAACAAAGCTGCGGCGGCTCCAACTCAAACCCATTCTCCAGAAAGGCAGCTCCGCCCCAGTCCGCACTATAGCGCCGAGCTGGACATTCGCACGAAACGCGATCCAGTTGAACCGGTGGAGGGCTTGAGTATAGAGAAAAAGAGAGAGGCGGCCAAATCACGTCCTGTGATCCCTAAGTCACGTCCTGCGATGTTCCACCTCGTGGCACGCAGGATTTATGTATATACATTCTGTTTCGAAAGCTAGTCGAATCTATGTAAACCAGTTGTTCTGGTTATGTAATTCCGGATTCACGTATGGCGCTGGATCGACACGCGATTCCTATAAGCGCATTATATTTATACGTTTATCTCTAAAAATCAGATTCACGCGATTACTTTGAATGCCACTAAGGAGTTCGTGCAAATCAAAGCGAAGTTGATATAACTGCTTTCAGGGAATTTATGTAATCGCTATCAAAGAAAGCCATTGACACGCGGCCATCTTCCGCGTACTTTTCGTGATGTCTCAACCGGTCAGATTTTTCAGGTTTCAAAGCGTAGCGTCACAGAAATGTGCTCCCTGGATTCGTTTGCACCATTCCAAGTGCCCGGCGAATATCAGGCGTCACGAAAGACAGTACATCAACGAGCCGTACAAGGATTTGCTCCGGGCAATCGGAGTTCAAGGGAGAACAGGATGCAAAGTAAATTTTTCCGTGGTGTGGTTTTTGCAGGCGTCTGTGCTCTCCTCATGGCTTCGCCCAGCTTCGGCCAGGCGGTCTATGGGTCGATCTTCGGAACAGTCACCGACAGCACGGGAGCGGTCGTTCCCAATGCGGCAGTGACCATCACGGATGACGCCAAAGGCACCTCGGTCACCGCACAGTCGAACGCCAGCGGCGACTTCACTGTCGACCACCTCATTCCCGACGTTTATGACGTAAAGGTCGTCGCCTCAGGGTTCAAGGGATTCCAGCAGAAGAGCATCCAACTCTTCGCCGATACCTCGACCAAGATCATCGCCGCTCTCGAGATCGGCTCGAGTGGCGATACCATTACCGTCAATGCCGATTCCGTCCCGCAACTCAAGACGGATCGCGCGGATGTGTCGACCATCTTCAGCGGCAAGGAATTTGTCGATCTCCCGATCCCAGATCGTAATTTCACCGGCCTGCAACTACTGCTGCCCGGTGCGCAGCAGCTTGGTTTTAGTCACGCGGCCAGCGAAAACCCGCAGGGTAGCCTACAGATCGAGGTAGACGGTCAGGCTTTCGCCGGCACGGCTTTCCAGCTGGACGGCACCGACAACGAAGATCCCATTCTGGGCATCATCGTCGTCAATCCTAATCCCGACTCCCTCTCCGAGACCAAGATCACAACCCAGAACTACGACGCCGAGTTCGGAAAGGCGGTCTCGTCCGTAGTGACGGCGCAGACCAAGTCGGGAACCAACAGCTTCCACGGCTCGCTCTTCGAATATCGCCAGAGTAACGCGCAATTGGCGCGGGATCCCTTCACGCAGCACTCCTCCGCTGGTTTTCCAGTAGGTCTCAGGAATCAGTTCGGCGGCTCGATCGGCGGCCCGATTTTGAAGGATAAGCTGTTCTTCTTCGGCGACTACCAGGGTACGCGGCAGAAAACCGGCGTCTCCGTACAGCAGACTGTGCCCACGACGCTGCTGACCTCGTCCTGCCTCTCAGGCGCAGGCTGTAACTTCAGCGATTACACGGCGACCCTCGGCCCGATCTTCCACACGGTCGGTGGCGCAAGAGTCCCTTACGCCAACAGCATCATTCCCCAGTCGGACCTCTCGCAGCAGGCACTCAACTTCCTTAAGCTTCTTCAGCCGTATGCACCGAATACCAATAACGGCAGCGCCACAACCAACGGCCTCGCCCAGAACTACTCCGCGAGCGGAATTGGGGGTTTCAACAGCGATCAATGGGATGTGCGTGGCGACTATACGTTAAGCGCCCGGACACACGTTTTCGGACGCTTCAGCCGTTTCACCGATACGCTCACCGGAACTACGGTCTTTGGTCAGGCGGGTGGTGCCGGTTTCGGCATCGGCAACTATGGCGGCACCTCGCTCGGCGCGAATGACAGCGCGGCTGCGGGGTTTGACATTGCAATCAGCAGCAAGCTGGTCACGGACGTGCGGCTTGGCTATTTCCGGTATAACATCAATACGTCGAAGTATGACCAAAGTGTGCCGTTAGCGACTCAGCTCGGCATCCCGGGCCTCAATACCGGAACAACGATCACCGGCGGTGCTCCAGCATTTAACCTCACCGAAGCCGGCAATTACGGCAGCCCAACTTCCGGTAACTCCAATAATAATCAGTCCCGCGGACCGCAGTACGGTTCAGGGCTGAACATCAACCGCTGCAACTGTCCGCTGATCGAACGTGAGGACCAGTATCAGATTGCCAATAATTGGACAAAGACCATTGGCAACCACTCGGTCAAGTTCGGCGCGGACCTTCGCTATGCTCGGAACCTTCGGGTGCCGAGCGATAACAACAGGTCCGGCCTTCTAAGCTTCGGCACCGGGCCAACGGGTGATGGCGTGCACAACACGGGCCTCGGTTTGGCTACGTTTCTGACGGGCCAAGTCACCAGCTTCCAACGGTACGTCAGCACATCGACGAACGCGAAAGAGTTCCAAAAGCGTACTTTCTTCTTTGCCCAGGACACTTGGCGCGCCTCGCAGAAGCTGACGCTGAACCTCGGGCTGCGCTATGAGGTGTACTTCCCGGAGGCGGTAAACGCCCCAGCGAACGGTGCTTTGCTGAACCTGGCTACCGGCTATCTCCAGGTGGCTGGAATCGGTGGCGTTGAGACCAACATGAATCAGCAGCGGCCCAGCAATACGTATAACCCGCGTATCGGCGTCGCCTACCAGGCAACTCCGAATACAGTCATCCGTGCGGGGTATGGGCGAAGCTTCGACATCGGCGTCTTCGGCTCTATCTTCGGCCACTCGGCGACCCAGAACCTGCCCGTGCTGGCCAATCAATCCCTCTCCGCACCGGGTGGGGACAGCATTACTGACACGACACCGGCATTCACACTCGCGAGGGGACCGCAGGCATATGCCTTCCCAGCAGTCCCAGCAAATGGCCTCCTGCCCAACCAGGGCTACAGTTCCAGCGGCAGGTCTCGACCGACCACGCTGAGACTGCCCACGCTGGACGCATGGAACGCAGCTCTTCAGCAGGCCGTAACGCCAACGTTCTCCTTCACGATCGCCTATGTAGGGAATAAAGGAACTCACACCTTCGGCGATAACTCCGCGAATACCACCAACCCGAATGAGGCGGCAATCTTTTTGCCGGCTTCCTACAGCGTGACCGGCCAGCCACTCCATTGGGACCCCGGCGTTGACCCAGCGGACACGACGGGTACGGCCGGCATTCCCGGAGTCGCCGGAATTAGAGCGGACGGTGGCACGGCGAATCAGACCTATTTGAGCCGCTACTATGGTGGCAAGCTGCCAGCCTGCTCGGATCCGGCCTACAACGCCAATGTCGCTCCCGGCCAGCCGGGCCATAACGCACCCAACGGCGGTTGCGGTTGGAACCAGGGCCTCACCTATTTTGGCGACGATCTGAATACCAGTTACAACGCCTTGCAGGTTACCCTCACCAAACAGATCGCGCATGGCTATTCAATTAATGCGAACTATGCCTGGCAAAAGTCGCTCAGCGAGCAAGCGAGCTACTCGACATGGAGCCACGAGGCTGTTCGGGGCCGCGACACAGATCTTCGCCAGCAGCAAGTGATCGTGTATGGCCTGCTCGAGTTGCCGTTCGGGCATAATAAGCCCTTCCTGGCTCATACCAATCGCATCGTCGATCAGATTGTCAGTGGCATCCAGATCAGTCCCGTTGTTAACTACTCGAGCGGCCTGCCATATACGCTATCGGCGCAGGCCGGCAACTGGGTGCCCGGCTCGGCGCCCCGGTATATCAATGGCAATCCAAAGTCCCTGCGAACCCATGTGACCGGTTTTCGGGCGGCCCTAACGGTCTAAAGTTCTATGACGCAGTCAACCTGACGGGCGGTAGCACGTTCTCACTCCCCGCACTCGATCAAATCGGGACTGCCGGACGAAACTCCGCCTTTGGGCCCCACTTCTTCAACACAGATATCGCTGTGCAGAAGAACTTCACCATTCGTGAGAAGATCGCGTTTCAGCTCCGGGCAGATGGTTATAACGCCTTCAATCACATCAACTGGGGAGTGCCGAACAGCAACGTCGACCAGGGCGGCTCGATCTCGAGCGGTGCCTACCCCAATAACACGTCCAATCCGCGACAACTGCAGTTCTCGGGCCGTATCCAGTTCTAATCTGAAGATGACCCGAACCATAGGAGGGGAGCCTTGGCTTCCCTCCTTCTTTTGCATAGGACCGACTTGTGAAGAAAGCCTTCCGTTATTCCCTGCTCTCAACTGTCGCTGCCCTGCTCGTCACTCCGGCCCTTTGTCAGACACAGGCGGCTCGGTGGTCGATCGGTCCGTTCACACGGCCGGTTGCGGAACCGGTCATCACGCCAAATCGCGCCTCGCTCTTCAACGATCCGATTCATGATTCCTCCATTCATCCCGTCCCGGTTCACTGGGAGGCGCTGCATACCTTTAATCCCGCGGCTGTCGTTCGCAATGGCAATATCATGGTGCTTTACCGCGCCGAAGATGACACCGGCCGCATGCAGATTGGCTTGCACACTTCCCGCCTGGGTCTGGCCACCAGTGCCGATGGAATCCACTTCACGCGCATACCGGAGCCGGTGTTCTACCCGGCTGAGGACGCGCAGAAAAGCCGCGAGTGGCCGGGCGGGGTCGAAGATCCACGTCTGGTCGAGGCTGAAGATGGCACCTATGTGCTGACGTACACGCAGTGGAATCGAATTACCTACTCGATCGGAATCGCAACTTCGAACGATCTGCTCCACTGGACCAAGCATGGTCCTGCGTTTCTCGGCGCACATGGCGGCAGGTACGATCACCTAAAGTACAAGTCGGGCGGCATCGTCACGCAGCTTGAGGGAGAGCGTCTGGTCGCGGTAAGGATCAAGGGAATGTACTGGATGTATTGGGGCGAGGGCGCAATCCATCTCGCGACCTCACCGGACCTGATTCATTGGGCGCCGGTCGAAGACGCGTCCGGAGTGCCGATCGCGGTGCTCGCCAAACGTCCAGGCCACTTCGACAGTGGCTTCCCGGAGGTTGGACCACCGCCGGTCCTCACTCGCGCAGGCATCGTCATGCTCTATAACGGCAAGAATGATCCGGTCGCCGGCGACCCGGCACTCGGCGCGAATGCTTATGCGGCGGGACAGGCGCTCTTCCGTGCTGACGATCCTGGACTCCTGCTCGATAGGCAGGATCAGCCCTCGCTCAAACCGGAGCGGTCCTATGAGAAGACCGGACAATACCTTGCGGGCACCACCTTTGCCGAAGGTCTTGTCTACTTCAAGAAGAAATGGTTTCTCTACTACGGATGCGCAGACTCGGCCGTCGGTGTTGTCACGGCCGAGACAACAAAGTAGCCGAACTCTCGATTGTCCTACTGAGCCGCTTTATCGAGCACTTCGGCCCTCTGCCGCTCCAGCGCCGCCTCTGCCACATTGCCTTGCCGGACCAACGCTTCTGCCAGTACGCGATGGGGTGCGGCATACCCCGGATCGGCAGTGGCTGCATTCTGTAGCTGCGTCACGGCTTCAATAATCTTGCCTTCTTTGAGGAGCGTTGCGCCGCTGTTCAGGGCGAAGTCCGCTCTTTGGCGGCTGACGGCGATCCGGCTCAACTCTGCTCCCTTTTTCCGCTCAACCGCCGCGCTCTCCCGGTCTCCCTGCTGCGCCAGGATGGAGGCGAGCGTGATATGCGGGCTGGGCTGGGCAGGCAGGAGATCGATAGCTCGCTTCAGTGCGGGGACGGCCTTCTCCGGCTCGTTCAGCTCTTTATAAATGTTGCCGAGCAGGGACCACGCCTCGCCGTTATCGGATCGCAGTCTGGTTGCCTGCTCCATCTGCGCGGCGGCCTCGGTGAACTTCCCAGTCTGCATGTAAAGAACTCCCAGCGTGTACGGCGGGTCAGGTAAAGCCGGATCGGCCTTCTGGGCGCGCTCGAACTCGGCTATTGCGTCCGGCAGCTTATCCTTCAACTTCCATGCGAGACCTAAGTCATAGTGCAACTCCGCCGTTAGGGGAGCACCTTCGTCAGGCAGCGCCAGGCCTGCTTGAAACTGACTGATGGCGTGGTCGAGATCGCTCTGCTGAAGGTAGGCAACACCAAGATCTTCGCGCAGCACCGGACTCTTGCTGTCTAGCTTGAGCACTCGCTCATAGAGCGTGACCGCCTGTTTGGCATCGCCGGTCTGGACCAGCGCCAGCGCGTAGTTCGTCAGGATCCCGCTATCGCCGGGTTTTGCGACAGCGGCCGCCGCAAACAGCGGAATCGCTTCTTTACTCTTCCCCGCGTTTTCAAGCGCCAGTGCCAGCGCATACGCTGCCTCCGGTGAAGCAGGAGCAAGCTCGTGAGCATGAGTGAGGGTCGCAACCGCGGCATCATCCTGCCGCGCAGCCGTCTGTGCGCGACCAAACTGCAGTGATGTCTGCAGATCGTTAGGCGCGAGACTCGCCGCAGCGGCAAGCTCCGCAATCGCTGGCTCGAGTCTTTGCTGCAGAAGGTACAGCGCGCCCAGGTGCAGATGAGCCGAAGCCCAACCGGCATCGAGAGCAAGTGCGCGCTCGAATTCGGCCTGTGCTTCTCCATACTGCCGTTGCTGGGCGAACACCGCACCCAGGGTATCGTGAAGGGCAGCCGCGTCCTGCGGTCCCGCTGCGATCGCCTGGCGCAGCTGCTTCGTGGCCCCGGCGAGATCTCCTGTCGACGCGAGCGCTGTCGCATAGGCCAGCGATGCATCGGGGGGAAGGGAGGTCTCCGGGCGAAGCCGGCGAAAGAGCGTGATCGCTTCAGCATAGCGTTGCTGCCTGCCATATGCTGTCGCCAGGTTCAGCGTTGCCGTCTCATCCTTCGCGTCCAGCCGATGCGCCTGTTCAAGCTCCAGTACGGCCGCGGCAAGGCTGCCTTCCTCGAGCAGCACAGCGCCATACGCGCTATGTCCGGCGGCGACTCTTGGGGTGAGACGCACTACCCTGGCGAACTCCGTATGCGCGTGCGCCAGGTCTCCCTGTGCCATGGCCGCATACCCTGCTCGAAACGCAGCGTCTGCCGATTGGATCTGCTGTGTCGCCTGTATAAACAGCGCGAGATAGAGAAGGGTGTGCATGCAGAGATCAGTCTACGTCTATGTGGCAGCTACTCTCAGACCAAGCGTATCGAGGTTACTCGGTGCCTGCAAGGCTAAATGTGATGTAGTTGCGACCTGCATACAGCCGATATGCTCCGTCGCCGCCAGGCGCGGCCAGCACCTGCAGCGGCGTCGGGCGGTGCAGGGAAGCGTCCCGAGTGGAGGGTGCGGTAAAGAGGTCATGCGCTCCGACATCCTGCACGACAAAAGTGTTGCCAGCGATAAAGCCGCATCCATACGCGCCTGGAGCAAGACGGTGCCCCTCGATGGTGATTGCGGATTCGATGATGAGGTATGCCTGATATTTTTCCTGAACCTGGCTTGAGTAGCCGGAGGTATCGACTAGCGTGATGAGCAGCACTCGCTTGTCCGCAAAGCGAATGCCACCCGAGTTCCTGGCCTGAATGGGAGCGCTGAGGCCACGGAAGAAGACGCTCGTGGGAAGCATCTTTGCCGCATCTTCCGCTGTAAGCAGTAGGGGCGACGCTGCCGGTGCATCACTCACAGCGAGACCGCCTGGTTCATTCGACGCCTTCTGTGCAACGGTAGCCGCCGGGCAAAGCACGCAGGCGAACAGAACGGCGGTCAGGATTTGCGATCTCATCGGAAGCTCCGTGTTCGAACAAGATCATACCCGCCCGTGGACTTCCCAGGGAACTCGTCCCTTCAGCCATGTCGTGAATCGAGCAGAAGGAACGCGGCTTTCGGCGTTCAGAGGCTTCGTCAGAGTATCTTTCGCGCGTTAGACTGGGAGTCTTTGATGGCGGAGGCGAACGGATGCGAGGTTGCTATTGGGCTATCGGAATACTGTACGTGACAACAGGTCTGACTGCCGTGTCGATAGCCCAAGCAGCAGCTTCCTCGGCCGCCCAGGCTGCCCCCTTGCAGTCCGTCGAACATTTTCCCATCCGGCAGGATGATATTGCGATTCGCAGGCATGTGGAGGCAGGCAAGCCCTTCACCGTAGCCGGGGAGCGCGGTGTCCTCCTTGGACAGCAGGAGGGCACCTTCGAAGCATGGCTGCTGCCCGTCAAGATGCTGAGTCACTTCACCATCACTGCCACTGTCGAAGGGTACTCGGTCCCAATCGACCTGAACGCGGACGCACGCGAGATCGAGGTGTTCCCGGACCATACGACGATCACCTACGCGCACATCGCCTTTACCGTGCGACAGATCATGTTTGCACCGGATGCTGCTCAAGAGGGTACGGGTGCCGTGGTCCTGTTCCAGATCGACGCGATCCGGCCCATGGACCTGACCTTCAGCTTCACGCCGGAGATGCGCTCCATGTGGCCCCAACCCAACCAGGGTGTGCCTTCGCCCGAGTGGGTCGCGCGCGGCTCGAGTGACGTCACACGTGGGGCGAGCGGCTTCTACGTGCTGCACACAGATTTCCCGAATCTTGCCGGCGCGGTCGCCATGCCCGGAACCCAGCCCGGCATTCTTGCACCCTATCAGGAGAAGCCGCAGGTCCATCCGCTTGAGTTGAAGCTGCACTACGATCCTGCGCGGGATGCCGACCGCTACTTTCCGCTGCTGCTTTCGCTAGGCCGTACCCCGGAAACAGCGACGAATGCCGCGCTCTCAGCAAAGCTCGATCAGCTAGGCGCCACGCTTCCCAAGATCTACGCGGCGCATGCTGCGCACTACGCGCAGATGCAGCGTGAACTCACCGCGATCGAAACGCCCGACCCCGGGTTGAATGACGCTTTTCGCTGGGCGGAGCTGTCGATCGAACAGCTGAAGGCGCAGTCCGTACCGACGGGCGAGACCGGGCTTGTTGCCGGTTACTACTCCTCGGGCGATTCGGCGCGGCCGGGCTTCGGCTGGTTCTTCGGACGCGACTCGCTCTACACGCTCTATGCGGTGAACGGCTTTGGTGATTTCGCGCTGACGCGGGCTGAACTGGAGTTCCTCATCAAGCGCCAGCGCGACGATGGCAAGATGATGCACGAGTACTCGCAGACCGCTGCGTTCGTGGATTGGAAGTCACTGCCTTACATGTACGCGGCAGCCGATGCGACGCCGCTCTTCCTGACACAGATGTTTGACTATGTGCGTCATAGCGGCGATCTCGACTTCCTCCGCAAGAACCGCGCGGCTGTTGAGAAGGCATGGCAGTTCGAAACCACGCACGACTCGGACGGCGACGGCATCTACGACAACGCGCAGGGCACAGGCTGGGTCGAGAGCTGGCCCACCGGGCAGCCGCACCAGGAGGTCTACCTTGCGTTGCTGGACCAGCAGGCATCCGGTGCAATGGGTGAGCTTCTGACGCTGCTTGGCGACACTGCAGGCGCTTCTTCCGCGAAGACCCGGGCCGCTGCACTAACTCGAACGATTGAGGCGGAATACTACGATCCCCAGAAGCAGACGTATGCCTTCAGCCGCAACGCCGACGGCTCGCTCGACCGTACCGCTACGATCTATCCTGCTATCGCATGGTGGAATGTCTCTAGCGCGCCCGGTGGAACCGGTCTGGCGCATCCTGAGGCAAGCCTGCGACACTGGGCTTCGCACGACCTGTCGACCGACTGGGGCCTGCGTGATGTGGCCGAGAGCGAGCCGTTCTACAATCCCATCAGCTACCACCAGGGCTCGGTCTGGCCTCTGTTCACCGGCTGGGCGTCGATGGCGGAGTACCGCACCGGCCATGCACTCTCCGGCTACACTCACCTGATGCAGACCGCCGACCTCACCACGGCGCAGGATCTCGGGGCAATCACGGAGCTGCTCTCTGGCGCCTTCTTCGAACCGTTCGGCAGAAGCACCAGCCACCAGCTCTGGTCGTCTGCCATGGTGGTGATTCCTGCTCTGCGCGGCCTCTTTGGGATCGACATCGACGCACCGAACGGGGTCGTTCACCTGAATCCTCACCTGCCTGCCGACTGGGATCAGGCAACAATCAGGCAACTCCATGCCGGAGCTTCTCTCTGTGATCTCACCTACGAGCGCCGAGGGCTCTCGCTCCTGGTGCGCAGCCGGGCCATAAGCGGTAAGGCGCTTCGGCTGGCGAGCGACGTAAAGGGTGCGCGCATCGCAGCTGATGGCACATCGATCACCTTCACGCTACCGCCAGTGGAGATTGCAATCCCGCACGGTCTGCCACTTCCGGGCGCACGCACCGCGCAGATGAAGGTGCTTAACGAAAGCCGGACGGACCACTCCTTGACACTTGAACTCGAAGCCGAAGCGGGAACATCCGCCACATTGAAGCTTCGTAAGAACTTGGATAAATTCAACGTTCATTCCGAGGGAGCGACGATCGCGCCTGGACATGAGCCCGGTCTCGATCTGCTTTCTGTGAACTTCCCGGCGGGTGCCGGCTACCAGCAGCAGAAAGTGACGCTTCGCTGGTAACGGCGTGCTAAGGAACCTCTGATGTAAGTGCCGGTCCTGGAAGGGCGTGGCTTCAGCCAAGCCTTGAGCCGAGCAGAATGCTTGCGGCGTTAGTGGTACGTGTGGCGCTCCTCGGCGGCCCAGTGGGTAGGTGATTCATCTCGCAGGGAAAGTCTCACCTTGCCTTCGATATCAGCAGGCGAACCGGGCCAAGCAGGCCGGAGGGCAGCGATTTGATCAGATTCATGTCCTGCGGATCGAAACGCTTGCCATATTTTGCGTTGAGCGCGGTGTAATCCCGTGGAGGCTGGCCGGCGAGTAAGTTAACGGCGGTGTTGTAGACGTGGACCGCGACTGTGTTGTGGCCCGGGTGAACGAACTGCGAGATCTCGATCGCATAGGGCGGGTGCCAGAGGGAACCGGCGCGCTTCCCGTTGACAAATACAGTGGCCGCGTCGCGGATAGGCGTATCGAGCAGGGCATGGATGCCGGCGGAGTCGGGGCGGCGCGTATCCGGAACCGGACTGCCAGTCCCGAAGTCGAGGGTGTACGTCCGAGGATGTCCGCTGGAGGAGGATTCCACCTCGAACGTGTTCGTGTAGATAGCCTCGCCCGAATAGAATTCGCGATTGGAAAGGCCGGTCCAGGAGGAAAGTGGAGCGAGAGGCTGCGCGGGGGCACCGGGGAACGCGATCCGCCAGCCTGAGCCGAGGGCCCTGGAGCTATCGCCAGACCGGAGCGGGACCTCGGGCTCTATGCGTGACGCGTCTGTCAGATAAAAGACCATCGATTCGTACGGGGCGAGTTGGATCGGGATGGGGCTGGAACCGGCACGCGTAAAGACTGGCTTGCCAGAGTCGAGGCTCAGGGCCATTGCGGAAGTGTGTCTTGCGCGGAAGGTGAGAGAGGTAGAAAGGGGAGAGCTCGAGCTGTTGACGACGAAGTAGACGTCAGCATCCGGGAGCCTGCGATGGATGAAGCCAAAGCCGGCATTTGCGTCGCCACCGGACTGAGCGGGATCCGGGAGGTTGGTGGCAGCGAGGTCAGGAGGAAGGACGTCATGGAGAGCGGCAGGAAGATCGGAGAGCTTCGGGACCGAGATGCCGGGCCCGCTTCCTTGGCGTTGATCACGCCCGCCGTGGAAGAGCTGTTGCGTGAGCGCTTCGACCGCCGAATCGTCCGCCTGGTGCTCGAGCCCGGGCGCGAGCGAGGGAAGGGTGCCGAGAGCGATCAGATGGCCGCCGTGCGCAGCGTACGCGGCGAGGAGCTTGTAGGTGGAGAGCGGGATTCGGCTGGTGGGCGGAAGAATCAGGATCGCGTACGGGACTCGCCCCAGCTTGTCCAGGGTGGCCGCGTCGATGTAGTCGAAGTTGTAACCGGCATCGAGGATCGAAGATGTCAGGGCAGGAGTGATGCGACGCTTCATCTCGTCGGTTACGGCGACATGGCCCGGAGTAAAGGCGGCTTGCGCATCGTCCTCCGGCAGCAGAATGGCGACGTCGTTGGCAGGTTGGCCCTGGCGCAGCAGCCAGCTGGCGCGGTGCAGATAGCGAACGACGTCGGGCATCACCGGAAACCACGGATTGTGATCGTTGAAGACGGCGGCGGCATAGAGGTTCCAGCCGGGCTCGGCAGCGCCTGGCGGCGTGTACGGCCAGCCGTGGCCGATGATCTGGTTCACTCCGGAGAGGAACATCCGATCGGCTTCAACCTTCATGTCGAGCGGCGTCGCCCGGAAGACAGGGGAGTGAAGCCAGGTGAAGGTCTCAGCCGAGGTGACAGAGCGCTGGTACAGGTGACTGGCCGACGTCGCCCAGCGAGTGAAGGAGAACTGCCGCCACTGCGGCCCTTCGCCCTCGGGCAGCGCGGCGACTGCTTCATCGGCAAGCGTGACAGCGGGTTCGCCGTAGGTCTGGGACCGGAAGAGCGTGTGGTGCGCGATGGCCCAGTGCTCGATCGGCTGCAGGTAATTCTCGCGAATGAGGTCGGAGAGGGTTCGCCCCCAGTCGTTGCGGACGGCCTTCGCCTGCGGCGTTCCGCCGGCGTAAAGCTCAGGCAGATGCGGGATCAGGTCATAACCGCGGCGGCGCTGGAACTCGGCAGGGAGTGCGGCGGTCCAGTCGGAGCCGTAGACCTCGAGCGAATCGGAGAAGACCGAGTACGGCGGCTGGGGGCCAAAGGCGCCGGAGAGCTTGTCCGCTACATCGCCAAGATGCTCCTCGATTGCAGCGCGTGAGAAGTGGTCGAGAACGAAACCTTCCGCGCCCACGGCCGCCCGCTTGACCTGCTGGCGCGTGTGAGATGCATAGAAGAGCAGCAGAACGGAGGGCGCGGACGTTGCGGCGAGAGTGGCATGGACGAGTGCGCCTGCCGGCGTGAGCGCGATCCGGGTTGCGCCCTCCGCCCGCCAGTGCACCGGGGTGCCAGGGGCGCAGAAGGCGGCGATGAGAGCGTCCTCTGGCGCCGGGGCTGGCGGTACGGCGGGGTTCGCCAAGGCGATGAGCTTTAACCGTCCGGCGGAGAGCGCAAGCGTCATCCCAGGCCCGCCATAGGGCCAGCCGCTACCGAGCGTGATATCCACGCGAAGCCCTAGGGAACGTGCAGTGGTGTTGGCAAAACGGACGGAATCGAGGAACCCGGGAGAGAGATACGGCAGGTTGCCGACGCCGTGGGCGGGGTCGTCGAGCGAGAGTGGATAGACGGGTTGGATCTCCACACCGCCGAGACCTGCCTCTTTCATAACATGCAGTTCACGGGAGAGTTCGGCGTCCGTCACGGCGGGTCCAAACCACCACCAGCGCATCAGGGGGCGGCTTTCGTCGGGCGGACTGGCAAAGGTGCTCTGGAAAGCGGCGCCAGATTTGGCGCGGCCCGAAGCAGCCAGCATACCGCAGAGCAAAAGCGTCCATGCGAACAAACGTAGTGGTCTTCTCACGGAGCTTCCGGGTGAGCAGGCGTCGCTACTGGGTCCTCGGCGACAAGAATGGGAGTGCGTGAAGGCCAGTAAGGCACTCTGAACTGCTCCTGCCGTGAAGGGGACATTCTGGCGTGTGCCGATCGAAAAGGCCATGGAAAAGGCGTTGTCATGACGTGATGTCCAAATCAAACCGCGTGGTGAACTCGTGGATGTCGTACCGGGAGGACACGATCGTGGCCTGTGCACGGGCTCCAATGCCGCTGGCGGAGCCGATAGCTCGGCGACTCTAACGTTGAGGTGGAACAGATCGAGAGCGATGTGCGTTGGAGTATGCATGGCACCTCACTCTATCGCATGGTGAACGGCGGCTTGCAACGCACGTGTATCGCTTTACTTCGGCATACGCGTTGACGCGAGGAGCATGCTTCCGTATGGTGGCCAAAGCGGAGACGCACGGAGGAACGATGAAACTGAGAGCTGGATGCGTGATTGCGGGGTGTATTGTCTTCTTGATCGTTGGAGAACTCAGGGCGCAGTCGTCGGGTGGGTTCGAGATGCCCGCTGTCTCCTCGCAGCCGGTTGATTATCTTTCCGCCCAGCAGATCGCCATGAAAGCGAAAGACCTGACGACACAGGCAGCGGCCGCTGCCGGGGGAATCGCGGGCGTGACGCTCGAGAAGTACAACGGCCATCTCACGATGCTTACCGTGCGTGTCAAGAGCGGAGTCGGCGAGTTTCACAAGCGGGATAACGACATCTTCATCGTGCTCGACGGCGACGCGACGGTTCTTACCGGCGGAATGCTGGTCGATCCGAAAGCAGCAGCTTCGCCGGATGAGATCGTGGGCACGCGCGTGGAGGGTGGTGTGGCACACGTACTACACAAGGGAGACACCCTGCATATACCGGCAAACACGCCACACCAGACGATGGTCGCTCCCGGCAAGACGTTTACGTATTACGTCATTAAGATCGCGGAGCCAAAGCAGTAACGTCTGACGCACAACCGGATCCCGAATCTCTGAAGAAGAAGACCTATGAAGCTTTACCAGACGGCGGACCCGGTACGGTACTCGCGAAGCATGACGATCGAACGAAGGGACACCTTCTTGCTTGAGGGAATGTTCCAGCTCGGGACTATCTCGCCGAGCTGGTCGATCCACGCCGGCGTAGGCACACAGCATGATGCGTTCTGCTGGGGTACGAGTGGAGAGAACCAGGCGTACGACGATGTGGACGTTGTGACCGTTGCGGAGCTTCGCTAATGGAGTTCCACACGGGACCGGCGGCGCGCGTTGAGGGGGCGGGCGCGACCACAGTCTTGCCGCGGTACGAGGTCTCGGCGGGGCTGATGCTGCGCGCGGTCGAAGATGCACGGTGGGATCTCCTCAGTCTGGGTGAGGTGATGCTGCGCTTCGATCCGGGCGAGGAACGGATTGCGCACACGAGAAACTTTCGCGTCTGGGAAGGTGGCGGCGAATATAACGTCGCGCGGGGGCTTCGACGCTGCTTCGGTTTGCGGACGTCGATCGTGACGGCGCTGGCAGACAACCCGGTTGGGCGATTGCTCGAGGATCTGATGCTCCAGGGTGGAGTCGACCTGAGCCATCTGCGCTGGGTACCCTATGACGGGGTTGGGCGTGAGTCGCGAAACGGCGTGTACTTTCTCGAGCGTGGACTCGGCGTACGCGCCGCTATGGGAATGATGGACCGGGGGCACACGCCGATCTCGCAACTCAGGCCGGGCCAGATCGACTGGGCGGCGATTTTTATGCAAGAGGGGGTACGCTGGTTCCATACCGGCGGCGTCATGTCTGCGCTCTCAGCCCACTCTCCCGAGGTGGTGAAGGAGGCAATGGAGATGGCGAAGGGGCACGGCGTGGTCGTCAGCTTCGATTGCAACTACAGGCCTTCGCTCTGGAAGGAGCAGGGCGGCCGGCAGGGGTCGATCGATGTGAACCGAAGCCTGATGCCGTACATCGATGTGCTGTTCGGGCACGAGGGTGACATCGCCGCGACAATGGGCCTAGCTTCGCACGGTCCGCCCTGGCACGACGAGGCAAGCTATCGCGCGATGGCGTTCCGGGCCGTCGCGGAGTTTCGGAACCTGAAGGTCATTGCGACCACGACCCGGCGGGCCAGGACGGCAAACCGCAACGATTGGGGAGCGTTCGCGTTCAGCGAAGATGAGGTCTACCGCAGCACAGACTACCTCGATCTCGAAGTCTTCGACCGTGTAGGCGGCGGCGATTCGTTTGCCGCGGGGTTGATCTACGGGCTGCTGCAGGGCAAGGGCATGCAGTGGTCGCTCGATTGCGGCGCGGCGCACGGTGCACTGGCGATGACGACGCCGGGCGATAGCTCGATGGCAACGCTGGCCGAGGTGGAACGACTCATGGCGGGGGCCCCGGCTGGTGTCCAAAGGTAACGTTCAGCGATAACGTTCAGCGATAATGGACAGAGATCACCTGCACTAATAGAAGGAGCAATCGTGAAGGCGGACGTTCTCGCAACCTTGAAGTCGATCGGCCTGCTGCCGGTGTTGCGCGCAGAGTCGGTGGAGCAGGCACTGGCGCTGGCCGAGGCAATTGCCGCGGGCGGGGTAACGGTGCTCGAAATCACGATGACGGTTCCGGGTGCGATGCGCGTGATGCGGAAGCTCGCGGAGGACCGGCCGGACATCCTGATCGGTGCGGGAACCGTGCTCGACCCGGAGACGGCGCGGATGTGCATCCTTGAAGGAGCGCAGTTCGTGGTTTCGCCGGCGCTGAATGTGAAGACGATTGAAATGTGTCTTCGCTATTCGGTCGCGGCGCTGCCGGGTGCGCTGACGCCGACCGAGATCGTGACGGCGTGGCAGGCGGGGGCTGATGTGGTGAAGGTGTTTCCCGCAAGCGCGCTGGGTGGAGCTGCGTACCTGAAGAGTGTGAAAGCTCCACTGCCGCAGGTGGAGTTGATCCCGACGGGAGGTGTGTCATTGACGACTGCGAAGGACTTCCTGAGTGCGGGAGCATTCGCGCTTGGGGTTGGGGCAGATCTGGTCGACACGAAAGCAATGGCGGAAGGTCGTCCTGAGGCGGTGACGATGAAGGCGAGGCACTATCTATCCGTGGTGAAGGATTTTCGAGCCGGTGTGTAAAGGGCAGAGGCAAGAAGACGGTCTTCGATAGACTCGTTCCGCTGAGGATTACTCCCCGCAATCTCAAAGACGCAATCACAGGGATAGAGCCGTCAGATCAGAGCGGGTACACCAGATCTGATCCGGGCAAGGGGGCCGGATAGGCTGCATAGACTTTATCGAAGACAGCATCCCAACTGCACGTCAGCGCGTATCTGCGTGACGCCTGACGAAGATGCTGCAATCGCTTTCGATCGACGACTAGCGCCGCGATTGCTGTTGCGAAGCCATCATCTGGAACCACGAAGCCGGTCGTTCCATCCTCGACGATGTACTTCGGCCCTCCGTCCGGGGTCACGATAGCGGGAACGCCGCTGGCCAGAGCTTCGAGAACTACATTGCCGAAGGTATCGGTGTGGGATGGGAAGACGAGAATATCCATGTCCGCATAAGCCGCGGCCAACTCCTCTCCGCGCAGAACACCGGCGAAGTGCGCGTGGGAGAGATCGCGGCGCAACGCCGCTTCGTCGCCGCCCTGGCCGACGACGAAGAACTCGACATTGTTGATCCCCTTCGCCTTCAATTCGGAGTAGATCCGTGAGAGCAGGGCGATGTTCTTCTCGATCGAAAGTCTTCCAACATATCCCAGCCTGATGATCGTGTCATCGGCTGCACGGGTCCGCCGCGACGGTGTGAAGAGCTGGGTGTCGACCCCGCGCTGCATCAGGTGGCACGGCCGGCCGGTGGCGCTCTCGAGCATCGCACACAGCTCGACATTCGGGGCGAACAGGACTTGGGCCAGGCGGTAGAACTGCGTTGCTACTTTCAAAGTCGAGACCTCGATCGCGCTCTCCACGGCGGCCGCTTGGATGTCGGGGAGCCGCTGTGTCAGGCGAGCGGTCCGCCGGGCTAGATACTCATGCACATTGGTATGCCAGGAGGCGACCAGCGGCACCCCCATCTTCCATGCGAAGTATGCGCCGAACATTCCCAGTTCGCTTGGTCCGGTGATGTGCAGGATCTCGGGCCGGAAGCGGTGCAGTTCGCGCTCGATGACTGTCGCGTGACGCCAGAAAAGCGTATCGAATTCGAGGTCCTTTTCCACGGGGAGAGAGACCCGGCTGCGTCCCAGCTCCAGCGTTCGGAGCTCACCACTCACTTCAAACGCGGTCGTTCTTGCGCCTGCCCTCACACACAGGAACGGCAGCCCATGCCGTTCCGCATACGCCACGAAGTTGCGGCTGGTATGTGCGACACCATTCACCTCGTGAAACGAGTCCGGAAGGTAGGCCACACGCGGGAGACGCACCGGTCCAGAATACCCTCCGGCCGCAGGTCGTGCCCTAGAGCAAATTATCTGTTGCTGTGGAGTGGGGTAGGCTGTGCAGAGCCGTTTTCCTGGAGAAAACGGCGTTGATACCCAAGCTTCCCTGTACACCCACAGGTACTTTGCCCTAGTCGATGAGCACCGCACTCATCGCCGCCCGCATCTCGCTGCTCTCATCCCACGCCATCCGCAGGCCCCCTGACACGGGAGCTGCTCCCATCAGCCGGACTGCGCGCAGCAGCATCTCGAGGTAGTGAGGGCAATGCCCATACTTCCACAGTGTCGAGAGTGGGCGAATGACACCGTTCGCATCCGGGTGATAGACCCGCTCATCCCAGCGACGGGATCCCTCGGGAAAGTCCGGGTAGTTGCGGATCGCGTCCAGCGTTGATTGCAGGATGCGGTGCTTCCACGGCTGTGCGTACTGTGGCATGAAGAGGATGTGACTTCGCCGTTCGCGGCGGACTTCGTGGACAAACTCGGTGAAGGTGGTCGCATCGGTCAGGTTGATGTTCGCGTTTGGCTCGATGCCATGCCGGTCGCCGCCGCTGATGACGAGTTGATTCCATTTTCCGGCCAACGCGGAGACCGCTTGATTCTCTTTCCAGTTGCGCAGTCCGTTCAGTTCGAGCGCATGGAGAAACTGGCCATTAGTCGCGAGAAAATCATTCACGCGGATGTTGTGCAGTTCAGCACCGATGCGATACAGGTCCCAGACTGGATGGTTGAAGACCAAAAGCACGCTTGGAATTGCGTGCAGCTCTGCAAGAAGATCCGTGATCAGCCGGGCCGGACGCGTCGCTACCGGCATCGCCGTAAAGGCCTCCAGCCGCCTCATCCATTCCACGCCTGTCGCGCTCGGTAGATTGTGCACACCAAGATGAAAGGTCGTTTCGGCGAAGGGGACCGTCCATTCGACTGAGACCGGAATATGTCGCGCCGAGGTCACGGAGCGCAGCAGCATGGGCGCCCTGATATCGTCATGGTCGGTAATGGAGACAAGCGCTGGAAGCTGGACCTGCTGCTCGATCTGATTGCGTTCGAGATCGAAGGCCAGGCGTGGTGTAAGTGGCGGTGTCCAGTAGCTGGCCGCGTAGTTCGGCTGGATGCCTGTCGTCCGGACAGAGCGCTTTTCCATCCACTGCATGATGCGCTCGAGGATCGTCCAGTCGGTCGAGAGCTCCGCGATAAAGTCCAGGGTCTCTCGCGATTGATTGGTGTGGCTGTGGAGAGAGACGCCGGCGGCAAAGCCTTTCGCCGCATCCCCTTCCCGCCAAAGGTACGATACGCTCGAATCGCTCATCCGCCACCCGTCCCCGAAGATTTGGTGACTTTAGTGTGGCCTTCAAAGATGAAGAGGCGGTGACTGCACCAAGAATGGAGCTTCAATATAGCGCCAGCGGAGTACCTTTCCGTGTTCGCCGTGAACTGAGAGGTGCTTGGCGGTTTCTTAGAACCTGTTTAAAAAAGCTCGACGGACGTCCTGCGCGGGCAGCGGTCACTTCGTGACGCGTATACCGGTCTTGGCGGAACAAACTTCCTGGGGCCTCCCGCTGGTCGGCACAAACATTTGTTTGCGACCAGCGGGAGCACCGCGCGCAGTGAGCTCGTTCGGCAGGACTGTCCTGAGAATTTTAGCCACGCGTTTTTGCGATGTCGGGGCCTAGAATTTCCTGGGCCGCCGGGGCAGGTTCGGCAGGAATTCCGTCGTTCGAGATATCCGTAAGCGCGCTACGGTGCTCGAAGCTGGACTCGGGGGACAGGGCATTCTGGAGAATGCTGAAGGCCTCCGCCGGCGTGTCTACAAACTGAAAGAAGCTGCGATCCGCGGGGGAGATCGCTCCGTTTTCGACGAGTGCGTCCAGGTTCAAGACACTCTTCCAGTATTCTGTCCCATAGATCACGATCGGAATGGTCTTTGCGAGTTTTTGAGTCTGGGCCAGGGTCACGATCTCGAACAGCTCATCGAGGGTTCCGAAGCCGCCGGGAAAAACCACGAGCGCTTTCGCGAGATAGGCAAACCAGTACTTCCGCATGAAGAAGTAGTGGAACTCGAAGTTCAGTTCGGGCGTGATGTAGGGGTTCGGCTGCTGTTCGTGCGGCAGCTTGATATTGAGGCCGATAGATTTGCCGCCCGCCTCATGCGCTCCACGGTTGGCTGCCTCCATGATCCCCGGGCCGCCGCCGGAGGTGACGACAAAGCGATGGTGTCTGCCGGGCAGTGTCATCGCCCACGTGGTCAGCATTCTGGCCAAGGTACGCGCGTCCTCATAATAGGCAGACATGGCAGGCGGCGCCGCAGGACGTGGCGGAACGTTTCGTTGAGGTGAAGCAGGAGAAGCCTGCCCGCCTGGTCCGAAGCGGGCGGACCCGAAGAAGACGACGGTGTCCTGGATCCGTTGATGCTGAAAGCGCGCCATCGGTTCGGTATACTCCGCGAGGATGCGCAGCAGGCGACCATCGGGAGAGTTGATGAAATCAGGATTCTCATAGGCCAGCAGAGCTCGTTCGAGAGGATCGGGTGGGGTCATGCTTCTCTTTCCTTGACGGCTGCGAGAATCAGGCGCGATGGTCGCGGTAGTGCACGGCTTCCGAGATGCCGATCCAGATATCGAGCAAGCCCAGGCCGGAGATGATGCCCCGCACCGCGCCGAGGTGAAGCACGGAAGCCAGCCGGGGACGCGCAAGGATGAACATGTTCTGGTCCCAGACCCGCGTCCACCAGGGCAGCACCGTCACCAGAACTCCCAGATAGACGCAGAAGAGCACAAGGATCAGCAGGGACACACGTTGCAGCCAGAGGGGTGCCGTCTTTACCGATGGCTGGAGCTTGCCGTGCACCGGATCGAGTTCGGGCGGGTCAGGAAAAAGTTGTGGCTGTACGGGCATCAGCCTCCTACTGTCTGACAGTAGCAGAGGGCGCCAGGGTTAGTCTTCCCGCGAGATGAAATGAGAAAATGGAAGATATGCTCCAACTCTCTGCCGCTGGAAAGCGTTTCGGCCCCAAGCTCCTCTTTGACGATGCGAACTGGCTCATCACACCGGATGAACGCACCGGCCTGGTTGGCGGGAACGGAACGGGCAAGTCCACGCTGCTGAAGGTGCTGGCCGGGGTGGAGTCGCTCGATTATGGCGCCATGACGCGTACCAAGGGGATGACGCTCGGCTACCTTCCGCAGGACGGGCTGGCGTTGCGCGGCAAGACGGTCTTCAAAGAATGCCTGTCGATCTTCGACGCACTGCGCGACATGGAGCAGGAGGCGGAGACACTGTCAGTGAAGCTGTCGGAGCATGCGCCGGAGAGCGCCGAGTATGCTGCCGCGGCGGCGCGCTACTCGCACATTACGGACCTGCTCCACGCAAACGATATCTACACACTCGACTACCAGGTGGGAACGGTGCTGGGCGGGCTTGGCTTCGAGAAGACCGACTGGGGCCGGCGCACGGAGGAGTTCTCGGGCGGCTGGCAGATGCGGATCGCGCTTGCTAAGCTGCTGCTGCAGAAGCCCTCGCTGTTGCTGTTGGATGAGCCGACGAATCATCTCGATCTTGAGACGCGCAACTGGCTCGAAGACTATCTGCGCAATTATCCGAATGCATTTGTGCTGATCTCGCACGATCGCTACTTTCTGGATGTGACGGTCAACAAGACGGTGGAGTTGTGGAACAAGCGCGCGCACTTCTACTTTGGCAACTACGAAAAATACCTCAAGCAAAAAGAAGAGCGACGGGCGCAGTTAATGTCGGCGTACAAGAATCAGCGGGACCAGATCGAGCACCTGGAATCGTTCATCAATCGCTTCCGTGCGCAGGCGACCAAGGCGAAGCAGGTTCAAAGCCGGATCAAGGAGCTTGAGAAGATCGAGCGGATCGAGATCCTGGAGGACGAGGCGACGATCCACTTTAAAATCCCGCAGCCGCCAGCGTCGGGACGCACGGTGATCGAGGTGTCGCACTTTACAAAAATTTACCCGACCAATGAAGGCGGCCAGAAGCACATTCTCGAGGATGTGAGTTTCTCGATCGACCGTGGCGATCGCATTGCGCTTGTCGGGGCGAATGGCGCGGGCAAATCGACGCTGATCCGGATGCTTGCAGGGCTCGAGCCGCCGACCAGCGGCGAGATCAAGCTCGGGCACAACGTGCTGGCCGACTACTTCGCGCAGGATCAATACAAGGTGCTGGACGGGACGGCGAAGATGCTGGATGACATCAGCGGGATTGCGCCGAAGGTGCCGGTGGTCGAGCTGCGGAGCCTGCTTGGATGCTTCATGTTCTCGGGCGATGACGTCTACAAGCCGCTCGGCGTGCTCTCGGGTGGAGAGCGCAACCGGTATGCGATGGCGAAGATGCTGGTGTCGCCAGCGAACATGCTGCTGCTCGATGAGCCGACCAACCATCTCGATCTGCGGGCGAAGGATGTGCTGCTCGACGCGATCCGGAACTTCTCGGGGACGGTCCTGTTCGTGTCGCATGACCGCTACTTCATCGATGGGCTGGCGACGCGGGTCTTCGAGGTGGAGGACCGCCGGGTGCATGTCTATCCGGGTAATTATGAGGACTATCTGTGGCGCAAGCAGGGCGGGCCGGAGAAGGTCGCGGCATCGCTTACCCATGGTGCAGCGTCTGTAGCGGTGGCGGTCGCCTATGTTCCGGCTGTGGCTGTTGCGATTGAAAAGGCATCAATCAAGCGGCTGAATCCGATCAAGCTGCGGCAACTGGAAGAGCGGCTGGCGTTTGTGGAGGCCGAGATACCCCGGGCGGAGGCGTCGATTGCGGCTGCCGAGGAGAGTCTGGGAATCTTTGTATCGGCCGAGGACTCGCAGCGGGTGGCGGCGGAGCTGGACGTTCTACGCGGAACTCGGTCCAGGCTGCTGGCGGAGTGGGAGGAGCTTGCGCTGGCGCTCGAGGAGCAGCAGGCTACGGTCTGAATATAATTTTCTGAAAGGTCTCAAAATCTTCAAAACAAGTAACTTAGGTCTGGACCGATCTAATCATATGTGTCGGATGCGGTCAGCGGCTGCTTTCGCAGAGACGATTGAGGGGCTTTCTCTTCTCAGAGCCTACCCGGGCCTATGCCGCGCGCGATTCAGATTTATTTCTGAAAAGTCTCAAAATCTTCAAAACAAGGAACTTAGGTCTAGACAGATCAACATGGCGGATGCAGTCAGCGGATGCTCCCACAGGATAATTTTGATGAGCTGACTTCATTATACGGGAGCGGGTGGGGTGACTATGCCACGTGTTTTTGCAGGACTGGCGCGGGTTTTGTGTGAGTCGGGGGTTGACAAGGTTTTGGTGAGGTTGAGGGGGACGGCAACGGTCAGTGTAAAACGCGGATCTTCGGCTCGGCTGCGCCTGCGCTCAGGATGACAGTATGTGTAGGTGGATTTGAAGGAGGACAAGCAGGTGCAAATGCAGGTCCTTCGGCTGCGCTCAGGAGGACAGATTTTGGGGGTTGTGATGGAGGAGAACGGGCAACAGCAGGTGCAAATGCAGGTCCTTCGGCTGCGTCAGGATGACAGAATTGGGGGGATGAGGATGGAGGAGGACGGGCAACGGCCAGTGCAGACGCGGACCTTCGGCTTGGCTCAGGATGACAGAATTGGGGGGATGAGGATGGAGGAGGACGGGCAACGGCCAGCGCAGACGCGGACCTTCGGCTCGGCTCAGGATGACAGATTTTGGGGTTGTGATGGAGGAGAACGGGCAACAGCAGGTGCAAATGCAGGTCCTTCGGCTGCGCTCAGGATGACAGAATTGGGGGATGAGGATGGAGGAGAACGGGCAACAGCAGGTCCTTCGGCTGTGCTCAGGATGACGGAATCTTTGGGGTTGTGATGGAGAACAAGCAACGACAGATGCGGTCCTTCGGCTTCGCTCAGGATGACAGTTTTGGGCGTTAGCGGCCTTCGCGGAGGCGGGCGGCGAGGCGTTCGGGGAGGCCGGCCATGAGGATGCGGCCTTGCGCGGTGGTGAGGTCGTAGGGGACGCGGTGGAAGACGATCTCGGCTCCTCGCCCTTCGGGGGCGGCGGAATCGTAGAGGGCGAAGGCGGCGCGCCAGTCGCAGTCGCGGGGCTGGCCGACGGAGCCGGGGTTGATGAGGTGGCGGAGGCCGGGGACGAGCGGCAGGGTCCACGCGTCGGCTTCGTTGTGGGTGCGGAACTCCGGGCGGAGTTCGTGCCAGTCGTGCCCTTGCTGGGCGAAGCCGCCCTGGACGTGGGTGTGGCCGAAGAAGGTGAGGGAAGTGGTCATCTGCTGGAGCGGTGCCCAGGCGTCACGCATGTTCTGGATGTAGTGGTCCTCGTGGAGCGGGGAGCCGTGGGCGCAGGTGATGCCGGGCTGGTCGGGCTGCTGGTCGGGGTGCAGGGGACCCTGGGCGACGTTGCGGAGCCAGGCTAGATTGTCCGGCGTGAGTTCGGTCTGAGTCCAGAGGGCGGCGGCGCGGGCGACCGGATTGAAACCGTTCGAGGAGGTGAGGCCGCAGCAGACGCGGTCGTGGTTGCCGCGGACGTTCAGACTGGAGAGGGGACGGAGGAGGTCAAGGACCTGATTGGGGCTCGCGCCGTAGCCGACCATGTCGCCGAGGTTCCAGAGCTCGTCGTAACGTCCGGCAGCCGACGCGAGGACGGCGTTCAGGGCTTCGAGGTTCGCGTGGATGTCGGAGAGGATGAGGGCGCGCATGAAGGGTTTCGTGCCTGAAGGCAAGAAACCTTTAGTTTAGACCGACTGGAGTGGGGAGGGAAGCGAGACGGAAATGCGGTATCAAGTTTCCGATAACCTGTTTTCCGTCAACTACACCGTGGTTGACAGCGCACCATAACGCCGCTGGCGGGGACGTCAGTAGGAGGTCAGGGCAACTGGTAGACTGCCCTGAATGCCAGAGCAATCGACAATGACGCCTCAGCGCGCGCGCAAGGCGTTAAGGATCATCTCGGGTACAGTTATCGCCATAGTGCTCTCCCTGCTTGGTTTGCTCATTTATGGGCTAGTGCACCCAGGAAGGCACCGGGTCTTACTCATGCTTCTCGGAATTTTTTTTGACCCGCACTTTTGGCTTTTTTGCTGAGCAAGACAGGCTTCAGGGGAATGTTAGAGCCGAGCGCGTCCATTGACCCCCTGTCTATAACATCAGCGATCCGCCGTACGCCCACGATCATAATCGTGTTCCCGTTAGTCACAGTGGCCGTCATCTGGGGCCTGCTTCTTGCAGTGGTGGGGGTGAAGAAGGATGGAGACACGAAGGTTTGGGTAAGAAACCATACAGCGCTGGCCATTTTATGGATGATGACACCGCAGGTTGCAACAGCTTATTTAGGCAATTACATACTTGACACACAAGGCGATCAAGCTTATATTAGAGGAATGGAAGCCCCTCACACACTCCAGCAAGCAATCATCTACTTCTCGGACGCCGACCGTGCTTTCCAATATGCGCTCAAT
>JAABUJ010000343.1_pt1 | contig 97735 bp, 81 predicted proteins | sample 5559131 | NCBI WGS metagenome assembly JAABUJ01 (sample SAMN10711875, study PRJNA513366) | rock metagenome | isolation source: Antarctica rocks | place: Antarctica: Victoria Land, Mt New Zealand nord | collected 2016-01-07
GTTTTTTCTTTCACTGATTGAAGGCCTTCTTATAGGGCCACATTTTCATAGAGTAGCTAGACACTTATGATTACATGTTCATTTCACTAGTCACTTCTTCTATGTTTGACAGATTATGAGCTCAGATATATATTGATATTCATTTATTCATTAAGTCATTTGTTTCTATTTGAAATGATGAAAGAAAAACACCTCATTATTATTGTTATTTCATGAATGCTAGAAAGAGTCTTAAGAAATAAAGTGAATTCAATGTATAATGAGAAGTTATTCACATTAAACTGTTATAAATTCATGAATAAAATGATTAAAAACAACTCTCACAATTATTTTAAAGTTAAATCTTTATGTTGAAAACAACTTCATCATCAATTTAGATGTTTTCATCATACAAAATGACTACAATGTTATATGATCTCACATTTTCAAAAGTTACAAAACTTAAGAAATTGACAGATTACTCATCATGAAGAATGTTGATCAAATACAGTTTGATGAGTGCTGAATTATGAGATTTAATAATAAAAAGTGATGTTGAATTCTCATTAAAGTCAGATGTTTCAAGTTAGTCAGTACTGACTGAAGAATTTATATCTAAAATAATGATAACTACAATGACAGTCTTGATTGACATCACTTAAATTGACTAAATTACACAGAACAACAAGATCATAATCATTATTGTTCTTACTGTTAGCTTGAAGATCACTGTTGTCATAGATGACATAAAAACAGCAAAAGAGATGTAAAATTATCTTATATATCTTTATTTATTTTACAAATTTAATCTTAAATACATTCTATTCAACAATCTATACATCTGTCAACTCAATCAATACTTCTCTGTCAATGCTTATACTTTAAAGTATAAGACACTCTTAAGAGAAATTGCAGTCTTCAGTCTTGTAATTAATAAAACTTTGAAGATCATTACTTTTCTATTAAATCTAGAATTCTTCTATTCTCAATGAGTAATGATGAAATGCTTTAAAGCTTATAATGTAATCTTATTTCTCAATGATTTGATTGCTGAATTAATTGATGAAGAGTGTCTTAAAGAAGAAAATGAGAAGCTTGTCTTAATGAGTGAAAAGAAAAATCATAAAGACAAGAAGAAAAAGAATAAGAAGAGAAATGCTGATAAGAGTAAAAATAAAAATGAGATGTACACTTACTGTAAGAAAGCAGTTTACTTTAAGAACAATTACTGAAAGTTACACTCAGAAAAGATGTCTGAAGAACTAAAGAAGAAGTAAAAGATTAAAAAAAAGAAAGAAAAAGAAAAAAAGAAATTCTTAAGTTCTGAAGATAAGCAGTATAATAAGAACACAGTGATCTTGACTGTAATAAAGAACTATAATTTTGTGATTAATAAGATGTTATAAATAACTGACTTTGATGCAACACAATATATGTGCTGTAATCTCTCTGCATTTAACTTAATCAAAATGTTCAATAATGAACTCTCTATAAGAGAAGTGTCTGAAGTGATATACACTTAAGAGATAGAAATGATTAACTTACAGCTAAAGAATAGTGATGAAAAGTTTTAAAATATCACTTTAATGAATATTTATCTTATGTCTAATATGAGGCTCAATCTCTTCTCAATTAAAATAATTAAAATGAAAGAAATATCAGTTAAAATTAAGAATGAATTATTATGTCTAAAGAACAAAGTAGAAAGTACACTTAATTATATAGTATGTAAAGATAAGCTATATTATCTTTAAATCTTAATGACAAGAAAATCTGTGAACAAGAATAAAATTATGTCAATTATTAAAGATAACAAGATCTTAAGAGCTACTTAACATTGATATCTTAATTATATAGAGAATTTAAGTCTTAACAATGTGTTAAAGAATCTCAGAATAGTAAGGTTCAACTTATAAGAACTTATGAAAACACTGTTACACTTGTGTGATGTCTGCATGAAAGCAAATCAAAAGAAGAAGATCTTAAAAAAACTGCAAAACTGAGTCACAAAGATGACTGAACTGATTCACATCAATGTTGTTGATTTTATTATGTTAAAAGTATATGATGAGTTCTTGTAATATATAGTCTTCACAGATGATCTTATTTACTGATGATATGTTTGTAATATGAAAATAAAAGATCAGATAAAAGACAAAATTGAACAGTTTCTTAATATGCTTTTTATTTAGATGAATTTACAAATTGCACAGATATAACTTGATAACAGAAAGAAATTCAGAGATAAGCTCATCATTAAATGATCATAAAGTCTCAGAATTATTTATAAAACAACAGTTTCTTATGAACTGAAGCAGAATAAGATGACAGAAAGAAGTAATAAGCTTTTAACAACAAAAGCTAGAACTATAATTCTGAATAATAGAGTCTCTGAAATTTTATGATTAAAGATTGTCAAAACAGCATGCTATCTTTTTAATTAACTTTTAATGTTAGCTTTTAAGAACAATAAGATTCTGATTCAGCTACTGTTCAAATTTCTTAATAAGAATAGATCAGCAGATCTCATTGATCTTAAATATTTTTAATGTTTTGAATGCATAGCATACATACATATTTCAAAGAAGATCTGAACAACAGAAACTAAATTTGAATTCTGAAGTAATAAGAGAATTCTTGTTAAATATAAAGAAAGAAATCAATATAAAGTATAGTTTTCTGAAAAGAAAAAGATAGACTGAATAATCAGAGCAAGAAATGTGTAATTTAATAAAGATTCATCAATTTATAATGTCAAAGTTGCAGTCTCAATTTCTAGAGTCATTCAATCTCACATTGTTAATGCAGAACAAGAAAGTGTGCAGTTATTTTTCTTATTTTCTTTTTAACTTTCATCATTGTCATCATCTTTAAAGTATATATCATCATACTCTTTCATACTGATATTGTCAAATCAGTTAGAAGAAATAAAAAAAGAAAAAGAAGATATTATAAATATTTCTTTTATTATTAACAGATCAGTATTAGCTGAGTCTTGATGCTTTAAAAAAGAGAGATGACTCTTTATAAAGTTAAAGCTTAAAGCAATTATGATCTATTTAACTGTATTTGATGTAATCATTGATGTCATAAAAAAGAAAAAAGACTTTAAGAATAAATCTTAGATGTTTAAACAGACAATTAAAAGTTATGAGTTGAAAGACTGAAAGAAAGCAATGAATAGTGAGTATAATTTATTAATGATTAACTTTACATAAACTTTAAAGATATTGTTATCTAATTGATGAGCTTTAAAGAACAAATGAATCTATCATTACAAAAGAGAATTTAACAGCTCAATTTTATGACATAAGACTCAATGAGTAGTCAAAGAATTTAAACAACAATTTAAAATTAACTATAAAGAGACCTTTGCAATGGTTGTTAAATCAATGACTTATAAAGTCATCTTTGCCATAGTTAGACTGAGTATAGAGTCAGATTAAGTCAGAAAAAAGTGCATTTAACCTGAATCTGCACTAGAGTCTGAGTTAGATTAGAGTGGCTGTCAGGTTTTTTTAAAGCTGGTTTTTCACTTATTTTGCATGCCTTGTTAGCCATGAGCAACCATAGTGGCAGAAACTTCAAGAATTTGAACAAAACTTCAGTTGTGTGCATTGAGCTTGAAAGCAATTCATTTTTTGCGATTTTAGGCTCATTTTGTAGAGAATTGTGAGGGCTTTCCAATGATGTAAAAATTACCAAAATTACACAAGAAACAATGAAAATTACCTAATATTATGAGTTGAGTCAAGTTTCAAAGTTAAGCTCAGTGAGTCAGGTCAGGTCCTAAAATCTGAGCTCAACCCAACCTGACAGCCACTCTAAGTCAGATTGAGTCAGATTTATGTACAGATTAACTTTACTCATATCTGCATAGATTAAACTCAAGAACTCTAAGCTAGCCATTATGAATAAGGTTAGGGCTAGAACTTAAAAATGTGAAAGCTTATTGATATATTAGTTATAATAAATTACATCTTAACTAGTCATATAGGGATAAATTACACAGTTGCAAGATATATTACTGAATAAGTTATGAAAATCATGACTTTTCATGAAGGTGTGTGTTAGAAACACACATTAGTAAGCATGTGTATGTGCTTACTTAGCCAATATATATGCTTACTAAGCGCATACACATGCTTACTAAGACTATATATAATTTGCAAAAAATTCATGACTCTATGCAGATCAGGTCAGGTTAACCTGTACCTGACCTAACTGAATAAAAGTTAGTCTGACTTAACTCAATACTCAGACCTAACTCTGACTTACATGACCTATAGGCAACTTACACACTCAGCCTAGCCATAGTTGTGTTTTACAACTACAAATTGAAATAAATAAATGTCAAAACAGCTTTCTTACACAGCAATTTAAAAGAAGAAGTCTATGTGATTCAACTTACTGAATATGAAAAAGAGAAAGACAAGATATGTAAATTAAAGAAAGCTCTATATGAATTAAAACAGTCATCTTATCTGTAATATAAGATAATACATTGCTTTCTTGTCAGCCTTAGATACACACAGATTCACACAGACAATAGTGTATTTAGAAATGATATTTTATTTGTTGCTGTATATGTCAATGATATTTTTATATGCAGATCAGATAAGAATGAAATTCTAAATCTTAAGATCAAATTAAGCAATTATTTTGAAATGACTAACTGCAGAACATGTAAGCATTACTTAAAAATGTTAATTATACAAAATAGAACTCTACAAATTCTTATTCTGTTACAGAGAATCTATTTCATGAAGATGCTTAAAGATTTTGATCTACAGAATGTTAAGACAGTTATAACTTCAATGAAATCTGAGATTTATCTTATAAAGACTATCAGAACAGCTGAATTAGAGCTAATAACTTAATATTAGAAAGTCATAAAATCTTTTATGTATGTTATGACACAAACTTAACTTAACATCACATATATAGTGTTAATTCTTAGTCAGTTTGCACATAACTTTAATGACACACATTGAAAGGCTCTAAAGCAGATATTTTAATATGTGTAAAAGACTTTAGATGTTGTTTTTGAGTATAAATTGAGTGATTAACTTAAATTACTAAAGTATTTAAATTCAGACTGAGAGAAAGATCTTGAATCAAGAAGATTTATGTTAAAGTATATATTTAAAATGATTAATGAATCAGTATTCTAAAGTTCAAAAAGATAAAGAATAATTATCTTATTCTTTTATAAAGTGAAGTATATGATCTTAATGAAGACTACAAAGAAAGCAGTGTAAATGCAGAAATTACTTAAAGAGCTAAAACTAAAGAAGTTTAAAACAGTTACAATTTGAATGAACAATTAGAAAGCTATAATTTTGACTAAAAACTCTGAATTTTATGTTTGTACAAAGCACATTAATATACATCATTACTTCATAAGAAAAGTCAAATCTCACAGACTTATTCATCTTAATTACATTCTCACAAGCAACATAGTCATCAATGAACTTATAAAGTCACTGTTACAGTCTTCTAAGCCTAATGGCTAAAAGCTATAACTCTAATGGTAAAACTATAAAATGAGTGAAAGATAAGTGAATGTAAGAACTACAATGGCTACTTAAATAGTAGCTAAGCAACTTACTAAGGCACATGGCTGAGTCTATGTGACTAAATGGCTAAGTAGACTATTCACCTAATAGGTGAAGGTGGCAGCAGTGAGGTAAGCTGTGATCAGGTAATAATTCTGACAAGTGTCATAAACAAAAGAAACTGTAATGCTCTCATTGCTATGTCTTTATTCAAATAGTCTGTGCTCTATAAGCTTGAAAACACAGTGACAGTACTTGACTTGTGAGACAGTGTTGAGATGTTATGATTAAATGACTCAATGATGATGTGATATTGAGATGTCTTGAAATCAGTTGAATGATGAGACATCAATGAGGTAATAGTGTGAACAAAATACTTGCATAAGTTGTGAACTGTTAGGTAAGGCTTTGTGCCATAAGAAGAAGGTGTGATGAGCTTCTTTTATATAGATATAAAGTCTCATGAAGTCTTTGTGTCATGACAAAAACAGTTGTATAGATTGACAACAATAAGGTTTGGTATGATGCTTGTGTAGTGATTTGATGTAGTATCTTCACATAATAAGATGAGTAGTAAGGTACTTAAGGCTGTTAAAGCTGGCAATTTGTCTTGTTATGATGATGTTTTGACTTAAAATTGACTTGAAAGGGCAGTGTAATTGAGTCTTCATTGATGGAGAATTTTGTGCATAGTAGACCATGTGATGATATGCATATCAGTAGAATTTTGAGGTGTTTTAAAGACTAAATCAGTCTCTCAATAGTCTATAGTAAGCTTATTTCATTTCAAATCAATATTAATCTCTTCTCTTGTCAAGATATTCATTTCTAATAGAACTTCAGCACAGAGATTATTCACTAGATAGACTATGATATCTAGTCTTATTGATGATGTCAATGTGACTATGTGAAGTGATAATTTCATCAATTAATCAAGTATCTGCTTTCTGAAAAAGCCTTTCACCATTATGGAAAGTGTTTGTTTGATTTTAGCCTTATTCACTAGGCTTTGATCAATAAACATAGTTGTGCTTTTAGTATCTAGGCAAATAGTCATTTTCTGCTTGATGTCATGTCAAAATAAAGTTGCTTTGACAGCAATGTATTCATAAACTAATGATTATGAGATGACAACAATGTTCTGAAGAGCATGCTCAATGTAATTGACTTGCTGAGTAGTCACCTTAGTGATACTGAAATGAGTGTCAACTTCATGCCAATCAAGAATGTAATTTCAAAGGTTTTCACTTGTTTCTAGAGGCATTTTACATGAATGACATGAATAGAGTGAATCATCATATTGAGTAGACTGTGTAGAGTTGTTAAAGAAGACATCAGTGTGATGTGAAGATTCAGAGATGTCAGCATGGTGTGAAGACTCATTTTCAGTGTTGTTATTGGTAGACAATGCATCATTTGACTTATATGCCCTGTATGACTCATTCATTTTGATGAAATAGATAGAGCAAGGTGACAGTAAGACTCTGTTTTAATGTTTAAATTGTGATTTATTTCACTGATCATTCAAATACTCAGGGCAACAAAGCTGTCAATTATTACTAATGAAATCATATGATGGTGTGTGATTTAATTGTTGTGCTTCATAGTCTCAATTATTCATTTCATAGCCTTGATTATTTGTTTTATAGTCTCAATTTGCAGCATTTTCAGAGACATTATTTGACAAGTAGTTGAAGTGACAAGGCTGTTGATCATTATCAGCAAAATTGTATGATGATGATTGACTTCAAGGTTGCAATTCATAGCCTCACTGTTCATATCAGTATGAAGACTGACTGAACAGACATTTTCATATATCTTTATGTTTCTCTAGCTGTTCAATAAAGCTAATCATCATCATGTCATATCTAAGCTGCAGAACATCATGCTGAAGTTTAGAATTGAGCTTGTTTCAGGTTAATAACAGCTGATTTAACATGAATAAGTTAGTGTTTCTTCTGTTTTGAATCATTGCTTGCACATAAGTCATAAGACTAATGTGATTGTTTTGTAAGTCATCAAGAATAAATCATAAAGCAAGTAAGACATCTAAGATGACTTGCTCTGACTGCTTAAATCAAGTCATTAAAGTATCTACTTAGTTTTTGATGCTGAGACCTTCATGTAAATCATTTTGTTGTAGATCTGACAGTTCAATGACATATTACTGTTAAGTGAAGCCACAAAGACAAATGTGAAGACTAATGTAAATAAGGTGTGTGCTCTTAATCATGACAGCAGCCTTTGCTTGACTCAGAAAGAGATGCACATCATGATAGTATACATTCTTTTTTAGCTAAATAAAATTGTTCTTTTCATATGCATCATTGAGATGTGAATCAAAATAGTCAATGTTCTCTGATCAAAAGACTAATAACAGCATAGTAACAGGATGCAGCAAGAGTTCTTAATAATAGTTATATTTAAGCTCTTCTCTCTTTCTATTGTCAATACACTTATTGCTCATTTCTTTCATATTATAATCACTGTTATAATCATTATTCTGTCTCAGCTCAAAAGCAGATTATCTTGTATTGAACTTAGAAGCAGATCTTCTTGCTGAGATAGATGTAAGAGCTGAAAGATGTAAATATAATAAGCTAATTGTTGTTGACTTCTCAGCTTAATGAGATTAATTAAATGATTTTAAAGAGCTAACAGATCATTGTGACTGTGATCTCAATTCAGAATGATGAAGTAAAGTAATTAGAGTTTCTTGCATGTCATTCATCAGCTTGTTTGTCATACAAGTCTGTTGTTTCAAGACATTTAGACAGATGAATTCACTAAATGACTGTTTGACTTCAGAAGAAGAAGATAATGAGACTTATATAATTAAAAGACTTTCTTTTATGTCTTCTAGATTGAGAAGCTCATTTTGAACAAAAGAGTCAGATAAATAAGCTGAAGACATAGCTTTGTACTGATATGAAAGTAGAATAAAATAGTAGTGTTTAGCTTGTTGAACTACAATGACTCAAGTGAATGTAGAGTAGAGAGATAAAGTAGTGAAAAGACAGTCAGACAGACAGGCAAATCAATGTGTCATTGATGTTTTGATGAGGCTGAGAAAGGCAGTGAGGTATTGAGGTGAGGTGAAAGCAGAGTGAAAGCAAAGAACAAAGAGATTATTAGATATAAAGATCTAATGCTGAGTCTTCAAGTTGATGCTATCATATTGTTATGGTCTTCTAAGCCTAATGGCTAAAAGCTATAACCCTAATGATAAAACTATGAAATGAGTGAAAGATGAGTAAATGTAAGAGCTACAATGACTACTTAAATAGTAGCTAAGTGACTCACTAAGGCACATGGCTGGGTCCATGTGGCTAAATGGCTAAGTAGGCTATTCACCTAATAGGTGAAGGCGGCGGCGGCAAGGTAAGCTGTGGTCAGGTGATAATCCTGACAGTTACTTGTGATTTCAGCGCCTTTAGTCGCCTAAAACCCACTGTACCACAAAAGGTCATTAGATGAATTGCTATCAATTCATCTACTAAAGACATATATAAGTGCTTAATATCACATTCTTCTCTACTTAGAGTCTTGCATCCACACAAGCTAATAAGGTCTCTGGGTCTCCTCAAGATAGAATTGTTTAACTTGATGTGTAATATTGCAACTTATATACTAACCCTCAAGGGCTAACCTTGACAAGGATAGAAAGTCTGACTGCTCCCTATAGGACTTGAATCTCAGATCTTTCATTCTCATTTAGCAATTCATCTACTGTGATTTCAGCGCCTTTAGTCGCCTAAAACCCACTGTACCACAAAAGGTCATTAGATGAATTGCTATCAATTCATCTACTAAAGGCATATATAAGTGCTCAATATCACACACTTTTAACACTGAAATTTACTTATTTTACAAATCTTATGAGTCTCATCAGTCAGTGAAAGACCTTGTGATTTAATGATATGACACTTGAGTTCAAAACTCAAGAGATATCTGTTTGAATTGAATCAGAAACATAACACATCTTTTTTAACTTTATGAGTAAAGAAAGTGTATCTTCATTTTCTATCTCATCATTGTTGAAACAGACTAAGAAGATATATCAAACTTTCAGTCTCATTTTGTTATCTTAGTGATTCAGAGTTCTATGAAGGTTTCAGGAACATGCAGAGTTTGCTAGGGCAAACAGTTTGCTATGAATAAAAGTTTTTTCTTTTGTTGATTGAAGGCCTTCTTATAGGGCCACATTTCCATAGAGTAGCTAGACACTTATGATTACACATTCCGGCGCGTCCTCGCCAAGGAGGACCCGGCCGTGGCCAGCCGCATCGAGCTGCAGCAGCACGACTTCTTCCAGCCGCAGCAGCCCGGCGGCAACGCCGTCGCGGCCTTCTTCCTCCGCCACGTCTTCCACAACTGGGCCGACGCCGACTCGACGGCCATCCTCCGCGCGCTCGTGCCCGGCCTCGAGGCCGCGCCCGCGAGAACGCCCATCCTCATCAGCGACAGGGTGCTGCCGTGCCTGGGTGACGGGACGCCGCTGCACGAGGAGCGAGCGATGCGCCGGCAGGACATCATGATGCTGGTGGGACTGGGCGCCAAGGAGCGCACCCGCGCCGAGTGGGAGACCCTGTTCCGGGCGGCCGACGAGAGGCTCGAGCTGAAGCGGGTGCACGCGCAGGGGCAGTCGGCGCTGTTGGAAGTTGTGCTGAGGAAATGAGCCACTGTGTGCGTGTATGATAAGCGAGAGGTAGGTCGCGCTTCCGCTTGCCGCGTGCCAAGACGATGAGGGGAATTCGGCTTAGTACCTAGAACTAGATTGGTAGATGGTCTTTCTTGTGTGTGCGGACACCCAGCTTCAACACAGTTCTTCATTGGCTCGAACTGAAAAATGTTGTCTAACACTGATGATCCTTGATGGTTCAATAGCCCGCACGTGGCCTGGTCCAATGCTTTTAGAAGAGATGTAGGTCCAAGCGGACAAAACACCCAACCGGACAATTCATTACTATAATCTTAGATGTCATTCTGCACTTTAGTTTTAGGGTAAAAGAATAGGATACCCTGAAAACTCTAATAAAAGAATATCCTGCCCTGCAAAGTTAAAAAAAGAATACTATGTCCCACACACTATGCACACGCTGTGACCTCGCTGCCGCCAAATCGATGTCTCTAACCCCGTGCCTTGCCGCCGCCGCCGCACCTCGTCGTCGTCCCCAGGCCGCCAGACCCCACCGCCTTGCCAAACCCGCTGCCCCCGCAGCAAGGGCGCGAGACGACAGCAAGGGCGGATAACAACAGCGAGGGCATGAAACGACAGCGACAGCAGCGGCGACAGCGAGGTGAACGGCGAGGGCGACAGCGAGGGCGACGGCGAGGTGTAAATGCCTAGAAAACAGCGTCAGTAGGTGTTCTAAATAAGCGGTGTGCATCATATTCTTTTTTTCACTTTGCAGGGCAGGATATTCTTTTCTTAAGGTTTTCAGGGTATCCTATTCTTTTACCCTTGGTTTTATTTGTATTTGACTTTTAACAAAGTTATCAAGTCTACTGTCAGGTCTCATGATGACAGTGATGACAGAAAAGACAGCAAGATCAATTGAGTGAATGATGAGTGATGAGAAGAGATTTGGCAGGTTTTACATATATTTTGTAATGAATTTTTGCCAAATCACCTCTTGATGCTGAACTTCTAAAAACAGCTGTATGGGTATGACTGAACCCCCACGTTCTTCTTAGTGTGCTCTAGCCCAGCAGCCCCTTTGCAGCTGTTTACTGTCGAGCCTTGAGAGTTCGGAGGTCTCGTTGCGTTAGTGGCTTAGGCCAACCACCCAAACTGTCGGGCTCAGGTATTGGCCACACCAAGGATATTTCAATCATGAGCGGTATGTGCCCGTAGCACCGCAACCTCCTGTTCGTCGCTACTACCCTCATGCCATCTCTTCCGGATTGTCACTTCAGTTTATCACCTGTACCCCGTGGGATAGCGAATCGCCGTCCCGGCGCACTACAACACCAGCAGCCAAGCGCCTACCATTAGAGCCCCAGACCGATCTGCAAGGGATGATCTGCGCGCAAAGGTTTTGGCACGAAGGCGTATATCGAGTATAGATAGTGACATGTGAGCCATTGCCGCGATCTGGCCCCTCATCATCCAAGATCTCCATCACAGTCTGATGCAGCTCATCGAGGGAGCGCGTGGGTAAGATACTGTAGTACAGGACCGTCATTCGATGATCTCCGAAGCTACAACTCTTCGTAATCATTCGTTCGTCGACGTGCTCATTGACATAGACACGTCCATTTGCGACTCCCAGGCTCTGCCACTCGATCTCCGCGTCCTTTGGAAGCTCATCAACCTGCACAGCGAAGAAAGACGGAACAGGATATGCGGCCAAAGGCCCCTCGCCGACGACTGTGTCTTCGTATGATGGCAGTTGATGCCGCACGTCGGTCCTACCCGTCGCACCCGGAATCCATAAGCCGCCGTATATTCGGTCCCAAGCATCAAGATTGCGGTCGTCTTCTTCTTCAATCTCGTCCTTGAGAACACCCGGGTCGTGCATCGACTCCCATATTCGCCATGCGGTCAGTGCTCTAATCTGGATGTTATGATTGCCAGCTATGAAGGCGATGCCGCCTGTCCACCAGTCCACATCCGCCGCTCGCCCTATTCTCCAGAGGTGCTGAAGCGAGAGTAAAGCTTGAGTTCGAAAGACCGCCATTGGGTTGATACCTGCGTCCAAGCTTTCCGTGCTGGCCAACTCCATGGAGGCTGGTATCAATGGGATTTGTCCGGCAACGTAGACCAGCATTAGGCCGTATTCTTGTTCCGTGTCTACAGGTATAGCAATGGCCTGGGAATATGGTCCAATATTCGCCGGTGCCCAGTAGGAGCGTGACTGCACATGTAGACCCTGGCGGGCACCACGCCGACCCAAATCAATAACAAACGAAACCATGATCCGAACGGTTTCCGCAAGAGCTTCTCGACATGCCACTGTGACCCTCGCTGGAGGGTTTGGTCTAGTGAAGATATTGGCATAAACCGCATTCACGGCTGCGAAATCAGTCATGGACCGTAAAAGAATCGTGGCGAAGACGACGTCTTCCGGTATGACTGATTCTACTGCCTGGAACGCTTTCAATTCCTTGATTAGCTTCTCTGCTATGGCTCCCATTTGCACTTCTGCTCTATCCCCTGCCTCGGGTGCCGTCAGATTCGCTATTGTCCACGTTCTTGCAGTCCTAGAGTGAACCGGGGCTAGGCGCGGGGTGTGAGGGGAGGAAGTTAGCTCGTCACCCTCACCAACATGACCCTGACTGGGCCACGCCTTATTCTCAAGCCCTTCTCGAACGGATACGAACTCTTTGTCAAGCAGTTCCGGAATGCGAAGATCAGCAATGGAAGCTTCTCCACGCAGCCCCTCGCCCCTGCTTAACAGCCGCGCACTTTTGATCTTGAGTGATACCATCCCACCTCCGCCCATTACAGTCTGCATATCGTGCTCTTCCACCACGATCCTCTTCTTCCACACTGGACTCGGCCCGTTCAACGCCAAAGTCTCGTACTCACCGCCCTCACCCAGAACAGCCCCGTTCCCAGCGCCTCCGAATCTCTCCATACACTTGACCATCCGCATCTTGACAGTCTCATCTGCAACGTTCCTCCACAGGAAGCTCTCATCAAGCCCCCCTGAAGCGACCTTGATGATCATGGCCTCTTGCCCGACGGCCGCCATGTCGTCCAACAAGGAAGTCTGCAGGCCTGGAGGTAAGTCTGGGTAATGCCATAGAAACGACAACGGCACCAGTCCGAGACGGATGGCTACAGACTCCACGCGTGTACGCTGGTAGTCCGAGAGGATGGCACCCGAGCTCAAGGCGTTGGCTGCGGGGTGTGCGGCCATGACTTTCCGAATGAGAGGTATGAGTGCCTCCGTCTCATCGTCGTCTCCCCCGTCAAGAGACGAAGGTGCATAGGTTTTGTCTGTATTGATCGCCGTGCCGGTGATTTCCTGGCGGTAGAGGGGTAAGCCCAGAGCTTCCGCATAAAGCGGGATTACTCCATACCCGGCTGTCTGATACATGTAACTGTTGAGATCTTCCTCATCCTCCCCACTTTGGGTAGTATTCGGGCTCCTATCAACATGTACTTCTGAGGACTGCTTGGAAGGGTGGCTTGCAGGGGGGAAGAGATTCGCAAGGGCGACCACATTATGACCGTTGGCAACACAGTGCAGAATGGAGAAAAGAGAGTCTTTCCCGCCTGATATGAGAGCAATGACGTTAAGCTTCGACTGCATGATCAACGTTGCCAGGAATCAAACCGTGCCATGTCAAATTGATACCTGAGACTCACCACCTGGAGCCGAACTCAAGCTTTTCCGATAAGATCTCACAAATCACAATCAATTAGCAAATATCAAGCCAGACGTGGTTAAGCCAAAGTTGGGGTTTGCTTGCTTCATCTTGTGTGACTTGATATCGATGACTACGGCCAAGAGGGTGCTGGGAATGTGGGACCACAGTTGCAGCCCGTAGCACCAAGAAGTACCCGGTAGTCATGACTTCGAAGTTCTGTTAGCATCAAGACTGCCATGATGGTCTCAGCTCTCTGCTTGGTTGGACAAACATGATGAACTGAGCAGTCCATCTAGCATAGTCCCCTACGATGATAGAGGTCTTGGGTACATTTCCGATTGACAGAACGATCTGCTACCCCCATCACTTGTTGACACACTATTGTCACGACATAACGTGAGTCGACGCGCTTCACAGGCTACCAGTAATCTACTCATTATTCGTGAGTGATCGGTAGAAATTTGTGTGATAACTTCTACCGTCGCTATCTAGAGACATCGTGTCCAGCACCAAGCATCTATCAGCTCGGAAGAAATGTGCAACCAGATACATCGAAGAGAAAGGTAGACCACAATACAGACGGAGAAGTCGGCCGGCTGCTCCTGCTAATATTACACATATCCTACAGTACGAACCCCCAGCTCGCCGCTGACCGACGAACCCGGCCGAAGCCATGACACCGATCGTGAGCCCATCCTGCCAAACCCGGCCACGCTAAAGTTCATAGTAACAGGCCCTCCTGCTTGAAACGCATCGTGAAGAGGGTACAACAGAAATAAAGCGTGTACACCGATCTGAATGAAGTCAGGAAGTTAGAGCAAGCAAAGCGAAACACTTTCGAAGAGTGTTTAGAAACCGCTAGCTGACTCGAAATTATCAGACACCGAATTTGTCGCCAAAAGCAATCCCTACTGACCGACTCGAAAGAAAGTCCTAAGGTGAGGACGGTATGTCGAGCGTCTGTCGCCACATGTCTTCGTTGTTCTCGTCATCCCCCATTCACACGCCACGCAATGAAGAAACACAGGGATCTTTTCTACTCCTCTCGCTTCCTCTTTTTCAGCGATTTCTTATTCTCGCTTGAAGGGGCGGGGCTGAGACTATCCCGTACGGAGTTTTCGCTGTCGGATGAGCTACTGCTGGTGGCATTCGCAGCTGCAGCCTGAGCGGCCTCGAAGAGCACAGCACCGAGCGCACCGGCGTCCCCGTCTTCGAAAGGCTCCGTCTTCGTGATTGGCAGCACCTCCCCATCCTCGAGGACGCCCATAACGATGGCGCCGCTACCGTGCGTTCGAGCATGTTGTGACAAGTTGTCACTACGAGAGAACTTCTTGCCGCATTCGTTGCATTCAAATGGCTTGTCATGAGTGTGAAGTGAGCGATAGTGGCGTTTAAGGTGTTCCTGACGTCTAAAGCGACGAGAGCAGAGCGTGCAGACAAATGTTTTTGAAGGGTCTTCGGTCAAGGACTGTTTGCGGCCACGACGGTTGACAGGTACTGGTGCCGGAGCAGGCGCATCAGAACCAGATACCAGCGCATTCCCATCAGACGATCCACCCTGGCTCTGAGATGCCGAGGACGTATCCTGCTGCCGCGAAGATTGTTGGGATTGCGACCCATTAGTGGCCTGCGCCTTTTTCACCGCATAGGACCCGAAATCGGAATTGTCGCTCTCCGAACCTGACTTCTTCGGGGCTTTACGTTCTGGGCTACGTTTCTTGCACTTCATCCTCACGGACGCGCCTTCTGACCCGCGTCGTGAAGCCCCTGAATCAGGGGGACTAGGAAGGCCAGCTGTAGCAGAATGATCCTCGTCCTCGAAATCGTCAAAGCTGTCCTCGGTCAGGAAGCCGTCGTCTTCAAAGGGGAGAAGCTCCGTCCGTTGCCTCTTGTTGCCTAGGTAGACCGTGCTCTCAGGGGGAGTGAAATCGACCAGACCATTCACAAAGTCGTCCTCCGAGTCCAGGTCTGAGAATGCGTCAAATGCCGGTAGTCCACCTAGTGTCGATGCTCCCATGAATCCAAACGTGTTTCCCGATTCTGGTTCTAACTTAATCGTTAAGGATGTATCGCCCCCTAATATAAGTTTATGCTCCTCGTCGTCTCCTGTGCACAACGTTGGGAGTGGTGGAAAGTCAACGGTAAGAGTAGTATTGTTTGAGAGGCTAGAGGAGTTCACGGTGAGTGTACGGGGATCGCAGAAATCGAATTCGGTGTCGGAAACGACCGATCGTGAGATCGGAGATGGCGAAGGCGAAAGCGAAGGACACGCATTTACAGAAAGGAGGTCGAATGTCCCGCTAGCGCTAACCGAAGGGGGTTGGATAAACACTGCAACCACGAAAATATGTTAGACGCAGACTCATCGAAATTTGTTGTCACACAGAAAGGTGCTGGATCCGCGAGGGATTCGACTTTGGAAACATGAGAGCCTACCTGGTGTCATCATGGGAGAGCAAGACCGGGTCCAGTCCCCGCCAGCAAGGATTTCGGATCGCACGTCGCTTTCACACCCTTCCTTTACGCCCTCAAACCTCTCCGTCCCAAAGAAGATACCGTTAGCTGGAGTCGGTAGTATACCACAGCTCGACGGCGGACTGCTGATGGCACTTCCAGAACTGGAGAGTGGAGGGGTGGAAGGGTAAAACAATAGGTCCGATCCTGCACACTCAGTGTCCAGCGGCTGGACAAGTATGGTCGGTTTCTGGTACAGTGGGCGCGGAGATGCCACGGGCGTTACGGCCATTTGTGCTGAATAGGAGGCTTTTACCTGTAGGCTTGTCTGTGGACTTGACAAGGGAGTCCTTGGATAGAGGAGGTGGTTGGGGAAAGGCGTAATGGCTTCTTGACCGAGATTCTGTTGCTGGAAGTGCTGGAGGTGAGTGTTCGGCGTGGGACCGTTCGGATGCGGCGTAAAATGGCCGTGTTGTCTATGGTCTGGACTCGGGTCCGGGTTGTAATAGAAAAAGGGAGATTGAGCCAAGGGCTGCGGAGTATGAACCGCGTACGAGGAAGGTTCCATCGTAGGTTCTTTGAAGGTCTAATTGCTACCGACGGAACATTAGCAGCAGTACACGCAGCAGGGCCGCAGTCTATAGCCCTCGTTCCATAATGATAGCACCCACCCGTGTCACTTGAGTTCTCTGGCTCGACTAGATGCCACGGTGATCCGTCGGTCTTCCTTCACCGGAATATCAATGGCAGAAAGTTGAATCTTTGTTATTAAGTACTCGAAGACTTCTATATTGAAGCTTGCGAGTTAAATCTTTTGCAGGTGGGAACTTGTCGATTTGGTCGAGAATCAACAAATCGATGTTGAGGATAACTATAGGAGATATGTCGAAGGAATGACTGGATCGTTTGACCGGGGTTTCCGTATGTCTAAAAGTCTGATAGATCTCCGTGGCTGTTCTTCGAATGACAAGGTGGGGAGTTGACAGTACAGTAACTTCTTGTGTCGGTATCGTCGATCGATTAGATGGATAGCGGCGTGATGCCAAAGGAAGGACGGGAACGGTGTCGAGAGACTCAAAAGAGGATGACACTTAGACAGCACAAACGAAATAAGATTCCAAAATGAATGGCAAGAGAAATAGTTGCTAAAGGAAAAAGCGATGAGCGTGGGGACAAGAGGATAAACCTGTTGATCGTCGAAGAACGAAAGAGAGGGCAGATCACAATGGCCGACCGGGGCGCATAAAGTAATGAATGGCAAGCCATCGAACGAGGCAGCGCCAGGCACAAGAGCACTACTTCGTAACCCCAGCATATTGACCTAAAACAAACCCTGTAAATAGGGTTACTACTACTGCACTCTTGAAAAGCAGAAGAACTTTCCTGACTGCAGTACACCGTCAGGTCTGGGGCACTCGGGACGGCGCAGTCCAAGTCTGTCCACTAAGACTGCCCCACAACTAAAACCCATGTTCGACACTAAAGTCAGTGTCGGTCCGCTGTATTGTTATTGTCGTCCCTGTATCATTTATTGAAAGTCAACTTGCTGATCCAAGCCCCACCAGAATGGCCAAATGCACCTAAGGTATACAGTAGTACGCCGTACAGCTTTACATGGTACGAGTACCAATTACAGTACCTCAGACAACGTTTGACCAGGGCGGCGAGCCAACCGGGAAGTCCTACATCAGACCGCACCACAGGATAGGTCAAAAGCAACCGGCGTATGGGAGATTGCGACCGACACAACCTGAAGAACAGAGACAAACTTGGACAAGTGAAGTGATGTGAATGAAAATGGAGGGGTGTTCAACGACTGGTCCATCTGTTAAGTGCAAAAAGTGGCCACACACAAAAGCTAAGTCATCACTGGCCGATGTGCGACCGTCCTACTAGTCCTCACAAGGCCTTGAGACAACACAATAACGCGTTGAGGCACCCTGTATGCGCGGTGCGTTGCCAGCCTGGCCTCAGCCAACGGAAAGAGGATAATGCTCTACATTCGTATGTTGCATTATTATTGGCGTTGGATTATCGTGAGTACAGCTGCTTTACCCTGGATTTCGTTCGAGTTGTACACCCGTCGGAAAGGCTGTCACACACCGGCCGGTATAACAATACACAACAATACATGGAGGGAATGGAATACGTACTCGTACAGTAGTACATTCGAAAGTCTATGGTGGCATGGCTGACTACGATAGCGCCTATCAAGGAGTATTCTCCCGACACACCGCCGTCTGGCAACTGATAAGTTAAGGCTACTCGGTAGCATTTCTCTTTCGAATTCTCGGATTGGCGTCATCACACTACGCATGCAGGTGTCACACAGGGTTTGGTGGCAATGACATGGGATCCTGCTTGGTGCCGCTGCCTCCACCAGCAATCCAACGTGGAACCCAGCAAACCAGCAGGCAGTATCACAAGGCATGTCTCCCAGGTAAAGTAGGATAACGTTAAGCTTCATTGGAAGTTTGGCCGATTTGGTGGAACTGGCCGAGAACAGATGTTGAAATAGAGCCCGAGTAACGGAAAGACAAGAGTGACATGTCTTTGCATAGACTTGACGGGTTTCTTGGATTGCTGCAGGTACAGAGATAGCTGTGCAGGATCGGCAGGCAACGCATCAACGAATATTGGCGTTCCGGCTGTAACACACAGACCGGTCGAAATGCAGCCATCCAGCTTTGTCCCAAGGAAAAGGGATCTTGTCGGTTCCGGGGCGCTTAACAGCATGGGTCCAGAAGTGGCAGAATCTTTCTGAGCTACTCACATTTGGTGGGGTGGGCAAAAGCTGCTGTTGGCTCTCAACTGAGTTGTCGCTAACTACTGCATCACAAGAAACAGTGTCACGGCCGTCTCAGGCCTCACGCAGGAACATTGGTTTTTTATTGACGACGATTATTGCCACGAGCTCCAGTTTCATTTGACTGTCTCGTACAGACATCTGCCTGTATATGGCCTTCCGAGCACTTTCTAACTTAGCTCTGAAGGTCTGTTGAGATTGAAGAGAGCAGAGTTGCCAACAATATTGAGACTTTATTCCGATGCATGGGCACATCGGATACCTATCGATACACAACACACACAACCACGATTGGCGCTGATATCCACCAACAGCATACCTCACTTCATCTATACAGTAATAAAGGCAGTCACACCTGGCACCCGGCGATTCGCTTGATGATGAATCTATCAGTCTCAGATGTTATTCTGCATCCGTCTGTTCCTCTTCATTACCGATCACCATTCTTGACTTTATGACTTGTTGAGCTGGTATCTGTAAGAGGTGACACGTACTTCGTACAGGCAGATTCAGTTGCCTTATTGATTGAAGATGCGAACTCATTTTCTTTGTGTGGGGACTACATGTACGAAATAAGGTACCGTACCTTACTCAGTCCCGCTCTATGCGACAAGCCTCGCCGCCGCTTTTGCGTCTCTCATGACCGCGTATTGTATATCATACCCAGCGAGTACCGATCTGATCTGGGCACATGAAGTTTCTGCTGTACCTTACAGACTACATATACATACCTTAGGTAGTAGTACCTGAGAAGGAATGCCTGGGGCGATGCCTGAGCAGTATCTGGTACTTCCCAGGTAAGGTGCTAGTGTATCACTTCTCCCCAAATTCTCCGGCGGGGGCGGACCGTGCTACTAAGAAACACAACCAATCGGGGCAACGTGACTGCTGCAATTGGTAACTTAATGCAGCCCATCAGCCTAACTTGGTCTGTCAAGCTAATGCAGGAACAAATGCAGGTACGGATCACAGAAAAACCCTCTCTCTTTCTCTTAACGTTACCTTGAGTTAGTTCAGACACTCAAACGACCTGACAATACTCCCCGTTCTCGCTTTCTCGACTTCTCTTGGCTCACAGCGCCGCTGAAGTATGGAGACAGTGGAATCCAATTGTCATCATCAATGGAACGCTTTACCCCAAATAAAACCTATGACGTAAAAGAGAGGACGATCAGCGCCCAGATGGCTGCACCGCAAACACACCGCAGACGTACCGCGTTCCAACGCACGGGGAGTTTTCCGCTTCATTGCCATGGGTGCGGGAAATCATGAACGACGAAGCGGTTGCCTTTCTGTGCCTTAGCAACATGCGCCGTTCCACGCCTCAGATTCCCATTCTGTGCCTTACTATACGAAGTACCTAACGGGCTTACTTTCGTACCAGCGCCAGTGACACAAGGTGCCCTTGTCTGTCGCCCCCATGTCACCGTTCTGATGTTAGCGTCAGGTACCGCCGCCGCCGGTGATGAGACTGCTTTTGCCGTTCTTATCGGGGAATTTCTCTTACCAAACCGTATCGAAGGAGCCGTGGAACCTTCGACGACCCACTGCTCCGCGGGTGTGGCCCGAAACGATGGCTTGGCCGCTATCCGCGACGGTTACCATTTTGGATGATGACTAAGTACTTCATGTGCTGTGGCCGCCGTTGAGAGGATCGAATGACCGGGTTGGGTCGACACCGTGAAGGACTTTTTCTCCGCTACCCAGGGACCACGCCTTCCACCACGGTTCAGTCTAATCTGACTAGCCAGGAGACCGATTGCGGTACCTACACGGTCCTCCAACCTACATTATTAATTGCCCAACTAAACCCACCTTCATAGGTAGTTTATACTTCTACTTCGAAGGGATGTCCTTGGATCAAGGTGTAATTAGACACCCAAGTCTCCTTCCCAGAAGTCCCTGCACAGTCCAAATGGACCGTGGATAACTTAGCAGGCCTTCAAGCATCAGCAACAGGTTTCAAGCCCCATCACATGCCTAACGCAACATCACCGCAGTTCAAAGACCCTGGCTGAAATGAGTTCGTAAGATCACCTAATATTAATCTTCGAACACTACCGCAACAGTTCACTAGGTAGGGCATCCATTCTTCCTAACCCACGTGTCTTCGGTATCAAGTCCCCGTTCGTCACTCCTTGTCTCCTCTCCCCCATGCCTTCAGTCAACGCCAAGGTTCTCTAGTCTCTTCTACATATCCACCTCCTCCTGCTCACTACCTTACCCAATCGGCTGCTCAATTACCGACACGATCTGAGCGGCCAAGAAAGGAAGCCCTCGGACGTGGGGAAAGACCCGAAGTGGGTCCTCTGAAAATTTCGTGAAACGTATTAAAATAGGTTACCACGCTTGCCAAAAACTATCTCGTAAGGCTCCCGGCCTTTCTTGGCCCGAGTCTTGAAAGAAGATGACGAGGTCAAGGTAGGGGTACAGTAAGGTATGGTGCGAACCATGGCTTGATTTCCCCCCGCGGGCTCTTTACGTTTTGCGAGAGTTGGCCGTTTGGGAGCTGACTGCTACAGTAATAGTTAGTAGGGAAACGAATAACTACCGGCAATGACGTACCGACAATGCCCTACCGTATCTCCCCCTCACGATCGTTCTCCCTCCGAGATGACCCTATGGCGTCTTCCTCGGCATATGTTGCTAACTACCGTCTGACTCCCTCTCATATCCCCTCCGAGCGGAGCCAATTTCGTCGCTGTATCCGTTGACACCGCAACTACACCAGTTACATAGCGTGGAAAACCCATCCTGGTCATCGAGAATCAGGAACATAAGTTATCGGAATACACCCACCTCAGACATCCAAACGCTCCCAATGCCGAATGAAGCCTGTCGCGAACGCGCGTCCTCTGCCGTTCTCATCGAGCGGAGAGAAGATGCCGCTCACGATGAAGGCGATGGGGGTTTGTGTCGTCTGAGGGTGGCGGTGGAGTGAGGGAGGGACAAGGTGCTGTTTCTTGCTTGCTTGCGTGTTGGTACGTCGTGGTGGGGCAGCGCGTGCGACAAGTAAAGTAGGGTAAGGAGGAGGCGCGGTCCAGTTCTGGTGCTTGTGAGCGAAGAGGGCAGTTGGTCAGGAGAATGATAAGGACTGTTGTTGTTGGGTGGGCGATAGGTGATGGTCACGGTGATGGTCGCGGATCCCGGCGGCGAGATGATGGAGGGAGGATCTATGGCTGTAGTCGTTGTCTTCATGTTGGTGAGTCTATGGTTTGTGCTGCGTAGCTGAGAGCTGTTCGAGATGCAGTGCGTGCTCATTGTAGGTGAGTGTGATGGGCAGTCGTTGGGTATTACGTATGTGAGATATCAGTCTGGAACTGTGGAGTAAGACGACGTTGACCTCGAACTGGCGGAAGAGCTACACCCTGCGTGGAGTTTGGATACTACTACTCCACCGGAGCATGATGACAGGCAGAGGATGTTGTTGTTGATGTGAATGCCTTATCCATTTCCCGGCAAATGCTTTGACCGTCAATCGTGCGGGCTTAAGTGAGTAACCCCGCCATGTGCCCCGCCATGACGGGACAAATATAAGTCTAGCTTTTCACAAGAAAGATCATTGATCTGTGGTTCGCGAATCACCAAGTTTTATACACGAAAGCGATCAATTGATTTGATGCCAATATGGAGCCATTTGAATACAATTCCAACCCAGGGCGCGTCATCTTCGGCAGCGGCACCCTCAAAAGACTGCCCGACGAGCTCGCGCGACTGCATCTCTCATCGCCCCTCCTCCTGTCCACGCCCCAACAAGTCGACCAGGCCAACTCTCTGAAATCGATCCTCAATGGCAAAGTCGCCGGCATCTTCACCGAGGCGACCATGCACACGCCCACCCACATCACCGACAAAGCTCTCGAATACGCCAAAGGCCAGAAAGCCGACTCGATCGTGTCGATCGGAGGGGGCAGTACGATCGGCTTGGGCAAGGCTATCAGTATCAGGACGGGCCTTCCGCACATCTGCATCCCCACGACGTATGCCGGCAGCGAGATGACGCCGATCCTGGGCGAGACGGCGGACGGGCAGAAGAAGACGCGGAGCGATCCGAAGATCTTGCCTGGGACGGTCATATATGATGTGGATCTGACGATGACGTTGCCGGCGGCGTTGAGCGCGACGAGTGGAGTCAATGCCATTGCGCATGCCGGTATGTTGCAGAGCGCGGATCGAAATAAGCCACGGGGTTAACGTCGAAACAGTCGAAGCGCTGTATGCCCGCAACACGAACCCGATCATGTGCCTTCTAGCCCAGGAAGGTGTTCGAGCTCTGGCTGCATCCCTACCCGAGATCGTGTCCAACCCATCCTCACAATCTGCGCGGTCATCGGCACTGTACGGCGCCTGGCTGTGCGGTACGTGTCTGGGCAGTGTAGGCATGGCGCTACACCACAAGCTATGCCACACATTAGGCGGGAGTTTCAACATGCCACACGCCGAAACCCATACCATCGTCCTCCCGCACGCCCTATCCTACAATGCACCCAAGATCCCGCAAGCGATGAAGCAGCTGGCTGAGGCGTTGCCCGAGAGTAACGGCGACGCCATCAGGGGGTTGAACGTGCTGCTGACGAAGCTGAAGGTCAAGAGGGGCTTGAAGGAGTACGGGATGAAAGAGTCGGACGTTGACAAGGCGGCGGATATCGCTGTCAGTAATCCGTACTGGAATCCGAGGGAGATCGAGAAGGGTCCGATCAGGGAGCTGATAAGGAGGGCTTGGGCTGGTGAGGAGGCGAGGGCTGATCTGTAGATATCAGTTTGATATGCAATATACTCTCAAGCTTGACGCTGAATATCAGAAGTATCTATCTCTGGTCAAAGGCCGTGTAATCAAGTGCTTTCTCCAATTATGGAGAATTGAGAGTCACCGGTACACAACCTTCACAAGTACCAAATAGCTAGTTAATCAACGTAGGTAGACCTCCTGTCAGAGATCATTCAGTATAAGAGAACAAGTTCAATAATACAGCTAAGAAGTCACAGTACACGAACGAGGACAAGAAATAGGGGGGCTAGACCCTGCAGACCAAAGGCATTATATCAAAGTACATATGTGAAGTTCATGGTCTTAGTCACCAACTCGAGATAAGACAGTCGGAGCGCTCCGTAGCACTGTGTGTCGGACGCGACAACGACGCCGATGCTAAGAAGCACGGAAGACAGTCACATAGCGGCCACTTCAAAGTGCTTCTGCTGGTTTTGACAAGCTTGAAGCGCGGGCGTTGAAGGCGAGAGTGTAGAGTGGGGACTCATACGGGTGACGAGTAGAACTGATATGGCAATTCTTGCGAGTATTTCTTTTGGACCAGCATTTTTATTATTATTGTTTGTCAAACATCACATCTGACAAGAATCGAATGCTCAGGTTAGGGCTTACTGATCAGTGAAAACTGGAATAACATAACTCTTTCGAGCTCCAAGACCATGACCACAAGTCTCGAAGCCCCACCAGTTCTGTCCACACCAGATACCCATATTTTTGAAGACCCAACTATTCCCGCTGGTAATGGCCAGCGGTCCCGCCTTTCTGACGAGGAGATCTACATCACATATGAGATTGAACGGACTGTACGGGAGATCAAACAAGGAAGATGGCAGAGAATAGCTTTGCAGTTCCCCGACGACCAGTTGGTGGATGCGCCGAAGGTTTTCGAGGCTTTGAGCCGAGGGCTAAGGAGTCAGACATACCTTGGAAAGCCCGGGGCAAACGGCGCCGATCTTGATAATGAGGCACTGGTGACAACGACTCTGACTCAGACTACCGAAGAATTGAGTGTTTCCTCTGGAGCTTCACAGCAAGAGAAGCGACTATACATATTGGCGGACACTTCATACGGGGCTTGTTGTGTGGACGAGGTTGCTGCCGAGCATGTTGACGCCGACGTTGTGGTTCATTATGGCAGAGCATGTCTATCTCCAACAGCGAGGTTACCCGTCATACATATCTTTACCCATAGACCGTTACCCCTTGACACACTTGTGCTAGCTTTCAAGGAGGCATTTCCAGCTCCGGCACAGAGGATTATCCTTATGGCGGATGTGACCTACACAAATCACTTGCCAAGGATCTTCGAATTACTCAAAGGGCAGGGCTACTCTAACCTGTATATGGCCTCAATCGTTCACGATCCCTCATCACCCTTACCAAATAGGACGGTACCGCCGTCCGTTGAGGATGACCGTGGATCTCTTCTAAATTGGCAGCTGTTCCATATTGCTGAACCTCCCAGCTCACTCCTCCTTACACTATCTTCACGTCTTGCTGGCATACATATTTTTCCTATTGCGAATCCTTCGTCGATCCCTTCCTCCAAATCTTTCCTTGCTTCGACGTCAATCCAACTGCGAAGGCGTTACGCTCTCTTGACGTCTCTAAGTACCGTCCCAATATTCGGTATACTCATCAACACTCTCAGCGTCAAGAATTACCTTGACGTCGTCCAGCATGTTCAGGCGCAGATCCTCGCCGCTGGGAAGAAAAGCTACACCTTCGTCGTTGGAAAAGTTAACGCGGCCAAGGTCGCAAACTTCAGTGAAGTAGGAGGATGGGTGGTTATTGGCTGCTGGGAAAGCTCACTGATAGAAAGTAAGGACTTCTGGAAACCGCTAATCACACCTTTCGAACTGGCGATCGCCCTTAAGGGCGACGAGGAAAGGATCTGGACCGGGGAATGGCGGGGGGATTTTCAAGGAATTCTGGATGAGGCAAATAGGGACGAGCGTGTAATACCACCTGGTAACGGTACAGAAAAGCACGAAGTCAGGGACAGCCATCTGGAAGATAGTATAGGTGATGGAGGCGATCTGGACTCCGAGCCTGAATCGATGCCCCCCGAGTTTGATCTACGCAGTGGCCGCTATGTCACTCACTCCAGGCCCATGCAATCTGGAATGAAATCAGACTTGCGGAGTCTATCCAAACCGAATGGCACTGCCAATACACTCATCAAACGTGTGAATGGTGACTTGGCGAGTGTTGGGGGAGAGGTTTCGCCTGCTGCTGAGTTCTTGAGGTCGAAGCGGACATGGAAAGGCCTTGGCAGCGACTTCGAGATCGCGTATGAAACAGGCGCCGGCGTCGAGGTCCAGGGAGCCTCGATAGAGCAAGGTAGAAGTGGGATAGCTCGTGGATATACAGTTGGCGAGGAGGACGGCAAACGGTGATAGTTAATGATCGGAAACATCTTTAACACCACATGTACTGCAGGTTTCTATTACCACTCGTAACCGCGCATGTCTGTAGTATACTTCTGTGAATGTACAGTAATTCCAGTGACTCTAACATTGTACAGAGTCGACGGAAGGATACTGTAGGACAAGGATCTGTGTGTACCTAGACCGCCTCGTCATCCAAAAGGTAGCAATGGAAGGGCGCAAGGCGCGCAACGTCGACCAATGAAGTATCTCACACATCAAAGCAAGGAGTGAAGTAATCACATACCCGTGCTCTACTGGAGGTTATTACAGTCCTGCCATGTTTGTGAGAAGTCCGTGTTAGACCACATCATCCACCAGGAGACGACGATGGCCTTCGCCCAAGAGTCGCTGCGGGATCCTTCCTGGAACTCTCAAGACCGCTGCTTAGCTGACAATTGCCAGCCACGCTGTCGGGTTGGAGATCTGAGTCGGTTTGAGAAGCTGTTCTCAACGCATCCTCCAATCCTCGAATCACTACTTCTCCAACTTCCCACCCCGGCGGTTCTACAATTATACCATGCATCAAGATATCTACGGTCTTTTCTACAAACCTACCCTATTGCATGGAGTCACCTGTCCTTCCGACTTGTAACTGCGGGGGCGGTAGCCGCGCAAGGGTCAACAGGAAGTGAGAGCTCTACAGACCAACGACGTTCGAGACCTTATGCGCTGGATCAGCTCCTCTTGATGGTCGTCACGCCTTTTGGGACCCGACTGAAGACGCTAGATCTGGACAATACTGCGGTATCGGGTTACGTTCTGACGTCGGCGGTCCTGCCACAGCGAAGGGACACATTGACACACCTCTCTGTGCGTGGCTGCAAGAACGTCTCTCTCAAATACCATATTGTGCCATACCTCACGGTGTTTCGGCTACAGAAGAGAGCTAGCGGGCTACCGAGTACGTCACAGGGAAGAAGTGATCTGGTTTTGAAGAGCATCTATACATACCGCTGTCGACATCACAGGCGGAGACCTTACCTGCCTCAGTCATTGATACGGAGGGACTCCGATTCGGACCACACACACGAGCTCGTCAAGCTTTGTCACGAACTCGGGATATGGACAGACACCGCATGGTGTCCGACCCCAGGCGGACGCTGCTTGAGGCGAAGGGAATATCACATTGGAAGAAGTGCGCCGGGGCCTCCGGAGGTCTGGGTGGTGTTTGATCGGCTGTGGCGGTCTGGCAATCGTATTGGCGACACTGAAGAGAACCGGTCGGTTCCAGTACAACCTGACGGGCGTCTTTGGGAGCAAGACGAGTTGGGATATGACGGTGAGGCACTGGGGACGGGGGAGGGCCGTGGGTCTAGAGAGGGAAAGATGACCCCTGCGCATTTACGACAGAGCCATAGAGTGTTTGTGGATGGGATCAAGTGCGATGGGTGTGGAGACCCGATAACGGAGAGATGCGAGCAATGTAGTGTAAGGATGCATTGTCTAGGATGCCGCAAGACTCTCTGCGGTAGCTGTGCTTTTGATCGACCTCTGCCGAGGAAGAAGCGGAGAAACCAATATCCACACTCTCCACATGATCCAAGCCCCAAATACGCTCACCAGAGCACTACCGATCTCTGGTGGGCGCCTGAAGCATATCAGTCGCCCAACCTCATGCAAGAGGTATCAGAGGATGGAGAGATTGTTGTGATTGGGCCCAACTTCACTACTACGGATGAGCGCCCGCCACCAAAACTCAAGTTCCAGTGGTGCTGTCTGGAGCCTATGTTCTCCGGGGGTGGTGGGATAGCCTTCGTGGGACCTGGCATGCATGGATCAGGAGCGAACAGAATACGAACTGCGCCGCTGCCTAGAGGACAAGGATGGGAAGACCCAGAGTTTGTGCCTTCGATGATGACGACCTTCCCTGTATCCGCATATGGAGATAAAGATGCACCAGACTACACGTCAGGCGACGGACACAACGCTATGCTGCGGTGGTTACTCCGGGGTTCCGAAGAGCACCAGGGCTCGAGCTGCCCACGAAGCCTTTGCCAGGAATGTTACAACAGTATGGGTTGGCAAGCCGCATGTCACGCTTGCAAGAGGCCACTATGTCTGGAGCACGACCTCCGAGGTCGCAAGATGCGTATCTGTGGTTATAGAGACCTGTCACTAGAGGACACAGCTCTGCGTAAGCCCGCTCAGGACGAGGTACTATCGACCGAGTCTCCACTACCACCAACATACGGACCAGACCACCTCACTCACCCGCAAGCCATCAACATCGCCCGCAAAATATTGGGTGGTCTCAGTGACGCTTTGCGTACCCAATTTATAGCCTCGTTAGTGGTGCTCCCGGACGAAGACGACGACGAAGACCTCTTGGACACCACCCATGACAGTACGAAATCAATCAGAGCACCAAGCAACGCGATCGAGAACGACGACGAAGCCGGCAGTCCTTCTGAAGAACCGTTCCACTCCCAGCCACAGCAGCCACAGCAGCCACAGCAGCCACACCCAAGCAACAAGGCCACGACCAAGCCATGGCAAGGCTGCGCGACCTTTTTCTGCCAGCAATTCCGGTTGATCGGCGATCACCGCAACCGATGCGCCGGCGACCTCAGAGTGTGCAGAACGTGCGGCGTACACGTCTGCCTGGACTGTATCGCGGCCAATCCGGCATGCGATTGCACGTGGTGTGGGCTCAACTACTACTGTCCAAACTGCTACCCGAAACTCGACGTGGGTATCTGCAGGAAAGGCATGGAAGCACTGGAGCGGATGCGCAAGGCCAAGGAAGCGAGCCGGGCGAGGCTGGCGGCGGCGCTGGCGAGTGAACAATCGGACGAGATTGCGGGGCAGCTGGGTGAGTTTTTCACGGGGTTGGAGATTCTGGGGGATTGATCGGAGGGGTGAGGTTGAGGCGATGTGAGCACGTCGCTCTCTTTACGATTCTGACACGTACGTTTACGAGGCGGTCTCTTTATGAACAATTTGTGAGCAGGGTGTTCTGTGGGGCTGGTTTTATGCTCTATAGAACGTTGACGGACTGGACATATCTTGGGAAAGTTACTGAGGCTGGCTGGGCTTAGAAGGCGGGCATGTGTCACATATCTTTGCAAGAAGCGTGTTTGAAACTGTTTCGATATCTTGTGCTCCTTCCGAGATATGTATGAAGGAGATCTGATTCAGTTTGTGGTTGAGCTAGAACACTCTCGGAGTCCGTAGGGGCTGGTCCCCAAAGCCTACACCTTCCACTACGTTCTTGCGTACCTGGGTAGATGAGGAGCGAAGACAAGGTCAACCCCGAACCTGACTTGCAGGATGATATCTGCTGGCATATGAACGGTCAGGGCTGAAGGGGTACACTCGACCAGAACATTACGGACTAGATTCAGTCGTATTTTTCTACTCTATGGACTGACACTTCATAGCAGGTAATCAGGTAATCAGGTACAATATTTTACATATGCAGAAGCTCTCTGTCTATCTGTCTGTCTGTCTGTCTGTCAATTTGTTCTTCACTGTACACATGCAGCTTAGACCAACTAAGGTATAGCGGATCAATACACATTATCGAGAAACCAGCATCCCAAGTTATACTCACGAGTTGCAGTTAGGACTTATTTCGGACGATGTGCCTGCGTAAGATAAGGTACTTTGCTGCTTGGTCGACCCTCTCTGGCTTAGTTACTCAGTCGACCGGATGTTTGTGGTCATCGTTCTTGCCTAAACAGACATCACAGTCACCACCCTGCCTTTGCCGAGATGGACCTTTCGCAAGGATAGATGACATGCAGTACCGGTAAGGTACCGTATGTCGTGCATTAGCGGGTGGTCAAAGTGTTATCGATTCGGTTTAAGCCGCGCAGGGCAGAGGAAGACCAACAATGAAATCGATGAACACATCAATTGGGGAACTTTGTCTCTAAAGTCCTGGGCGATTCTACAACTGGACGTTCGAAGCATTGCACTATGGAACGTAATCTGTTCAAGCGGGGAGCAACTGGTAATTTCGAGTGCTTGGTTATATATGATATTGGATAAGATGGATAGCATGCATCATCCATCTGTAGATCTAAAGTGACAAAGGGTATAAGGTACTACAACATGGTGAATACCTGGTAGGTTTGTGTGTTACCGTAGGGGTGCCATAATTGAAGTTGCTTGAGATCGAGTGGTGGGGTCGCGCCTTCCCGTTGAGGCTCCTTCCTAAAGCTGACTAAGAAAACATCGCAAGATCACCGAGTAAACAAATCACTATTTATACCGGGGTCTTCTACCTCTTCCTCTTCTTCTCTCTTCACCAACCACCACTCCATCAGCTTCCCATAATCGCGCTGGCTACTTCTCTCTCGCTGTTTAGCTACTGTGAGCAATTATATACTCTACGCACATTAAAGTAAAAGGATTCGCAATTCATATTCATCCATTGCACAGAACAACCAGCAAGCGCGACAAGACGCCAATAAAGCCTGACTCTTCACCTCTTCAACTCTTTACCTCCTCATCCCTAGTCATATCATTGTTTAGTCACCAATCCATATCTGCCATTTGTATTTACGGAGATAGCCGACCATGGCAGATTCTCCCACTGCGAAACATCGCGCTCGTCTCATTCGTGAGATGTCCCGGGAATTAAGACGGCCCAGTCAATCGGCGTCCAACCAGGACGTCGCCGATGGTTCTTCAGTCTGGGATCCGGAGAATGAAGCTTTTTCGTCGACAAGCTTCGGCGATACGACAAACACCTCGCAGCGACTGCCAACGCTCCGCGATAGTGCAAAGAAATATCGCACTTATACTCGACCCGCAGAACCAGAATTCGATATCGACACGTCTATGATGAAAAAAGCCTTCCCTGATTTCTCTCAGGGCGCGATCATCACCGAGGACGGTGGCTCATCCCTTGAGCTGGGCAGGGCCGGCAACAGAGCTCCGACCCCCGCGAGTAACACTAGCGGTGACTACCATCTCATTGGCGAACAACAACGCCGACCTATCTCTGCGTCAAGAAAGACAGCTAGTGAGGGGTCAGAGGACCTCCGAAAGGAAGCTATGGTCAGGCGTGCGTCTGACTCGCCCAAAGCGCAGGACACGTCTTACATGTCTACGTCGAAAATTGAGGATCACGGATCGGACGGCAGCCGCAACAGTAGCGGACGGTATCGTCGCCCTCTTGTGGAAACTCAACCGCGTGTCAGAGTTGATGACGACGCGTCTCAATTGAGTGAGAATATATCGGAAAACCTTTCACTCAACGTTCGAAGGACGCGTTTCGGAGGTCGCAAAAACCAGCAAAACAACAACACGTCCGACATTGCCACCAACGAAGTCAACACGGGTCATGACTACCGCGAGACTGATCGAGACGCTAGCATTACTGGCCACCTCAAGTCTACCGCCGCTACGCGTACAACGTCAGACAACATGTCGAACACATCAATGCCGCGAGTCTTTCTGTTTCCTGATACTCGAGATTTATCCAGTGTTCTTTCGCTATCGCAGCAGAACGCTAGACCTCATGTGCTTCCTCGTCAGCGCAAGTCGCGGCTGTCTCGGTTCACGTCTGGCGAAGATTCCTGCAACGCCAGTGATATTCAACGCGTACATACACCGGTGGAGGACGTTGCTGCTCAAGACGACGAGCAGGCGATCATTGAAGCTCTGAACCGTCTTCATGAGAGGGTCGCGACTCTCGAATCGGATAAAGACTCGATCAGGCAGACGGTGGCAGAATTGAAATCGGAGAATGTTATGCTTAGAGCCGACATGGTGGGACATAACCAACGTGTGCCTAGTAATGGTACTACCGGCATGGTGGATGGTAAGTCCTTACATCGACCTCATTCAACACATTTAACACGGGTGACAGGGCTCGTTCATACTCTGCAAGACCGACTCGACGCAGTTGAAGGTAAAGCCACAGCTGCAGAGGCAACCATCAAGGCCCTTACCAAAGAGCGCGATGCTGCCAATTGGCAGCTAAACCTCTTGACCGAGACCTCTGAAAATCTGCTTGACAAGATCCAGCTTGTGGAGGAGCAACGAGACGACTTCAGGAGGAAGTTGGTAGCGCTCGAGAAGCGGTACGAGCAAGAGTCCCAGCAATGGAAGTCTAAGCAGGAGCCAAAAGATGATATCGTCCCGAAAAGCCAGAGCACCATCAAAAGAGTCGGTACTCTGGATTTATTCGACAACAGCTTTCGATTCGTTAGCGGCACGACTGGCCCTATTCGATCTACATCGGACATTCGAGACAGTGCAGCCATTCAAAACGCGTTGGAGAATCCTGAAGAGGATTATGAGAGTGAGTGTAACAACAGCACGGTCCTACATCACAATGTCGAAGAAGGCAACATGCTTCCACAAGAAGTCAGCATTGGCCAAGCGGAAGACAAAGAGCCGAAGGCACTTCAGCCGCCGACTGGTGTCACAATTGGTGTCACACAAGACCTGACGAAACTGTCTAACGTAGATGTGAGTTTGCATTCCTCCCACCAGTGCGAGTTGTCACATGACCTTTTGTATAGACAAACAACCTTGTCGTGTTGCGCAAGGATCTCGAAGAAGCGAGAATCGCTCGCCCTCAACAGCTCTCTGTCAACGTTGAAGACTGCGGACAAGACAACACAGTCAAATCTACCGTCTCGGTGGATGCGCCTTCGGTTCCAGATGCGTCGACCAAACCTTCCACAAGGACCTCAAGCGATAACTCCATCATTGCGAAGATTCAACAACCCAACCAACCAAGTTATCATTTCAACTTCATCAAGAGAGAGGAGATCCTAAAGAAAGTCGCTGAGAGCAAGGCCAAGTGGGCCGTGAGTTCCAAACCGAGTTCAGGAAGCTATTCGACACAGCCGACCGAAGACTCTCAGCTTAGCAGTGGGACGGTGATTCGACGACGTCCTTCCGAGCAGCTGACTTCCGCTTTCCTCATACCCGACATTACTTTCGAGAAGGTCCCGGTACCATCAGCAGTTGAAGCACCCGAGCCACCCAAGCAGGCTGTCCTCTCGCCCCTTGTCCGACAGCTCGTTGTCTCTTTATCTGACCACAACTCTTCATCACGTTCAACGTGCAAGCATTCTCTCCACCCCGATGGTTGTTACGATTGTCGAATCAAACGAGTCGACCGTGCCTCAAAAGCGACACCGGTCTCTATCAACTTCAAAGGAACTTCTCCGGTCAAGACTGGACGAACCTCTCGCTCCTCTCAGACTCACATTAACACTCACTCATCCTACGACGCGAACAAACAACCGGTCCAAGAAGCGGCCCACATTTCCCTCTCTGAGCACGAGCACCAGACTCACCACGATGACCATGGGCCTACTCACAGTTCATCTTACCTTCCTATCAATAACCACACAACCTATGAAGCCGCCCAGCCACAGCCTGCCAACGTCACCCAACCAGAAGTCGACTCAGAGTCCGGGTCGGAAGCCCAATACGAGGACCAACCGACGATGCGACCCTCCCAGCATCCCGGGGTGGCTCTCGCCACCGTCATGAAGGGGCTCAAGAGCGAGCTGAGGGAGCTCAAGAGGGAGCTGGCCCTCAGACAAAAGGCGTACACACGCCAAGACCCCACCCTGGGGAAGCGCAGGCGCCACCAGCTGCGCGAGGCCATCGAGGCCCTGGTGCGGTCCGCCGAGGCCCAGGCGGACCGCATCTATGCGCTCCAGGATGTCCTCGAGGGACAGAAGGCCGCCGGGCAGGCGATGAGCTCGGAGGAGCTGGAGGAGACGTTGCAGTCGATCGGAATCGACTGCGACGTCTCCTCCCTCTCCCTGGGGGAGAACTGAGGAGGGGAGTGCACCGCGGCGGACTAGGGTGCTGGTGTGGTGGCGTCGGGAGCCCCCTCGCGTATTGACTGACTTCGGTGCATGTCTACGTCGAGGGGGAGACTCCCGGCCGAGGGGCGCGGATGTCTAGTGCTCCCCTGTATCGACTGACTTCGGTCTATGTCTACGGGTCGAGCTCAGCGTCCGCGTTCGTCGTGCCATGCCACTCGCCATCACTCTCGTTCGCCACCCTGCCCCCTCCTACTCTTCCCCCTCTCCTCCGGGCTCTTTTTTTCTTTTGTTTTTCTTTTTTCGTTTTTGTATTTTTTCGCGTGGGGAGGTTCGCTCGTTATTGATACCCCGGCGGCGCATTGGTATAGGGGGGCGGTTTATGGGGGATACGGGTTGTAGCTAGGAATTCATATCATTATTTGAAACATTCTTCATGCTGTGATATGTTGTGATGTGATGTTTCGCTGTGGTATGCTGGTAGGGACATGTCACATGAGGTCAACCGTCGAGGTTTACAAGTGGGTAAATACATAGCGGTCCTCTGAGTGTGGAGATTGCGGTAGCATGAGGCACGGCATCATGCATAAAGGTACAGGAGGCTCCTGTCATTGTTCGAGAGCATGGATTGAACGTGGTGGCTTGAACGCTCTCCGTCATGTGATATGCTCCGCCGCTTCAGATGGCGGTCTTCCGGGTCTGGTCTTGAGCTCTCCGCAGCAGCTTGTAAAGCAAGAAATCACTATAACACGAGGTGATGGGATCCAGTGCTCTTTGATTACTTGTGGGAAGTACGGTGGATGTCCATTGCCGCGGGTGGATGGTCATGTCATCGGAGTTTCTTAGCTTGAGTATCGAAGGTATAGAACGTTTTCCGAGTAGAGTGAACACCGCCAGATGTCCCTAGTGCCTGTCCCCGCCCTGCGTGGAGGCCTGTCTATCTCCCCGTCCATACTAACAGTCATCAACAGTCCAGAACCCATATGTCCCGTTACGCCGCCGCTATGCTACCATGATAAGCCAAGCCAAGCCCAAGGCTATTCCTACCCTACATCACAACATCCATCTTCAACTCCCCCGCACCCTCCGCCACAGCCGCCGCCCCCGCCGTCGCGACCGCCGTCGACGCCCCAACCTCTCCCCCCGCGACCTCCTCCTCGATGAAACACCCCAGCCCCGCAAACGCCTCCAGCAGCGTGCGGGCGTAGTATTCCCTGACGTCGTAGCCGCCGGCCGTGATGTGGACGTCCGTGCGCGCACGATCGAGCCACGGGTGCTCGTAGTGGTCTTGAAGGAGGTAGTAATTCTTCCGGTCAGAGACGCCGGCAAACGGATCGTAGGCTTTTTCCGGCGCGGGGGCGACGGTCGCCTTGAGGCCCTTGATGAAAAACGCCGAGGGATCTGCGGCGCCGTTGGCAGCGTCGCTGCCGAGGGGTTCCGCGCCGGGGTTCGCTCGTTGTTGCGCCTGCTGTCGCTCGGCGGCGCTCCGCCGCGCCGTGCTCCGCTTCAGCACGACGCGCTGCGATTCGCGCGCGATGGCGGCGGCGTTGCCGGCGCCTTGGGCGAGCTGGTCCAGCATTGACTGCTTGCTTTCCTCGCGCTCCAGCCGCTCTTCTTCTTCCTCTCGCCGCGCGGACTCGCGTCGTTGTCGGGCTTGCTCTCGCTCGGCGGCTTCGTGGGCTTCGAGGGAGGCGGTTTCGCAGGTCTGCAGCGTGGCGTTGCGGGAGATGGAGGCGGCGTTCTGGGAGGCGTAGGCGGCGAGCTTGGTTTCGGTGGCGGCGACGTCGATGTGGTTGAGGAGGTTGAAGGTCAGGGTCTCGACTTCTTCGAGGTAGTTGTTGTAGTCGAGGAGGGAGTTGAATTCGTCTTGTCGGCGGTTGAAGCTTTTGAATGCAAAAACTGTCAACCAAGCTTTCTTCGTAGCCCCAAGGGAAGTATGGGAAGTGGGTAATATACGTCTTCGCAACCCTCCGGCGAACATCCACCTCCTTCTCCACCTGGATATCTTCAAAGGTCTGCCTCCTGAACCGCTGCTTGCGCAAGGTCCGCCCGCACCCGGCCACGGGACACGGGGCCGGGCCCTGCGAGAAGATGCGGTCGACGCACGACTCGCACATCTTGTGGTAGCATTCGGGGTTGACGAGGAAGCGCATGTTCGGGTTCAGGTAGCGCGACGATTTGCATACTGGGCAAATGTCTGGGGAGAGTGGGTCAGTAGGGTCTTTGGATGGTGAGGAGAGGCGAAGGGTGTGGAGATGGGCGTGGAGCTCACCGCCTTCTTCGTTCGGACGGCGAGGAGCGGTGGGCCCGTTGAGTTGGGCGGCGCGCGACATGGTTGGTTTTCTGACGACGTTGAGGCGTGATCAGACAGGGTCCTTAGGTAGGGCTAATGAGCCGGCTAGTTCCGTTAATTAATCCCTACCTCACCTTTTGTTCATGCTCAAACATCAAGCCGTAACACTTACCATTAATGATTATTGAGATGCACTAGATCAGCGACTATGAACGTAAAGGACAGCTTGGTCGATTTGGAACGCCACCGCTTACGCCTCGAAGAGAATCTGGTCAAGCTTCGACAATCTCTACGGCACTGGCAGACATGGGAGGCAGAGTATGAAGGGTTGAAGGAAGAGATCTTGGCTGCCGGTGGTAATGCTTCAAGCACAGACTTAGTAAGGCTTCCGACCCAGGGCACTTGAGATATGGGAGCCTTCTAATCCTCTGCTCAGGTAGCCATCGGCCGTGACTTCGGGGGCACCCTAATCAACGAAAAAGGTACAGCTCTGCGTTCAGCATGTCTAAGACCAGGTGACTGAGATACTCAAGAGATCAAGACACTTCTCGGCGATGGTAAGACCATCAAGCGGACCGGTCCCCAGGTAGCTGATCTAGTTAGAAGACGACTGGACTGTCAGTTGCACATGGAGCTTATCAAAATAAGATCGTTAGCTTAATAAGTCGCAGATGTCCAACGAAATATCGAAACAGTCGAAACCCAGATCGGCACAGCTGAAGAGAAGCTTGACTCACTGCTGGTTATTCGACAGCCCGAAGTGCGGAATGACGAAGGGCTGCCTTTGACGGAAATTCGGGAGGAGTTAGACGAAGATGGGAATGTCATATGTATATATCACCGCCAATATGGTGGGGATTGAGAAGTCGCTAACGTTGCCCAAGCAAGCACAATTGCTAGGCCTGGAGATGCCGCTACGCAAGTCGTGGAAGCTCTGCGGAAGGCTGGGGTGACGGACCTCCCACCAGTATCAACTTGCAAAGCGGAGCTCGGCAAGGTCACCGAAGGATCAGAAAAGTTACCTACCTCTTCTGTCGAAAGTGCGGGTCTAGGGAAAACATTGAATCACACTGCTGGAGCTTCTGGAAATGATGAGTCCGAAGTGTTCCGTAGTCTCCAAACCAGAGACCCTGGAATGAGTGCACGGGCTGATTATAGCGAGACTACTATCGAAGCGCCCAAGACGACTGACATGTCTGACAGTTCCGGATCGCTCGATGCGACTAGCGCTCCCAGCACTAAGAACACTTCCAGTACCAGTTCCCAGGGTCCAACCCTGAACAAGTCAGATAGAGTCACGGATAATAACTTACATGAGACCAGTCAGACAATGGAAGACACGACCGCAGAGAATTCTCCTCCAGTGATGCCTATCGATGAGTCACCTGAGGATGCAGCCCTGAGGAGACAGATGATTCAGTATGGTCTTCACGAGGTCGGAGCCGTCGTTGCTGAGCTTGAACTCGATGATGAGACCGAAAGCCAATGCTCATACTCCGATGACGATCTGGATGGCGATGAGCAATATACGAGCAGCAATGATGATGAAGAAGATGCATTCGGTCGAACAACGCGAAGAGTTGTCGATGATGATTACCGCAGGCAAATGTTGGAGCTGGAAAAGAAACTTAACATAAGACGATTAGAAAAGTCCCAGCCTGAGCTGCAGAACAAACTTGCCGAAAGTAACAAGATGGCAGTGGAGCAGCCTAGCGACAAGCCTATCACGTCTGTCCTCGTTGACAAATCGCAGAAATCGACGGTAAAGAAAGGGGTGCGCTTTGCAGAAGAACTTGACATCTCTCCTGTGCCTGTACCTCCGTCTAGGAGTATCCGTCCTAGCGAAGCAAAATCGGCGATGCAAAATTTGGTGGTAGAGCGTGCAGCTGCAGCGCCCCAGACTGGATTATCTGGATTGACACATTCGACACCTAAGAAAGCGTCCCGGTTCAAGCAGGCTCGGGAAGCTGCACAGCAACACAATCGGACTCCAGCAACAGGGGCCCAAGAAGCCCATATAGAACATGAACCGCTCAGTGGTTCCCTACAGGAGCGCAAACCACTCAAACCGGCAGCATCGTTACCGCTCACTGCCGCCGTAAGCTCGAACCGAATTGACTTGACTGCCTCTATCAAGGCACCGTCCGAAGAAGCCAGGAGGCAGGATCCCGATGGACCACCGGGGAGGACACACTTGAGCAACATCATCGAACGCAAGGTTCCATCAAACGCAGTAGATGCTCCGGACCCAGATAATATGGACTCATATCTGCTACGGCAGGAAGTTGCAGTCGAATATCATCGAATGCGAAATCGTATGATTCAGCGCGAGGGTGGCTTCCTCCCTCGTGACGGACAGGAAGAGCGAGTGCCGCTTACGGAAGAAGAGGGCGGATCAGGAAAGAAAGTGAGCAGGTTCAAGGCAGCTAGGTTACGAGGTCACGCCTAATGCAAGCTTGTTTTATGTATTCTGATGTTTGTCATATACTACTATCAAAGCTTTGTGGGTGACAGCTTTATGGTAGTATGGTGAGTATCGGCAACAGACCTAAACAACCCGGGTGACGAGGATCCCTGCTTCTATCATATCATCCCTTCCTCTTCTTGTCACAGTTCCGGAACAGGTGCAATATCCTACGGCACATGAAAGGCAGTTGACACGGTCTGCCTCCTCATGCTCCACCGAAGTTCCCAGATTGAGAACAGCAGGGCTCTCTGAAATCTTGTTCAATCTTGCCCAGAGCATGGTTATTCGTTTCACTCTGTACATCGAGACGTGTTCTTCCATCTTCACATCATGCATTGACTGTGTATAGATGGTTGTGCTTGCGGTTGTCTCGTTTTGTTTCGTGACTGCTGCATCCGGTGATGCTTCTCATCAAAGCTCACCTCAACTGCGCTCTCATCACTATCTTACACACTTGACTCCCTCGCTTCCTTTGACACAACAGTCAACAGATGTCCACATACAAGAGTTACAATTCAATACTAACCACCATCCGTGAACCTTCTAACAGAACACTAGGTCTGTGAGGAGCAGGCATGCCGCCATTGGAATGCGACGGAAATGTTTTGATGTGCAACAGCGATAGCACCTATTCAGCTCCTTACGTGGAAGGCCGTGGTGACTGTGATGTGCGAGACGGGCTATGTTTGGTGTGCACTGGGAGAATCCCATCACATTCGAAATGAGTTATGATAGGGCTTTGGATGGTTCATATTCTATGAGCATCAATCCTCTAATCCTTCCTCAACTCGATTACTTCGTAGACTCGTCAGTCCCATAATCATTTTATGAGTGCCGTATATGTAGACCTACGAGTACTTCATACATACTAGAGAACAGCCGACGGGATATGGTCCTAACATTCTTCACGATAACACTATGTCCGATTACCTTCCCATCGCGAATATTGACTCTCTCGCCCTCCTATACTCGCACAAGAAACCATAGCAATGGAATTCCAAAGTCCTCTAGCTACATTGCCCAGTCATGTTTTAGAGATAACTTGACGCTCCGGCGACACGTGTTGTAAACCAACATCGTGATTATGGCCGAGGATGAAGCACGCCGAAGCATGTCAATCATCCCGTACCCCACCAATCGCGAAGTGGTCTTGTATGTTTGACACATATCTACTAACAATGCAACATTGGGAGTCGTTCTAATCGTGCTCGGTATTAGGCGGCATAACGATGCTGTCGTTGTGTTTGACCCCCTCTCCAAGCAGTTAGTCCTCCGCGACACATCCCACCAGCACGATGTCGAATACGCCAATTGCCCGTACTGCAATCGCCCACTTCGTGACGGATCTTCGGAGACTGGCCGTGAGCAACCTAGCTCCAGTCCGGGTGCTTCGGCGGGATTCGTGAGCCCCGAATACTTTCGCATGCTCGATCGTAGCACGCCTGGCTCTGTCGATTCGTCCGCCCCTCCTTCACCGAGAAGACGTCTAGTTCAACCGGTGACGCCAAGCCGAAGCAATGCGATCCGTCCACCGGCAGACGCAGAATACATCGCTAGTTCACCTGTATCTCCGGCTTCGCCTCATGGGATATCGTCCGCTTCATTCAGCCCTAATTACTTCGAGCGGTTCTTCGTAGAGGAAGGGGAGCTTGGGAGAGGAGGAAAGGGTGTCGTGCTGCTTGTTAAACACGTTCTGGATGGGGTGTCTTTGGGGTACTTTGCTTGCAAGCGTGTACCTGTGGGGGATGATCACGAATGGCTAGAGAAAGTGCTCATTGAGGTTCAACTGCTTCAACATCTCTCACACCAGAATCTGGTTTCCTACCGACATCTCTGGCTTGAGGAGGTGAAGCTCACAAACTTTGGGCCGAGTGTGCCTTGCGCGTTCATCCTCCAGCAATACTGCAATGCCGGCGACCTCCATCACTACATCTGCAGCTCTGCTCAATCAACTACTACTACCGAGCAGCTCAAAGAGCGGATGCGGCGTCGGTCAAAAGGCCAGATTGAGCTGCCAATCAATCTTCAAGGGGCAAGGAGACTCCAATTCGAAGAGATATACTCGTTCTTCAAAGACATCACCTCCGGTCTAAACCATCTTCATGCCAATGGCTACATCCACCGTGATTTGAAACCCAGCAATTGCTTACTGCACGATACTGGTAAGGGAATGAGGGTACTGGTCAGCGACTTTGGGGAAGTGCAGATAGAGAACATGGCTAGGAAGTCCACGGGCACGACTGGAACCATATCATATTGCGCGCCTGAAGTTCTTCGGCAGGAGCAATCCGACGGCACGTTCGGGAACTTTACCACCAAGTCGGATATCTTTTCGTTGGGAATGATTCTCTATTTCTTGTGCTTCGCTCAACTACCATACCGCCATGCGGACAATCTCAATGAGGAGAACGAAGATCTCGATCAATTGCGAGAAGAAATTACTACATGGTCCGGATTGGACGAGGAGAAGAAGAAACGCCCTGATCTTCCCGAGAAGCTGTACAGATATTTAAGGCGGCTTTTGTCGCTCGATCCGGCCGCCCGGCCCAGTGCTGAGGAGATCCTGCTGGGTATCAAAACAGGCGCCGGACTCGACGAGGGTAGTGTGTTCGGCCACGCAGGTTCCGGTGGTGTATTTGAGGGCCTACGTAGCGGTCCGAGAATATCACCCATGGACACTCCTCTACCCAAGAACTCGACCTCACCAACGCCCACCAGACACGTGTCGTCTGGATTCTCACGAGGCGGGCAGCCAAAGCTCCGACCTTTGCCATTCAAGACGGAGCACCAAGGTGCTTCGTCGTCGGTCGACGTCGGGGATGGTGGGAACACGAGCCCTGGCGGATCCAGTCTCGTCCTCCATTCTCGAGTCTCGTCACCGATCAAGGACCCTGACCTGCCACCACTGTTGCCACCTGCGAGCAGTTCTTCCAGGCTATATGGTGCGGCCACGAGTCGGATTACGCTGCAAGCTGTGAAGATACTACTATTGATGTCAAAGATTATATCAGTTACGCGTCCTTGCTCGCCACTGGCGGTGAATGAATGGGTAGCATATCCTCTTGTCTGTTTGGCCATCCTCGATTTTGGTTTCAGCGAACGTCATCGACAGATATCATTCTCGCTCCTGGGCATTCACGTTTTACTTGTTACAATTGCGTTTCGGATGGGAGTCCTATGCGTACCAAAAGCATCGTTGTGGGAAGGGCTATGATAACATGCGTTGCTGTCCATTTCCAAGAGTGTATTACGAGTGCGGTGAGAATGTGGAGGCTTTCAGTCTGGACGGTTCTTTGCGTTCACCGATATGTACAAATACTCCAAACAGGTGGGAAATCCTCTTTTATGTCAAGTTCTTGGTCTCGCAATCAGGTTTTGTTAGGTATCTATACGCTCTACCGTTATCCCACCTTACCTAACCTTAAGGTGCGAAATAATCACCGTGATTGGATAAGGCTGCATACAGATAAGCTGCATCTTACTGCATCTTACTGCATCTTACTGCATCTCACCTCACCGCATCACTTCGCCCATCGATCAGGGCAGATCCAGTCGAGTTGGACAAGATGTCCACTACCTTAATCAAGCCACAATTTTCGAGACACGAAAATGGCAGTGGCTGCGGGGTTCCTGATCCTGATGCTACTCCTGCATATATTGCTCATTTACGATATCTATATCTTCTACATGTCAGCTTCTGAGCTTCGACTTTGTACAATTACCTCTCCATGCCAATACACAGAATGCGTATTCACATTACGTTCAGTCGCTTCCTCATTCTGTGTGTCTTTTCCGGGTTTGGACTGGCAAGCCCTGGGAGATCCAAAAATGTTATGCGCAGGAGTTCCGAAGCCTCCGTGATCAAGCCGAAGGTCTTCATCATTGACATGGTACGCACCTCTTATATGGTCGTTTCAGACTTCATGACCTAATTATCTGCAGTTCCCACCTGAAGGCGATGTTTGGCACGGAATCCCCGAATTCAATGTACTGGCGCATAACATCACCGTTCCGGGCTTTTCACCCTTATATCCAGACGCCCATTGCACCGCTGACGGAAACGTCTGTCAATTGGTGACTGGCGAAAGCGGTATGTCAATTCATTGACCGTAACATGGACTCCAAAAGCTGATGCAGAGGATCGACAGAGATAAACGCCGCCTCCACCATGACCGCCCTCGTCCTCTCTCCTCTCTTCGACCTCAGAACAACCTACTTCCTCATTGCAGGCATAGCCGGCGTCAATCCGAAAGTAGCGACGCTCGGCTCGGTCACCTTTGCCCGCTACGCCGTGCAAGTCGCGCTCCAATACGAGTTCGACCCACGCGAGATCCCCAGCAACTTCACGACCGGCTACGTCCCGCAAGGCTCGACCTCGACGACGCAATACCCACAAAGCATCTACGGCACCGAGGTCTTCGAGCTCAACGACGCCCTCAGGAAGACCGCCGTCGCCTTCGCCCGTACTGCCACCCTCAACGACTCCAGCGCCGCCATCGCTTACCGCGCCAACTACGCCACCGCGACCGCCTTCGCTGCCGGTGCTAAAACCCCGTCCGTCGTGGAATGCGATGTCGCTACGTCCGACAACTATTTTTCCGGCAACTTCCTCTCCGAGGCCTTCGAGAACACCACCCGGCTGTTCACCAATGGCTCCGGCACTTACTGCACCACCGCGCAAGAAGACAACGCCACGCTCGAAGCCCTCCTTCGCGGCGCCGTCAATAATCTCACGGACTTTAGTCGCATCAACGTCATGCGGACTGCGTCCGATTTCGATCGCCCTTATCCCGGTGAAGCGGCAACTTTTAACCTCTTTTATGCCGATTAGGGAGGGTTTGAACCTGCGATCCAGAATATCTATCTTGCGGGGGTGAAGGTCGTCATGGGCATATTGGAGGGATGGGAGGGGGTCTTTTGCGGGGGGATAAAGGCTGGGAATTACGTGGGCGATATCTTTGGCAGTCTCGGTGGGAAGCCGGATTTTGGGCCTGTGAGCGCGTTCAGCAATAATCCGGTTGTGCCGTTGCGGAGGAGAGGGATAAAGGGTGTAAGGGCACGGAGAGGGTAGGGGTTGACCAAGATGGAAGGAAAGTGGAGCGAAAATGCGAGAATCGTCTATCTCTCAAATTTAATGTCTATATCCGGAGGTTTGACTGAGACTGGATGATATCTTGTCTCTCATCAAGACGACAAGTAGCCGTCCTGATCAGAGCTCAATGTTTGCCTTCTCCCAGATGATCTGAGGACTAAGGACGGGAGTGATTGCCGGATAATTCGCGTATATTTTCAAGCCGGACAGCTATGTGTTGTGTGGATGAGCCGCCCATAGGTAGAGCACTTGCGCCAACAAAACAACATAGACCCATCAACACCTCACTGGAGCATCCCTCCTGACCGGTGGTCTTTCCGTCCGGCCAGAAATCCAAAAAAACACCCTGAAGAGATGCTGGTCATCTGTCGACAGGTCAGGATAGGAGTGAACCTCTCTTGTGAAGAGGATCATCTCATCATCAGCGAACGATGAGTTGAGAGGAGAGAATGGAATGCAGGCAGGCAGGAGTGGGGGGTGGAGTGCTCCTTTGTATGACGTTTGACGTTGGTAGATGGAAATGGTAAGGTAGGCATCACGATGAAAAGAATAACATGCGCGATCAATGGGGGGGGCATCATGAAATGAGGGAGATGAGGGAGAGCTCCATGTCTGCTGCTTATTCGAAACATCCGAGTTTTGTGGTAGGTGATCTGTGCGAGAGGGCTCCATCAGCTGCGACGTTCGACGACGAGTGATGGAAACATCCGGATCGGGTTAGTGGAAAGGAGCTATGTTTAGGTGGAGTTCATCGGTGTGCGGTGATGAGAGATGAGAAGAAGGATGAGGAGTGCTCCAGTTCTGCGACATTCGATGACGGTCGAGGAAACTCTCCAGATGCGGTTAGAGAGAAGTTTGTGCCACTCTTCGGTCCTGCCCTAGGATGGTATTACCACCGAGGAGTGACTTCAGGCGATAACCCCTGTTTACAAAGAACAACTGGAGTTCGTCGTTAATGGCAGGCTTCAGGCATTTCGGGCATTAACCCTTTTCATTGAAGGGGAAAGGCCACAAGGTAGTCCGATTGGTCAATGGCATGGTCAATGGATTGGGCAGTCTTTTTGGTCAGCTCGGTGCGTTATACGTGCCACGGAGTACATTGTACTCCTTGTGGTGAGGCCAAAGGAGCCCTGATCTGCAAGTAACAACAGTAAAGGGAAGTAGCAGAACCTGGATAGTGCAACTCAGGCTCTACACAACATGTTTGAAACTTTTCGGAACGCTGGACCACAACATGAGGATAAGCTCTTCAGCAAAGTGAGATTGTCTCACCATCTGGTCTGGAATGGGGTTCATCGAACTGGATCATCCTTGAGGATACAAATATCAAAAGATTCTCACCGTCGAACCCAGTGAACAGGATCTCTTGGGAGGACATTTGAAGCCTTCACACTTTTTGTCAAGGTCAGGCCAAACCAGCTGCGAAGACATGCCCGAGACAGATTCTGATCAACTTTCAAGATATGACACTTCTAGGCCGGGACAATACAGGTCGTTCCACCGGTTTCCAAAGGGGATCACACACATGGCCGGTTCAGTGACACCCCATATCCAGCTGAGTTGAACCGTTGACAACAGAGCGTATAGCAAAGCACTCAGTCTGATCTGTAGGCAATACAGCAGGTCTCCTTTCCGATCCATACCAGATGCTTGTACGGTCATCTATCGATTACAGCACCTATACCTGAAACGGAGTGATGAATTCAAGGTGTTTCCTGGCACCAAAATTTCACCTGAGAGGTTCAAGAGAACCACACAGAGTATTCTGGGACAACTCATGCAGTGTCATTGGAACGCAAGGAGTATACCGCGTTATGTTGACTTGGTTTGCTGGATTGCACATGTAGAACGACAGATCCCAGAAGTGATTGCAATATTCAGATTTTCTATGTTGGTCTCTGTGCGGGATTTGTCGTGCTGCGCGTTATAGGCGCTCCAGACGCCCATCCATGCCTGCTGACGTCGTTACACTTCATGTCATGTCCAACATCTTAATTACCTTGCTACCTTAGTTGATTACGCCGCGCTATATCAGTTGTCGTGCACGAGACGAGATCAATCCAGCTCTTCGAATCTTCCTTCCTCAATCGCTTGTTCGACAGGGTTCTTGATGTCAATGATACCCGTTGCCTTCAGTCTGTTTATGTCGTGGATGATTAGTGCATCTGGTGCAAATATGTTAGAAGTAATGGTGTGTAGGTGTCCTACCTCTCAAACAAGACAAACAATCTCTCCGCCTCCCTTTCCTTTTCCACTTCGGTCATCTCCGGCTCTATGTCGATAGGTTCCATGTCCCGTCTTTGACCCGTGACCGGGTTGATGTTGGGGTTCTCTTGTTGCAGGTAGTCTAAGCTGAGGTTGCCGTCTTTCTCTTGGGTGCTCCAAGCCTCGGAGGCAGTTTGAGGCATCGAAGGCATTTTATGCGCCACGAGGAAGCCCGAAGCGAAACCGTAGCCGACATTCTTTACGAAGCTTTTCGCGTCTTGGTCGGAAAGGTCGAACATGAGGTTGGAGATGGACTCGCGCAGATGCGGCGCCTCGGTGGCTGTGCTTAGCCTCAGCAGGCGGGAGGCGAGTGTCTCGGAGCGTCCGAGCGGTCGGATGCGTTCGTCGTCCGAGGGTAGCAGAAGCCATCTCATGTATCTCTTCACGCCATCGGGGGCGAAACTGTAGATTCTGCGAAGTACGGTGACGAGAGGTGTTGCGAGTTGTTCGAGGCTCTCTGCATCGTAGGCGCAGACGGCGGCGTCGAGGATATTGATCAAGCGGTCGGCGTTGCAATTCTGATCGAATATGGGAAAGAAAGGGGTTGTGCCGATTTGTTGGCTCTTCTTGCCTTCGAGATCGAGGTTGATCAGAGAATTGATCAGGTAGTTGACTGGAGGCTGGAGAGATGGATGAGGTGTCTTGATACGTGACAGGATCTTGAGTATGTGTGGGATTGACTTGGTGAAGACTTCTGCGCGTTGAGGATAAAATTGGGTGATGTTGAATATGAGTTTTAGTGACTCGGACAAGGCCATCTCGTCCATGGGGTTGGAGGATTTGCGGCCGCCTTTGGAGAATTTCTTAGAATGCCGAGCTATGCTCTGAAAGATGTGAGCTCCCTGTGTTGGACAACTGTAGAGATGAGGAATTTAGCTTACTGCATTGATACTGTCGCCTAAATGGTGTCTGTCAAACAACGGATTGAAGTCAAGATTGGTGTCGTAAGTCATGAGAAAGAGTATACGTGAATCAAGGAACTCATCATCTCTGTTGTCGTTCTACTCAGTGAGTAAGCTATGGCCGTCTGTCATTGATCGCATCTCAAGGGCGTGGATGTACCTTCAACTTCTCTGCCGCCTTCCAAGCATAATTCACGTCCACAAAATACTGACGACTCTCCACGTTAAGCAGAAGGGCATTAGCGAGACCCCGAAGCGCTTTGCGTGACGTTGTGGGTGAATTTCCATCAAAACTGTGTCGAGTCAAAGTCTCAATGCCCTAACAGAGTTGCGGTTAATGGTCGCACGGCATCTGGGTGGGATTGGCAGCATACTTCCTTGCTGTAGATGGGGCCGGCATCTTCGACTTTCCGAGCATAGATTTTCACTTGCTCAAGCTTAGCATTTCGAACTGTTCAGAGCGCAAGTTGGTCAGAATAGCTCAGCCCTCCCTCTTAGACAAAGTGATCCATACCTGGTGGTAGAAGGTTCGTCTCAGCAAGGTCCACCTTCAGCGCATCCATCAACTTTGTCACCTCCTCAAGCTTGGCTGTCAGGTCACACAACTGTCAACCAAAGAGCACGCTCCCATGAGATCATGACTGAAGGCGCACCTGTGCCTCTCAGCTCAGAGGACATCGCCATGGCCGGCATTGTTTTGATTGCTGATCAAGTAAGTGAAGGTGGTTGCCAGAAAGTCGCTGGCATGGCTGGAAAGTCTTTACAACTGAGAAAAGAATTTGCACAGTGAGGTGAGGCAGGCAGATATCAGACACCTGATCAGGTCTTGTCTCTCACTTCTGACTTCTCAAAAAGTTAAGATAAGGTAAGCTAAGGTAAGCTAATTTGTGTCAAACATAGAAGAAGTGGCTAGTGAAATGAACATGTAATCATAAGTGTCTAGCTACTCTATGAAAATGTGACCCTATAAGAAGACCTTCAATCAGCAAAAGAAAAAACTTTTATTCATAGCAAACTATTTATTTTAACAAACTTCACATGTTCTTAAAATCTCTGTAGAGCTCTGAATCACTAAGATAATGAAATGAAACATAACATTTTGACATATTCTCTTAGACTGTTTCAGCAACAGTGAGATGAGATAAAAAACAAAATCTTATAGTGTCTCATTAACTTTAAAAGTCAATGAAACAATATTGAAACATTTTTAACTCAATTTGAATGAGTGTCTCTTAAGTTTTGAACTTAAGTGTTATATCATTAAATTATAAGATCTTTCACTGACTGATAAGACTCATAAAATTCATAAAATAAATAAATTTCAGTGTTAAAAGTAACTTTATAAGTCTGTCAGCAGTCATGTTGTTTATTAAGATGTAATTAAGATGAATAAGTCTGTAGAATTTGACTTCTTTTATAAAGTGATGATATATGTCAATGTGCTTCATATAAATATGAAATTCAGAATTCTTAATTAAAGCAATAATTCTCTAATTGTTTATTCAAATTATAACTGTTCTAAATCTCTTTAGCTTTAGCTCTTTAAATAACTTCTTTATTTAAACTGCTTTCTTTGTAGTCTCTGTTAAGATCATGTACTCTGCTTTATAAAAAAATAAGATAATTATTCTTTATCTTTTCAAACTTTAGAATACTGATTCATTAATCATTTTAAATACATATTTTAATGTAAATCTTCTTAATTCAAGATCTTTTTCTCAGTCTGAATTCAAATATTCTAGCAATTTAAGTTGATTACTCAATTTATACTTAAGAATGATGTCTAGAATTCTCTGCACATATTAAAATATTTATTTTAGAGTTTTTCAATGTGTATTATTAAAATTATGTGCAAACTGACTAAGAGTTAACACTATATATGTGATGTTAAATTAAATTTATGTTATAATGTACATAAAAAATTCTATAATCTTTTAATATTAAGTTATTAGCTCTGATTCAGCTGTTCTGATAATCTTTATAAGATAAATCTCAGATTTCATTGAAATTATAACTGTCTTAACATTCTGTAAACTGAAGTCTTTGAGCATTTCTGTAAGATAGATTCTCTGTAACAGAATAAGAATTTGTAGAATTCTGTTTTGTGTAATTAGCATTTCTAAGTAATGCTTATACATCTTACAGTTAGTCATTTCAAAATAATTACTTAATTTAATCTTAAGATCTAAAATTTTGTTCTTATTTAATCTGCATATAAGAATATCATCAATATATACAGCAATAAATAAAATATCATTTCTAAACATACTATTATCTATGTAAATCTATGTATATTTAAGACTGTCAAGAAATCAGTACATTATCTTATATTAAAGATGAGAGAACTGTTTTAATTTATATAGAGTTTTCTTCAATTTATATATTTTTTCTTTCTTTTTCTCATATTCATTAAGTTAAATCACATAGACTTCTTCTTTCAAATTGCTGTGTAAGAAAGTTATTTTGATGTTTATTTATTTTAATTTGTAGTTATAAAACACAGCTATGATAAAGATAACTTTATAAGTCATTAATTTAACAATTATTGCAAAGATCTCTTTATAATTAATTTCAAATTGTTGTTTAAATTCTTTGACTACTCATTGAGTCTTATGTCATAAAATTGAGTCATTAGGTTCTTTTTTGTAATAATAGATTCATTTATTCTTTAAAGCTTGTTAATTAAATGATAATGTCTCTAAAGTTTATGTAAAGTTAATCATCAATGAGTTATACTCACTATTCATTGCTTTCTTTCAGTCTTTCAACTTATAGCTTTCAATTATCTGTTTAAATGTCTAAGATTCATCTTCAGAGTCTTTTTTCTTTTTTATGACATTAATAATTGCATTAAACACAGTCAGATAGATCATGATTGCTTTAAGCTTTAGCTTTATAAAGAGTCATCTTTCTCTTTTAAAGTGTTAAGACTCAGTTAATACTGATTTATCAATTATAAAAAAAATATTTATAACATCTTCTTTCTCTTTCTTCATTTCTTCTAACTGATTTGACAATATCAATATGAGAAAATATAATGACACATACTTTAAAGACAGTGACAATGATGAGAGTTAAGAAAAAAATAAAAAAAATAACTATACATCTTCTTATTCTGCATTAACAGTGTAAAGTTAAATAACTTTAAAAATTGAGACTGTAATTTTAATGTCATAAATATCAGATATTGAGTTAAGTTAAGCTAACTTTTATTCAGTTAAATTGAGTGCAGATTAACCTAATCTAATCTGTATAGAGTTATGAGTTTTTTGCAGATTATATATAGTCTTAGTAAGCATGTGTATGCACTTAGTAAGCACATACACATGCTTACTAATGTGTGTTTCTAATGTGCACCTTCACAAAAAGTCATGATTTTCATAACTTATTCAGTAATATATCTTGTAACTGTGTAATTTATCCCTATATGACTAGTTAAGGTGTAATTTATTATAACTAATATATCAATAAGCTTCTGCATTTTTAAGCTTTAGCTCTAACCTTACCCATAATGACTAGCCTTATCTGTGTGTGAATACTTACACAGATTGTAGATAGAGTTGATCTGTATATGAACTCAACCTGACTTGACTTAGACTCTAGTGCAAATTCAGATTAAGTGCACTTTTTTTCAACTTAACCTGGCTTTACACTCAGTCTATAAGAGTTCAACATTACTTTTTACTATTAAATTCTATAATTCAGCACTCATCAGACTGTATTTGATCAACATTCTTCATAATAAGTAGTTTGTCAACTTCTTGAGTTTTGTAACTTTTGAAAATGTGAGATCATATGATATTGTAGTCATTTTGTATAATAAAAACATCTAAATTAATGATGAAGTTGTTTTCAATGTAAAGATCTAACTTTGAAATGATCATAAGAATTGTTTTTAATTGTTTTATCTATGAATTTATAACAGTTTAATGTAAATAACTTCTCATTATATATTGAATTCACTTTATTTCTTAAGACTCTTTCTAGCATTCATAAAATAACAGTGATGATGAGGTGTTTTTCTTTTATCATTTTGAATAGAAATTAATGACTTAATGAATAAATAAATATCAATATACATTCAGGCTCATAATCTGTCAAATATAGAAGAAGTGATTAGTGAAATGAATGTGTAATCATAAGTGTTTAGCTACTCTATGAAAATGTAATCCTATAAGAAGGTCTTCAATCAGTAAAAGAAAAAACTTTTATCTGTAGCAAACTGTTTGCTTTAACAAACTTTACATGTTTCTGAAACCTCTGTAGGGCTCTGAACCACTAAGGTAATGGAATGAGGCATGACGTTTTGACAATTTGTAACTTACCATAAACATTATTTAGGTACTCAGGTACTGAGCTTGAGGTTTGGAGACGATCAAATTAGCGTGCTGCTTCATGACTGGCGTAAGAGCTAAGTTAGGTTGTTTCGGGCTGAATCACCCCACGTGACTGACTGTGACCCGTGACTTCCTGATACCGAGTCACGTTACTTTGCTCTAGACGACCGTAAAAGTGGCACGCTAAGTTAACCACTTAACGCGCTGTCGCGTCTGTCCCCATTGCGCGTTGAGCTCACAACGACCTGGAATACTACAATGTTTGCAAACTGAAGAGACTACATACTCCGAACTCCAATTCGCTGTTTTATATCTTCATGTGTAGATGTTGTTAGCTCAGCTTTGAAGTCTAGAGCAAGACAATGGTGGATGTTGCTCGAGGACTGGCTACCTTACCAACACGCCCACCAACGCCTCCAAGAGGGCCTTACATACATCGAAACCGTTCGAGCATTTCCGAAGCTAGCTCCCATTTTACTGGACCTGCCTCTGAAGATACCCCATATTCTTCCTCTTCCTCATCAGTTGAAGACACTCAACCCGTGGGACGAGTTCAGAAGCGTGTGGGATTCTCCCCATGGACCGAATACCACAAAGCGCCGTTGATATGCGGCAATAAGACGGACGAGAACCACTTCAAGCGATTGCCGCCATCCAGGGAACGCCGAACTTCCTACACGAGGTCAATACTTAAACCTTTCGCTCGGTCAATAACTTCAAACCTGTCTGCAGGCGGTCTCGCACATAACTACGAGAGTGTTGCAGCAATGCTGGAGTCAGTGGTCCAACAGTTGGCGGGGAAGTCGCGAAGCTCGAGACTCGATGCATATCTTGTCCTGTCGGACACACTGAAGGCGTACGAAGGCGTTCCGGACAGGAAAGCAATGGCGGACAAGATGGGACTGTTGATCCAATTTATTCGACGGGACATGTGTGCAACAACTCCTGATTCTGGAGTGGTGGACACGGTCATGGTTATACAGACACTGAAAGTTCTTACAATCCTCATCTGGACGCCAGAGCTCTCAGACTACCTCTCAGATGACTTCCGATCATTCGTCATGGATCGTTCAATATATGTACTCGAGGACCAACAAGCGCCTAAGGTGATTGTCACTCACCACATGCATCTCTTAGCCACCCAAAAGTTTAAGAGCAGGATCATGACGACTGAGAGAGCAAATCGACTAATTACAGGTTTGGACCATATCCAGGATCATGTCAAGGGAAACGGGATCATAGGGCAGAAGATGATGATCTATCAGCGATTGCTCCAACAGGTGCGATCAATCATGGTCTCACGAGTGTCGGATTGGGTGGACCATCTTTTCTCCGGCATGCTTAGCACTTTCAAGCCAATTCGAACCCGAGCAATTGCCTTCGGCATTGATGCTGGTCTTGCGCTGGGAACCTTCAGCACAGTGTCCCGTGCCGTGACGGACATATTCAATCGGAGCACCGGAGACGACAAGAAGTTCATCAACTTTGTGTGCGATCGATTGAGCGGCATGGCGTCATCAAAGGAGGATGGTGCGCATGTACCACAAATATGGAGTGTACCGGTACTCTTCTTGCGCGCCCGCCGACATCAACTGGAACACTGGGAGCACATGAAGGCGTGGCTACACATCATCCAGAAATGCTTTAATGCCAGCGACACGATGATCAAATTTCAGGCCAATGTTGCTTGGAACCGACTTGTGTTCGCCATCAACCCTGACAATTCCACGGGACAGGCAATGACGAAGATGCTGAGGCAACCGCTTGTTTCTCAACTAGACCGTAAAGCTAGCGATAAGCATAGCAAACAGGTCCGACAGGTGGCGCTTGCCAGCTACTGCAACTTATTATACTATGCATTGAAGCCTTCTGCAACTCACCAGCAGCTCGACGTATTCTGGACACAGTACGTGTCCCAGGTCTTCACCTATGACTTTCTCTCGAGCACAGCCAATCTCAACGTGGGGTGCCAGATTCTTACAGCCTTGCTTGGCGATGCTCAACCAAGAGCTTGGAACGAGAACAGGGCGAACGAGCTAGGTCCAGCGAAGCCAGAAGACCTCCCACGGGTTGATCCTAAGTGGGTAAGATCCAGAGTGACTCTAATATCTACACTAATGGAGCGGATCTTCCACGCTGCTAGATGGTCTGTCACGCTGGACCAAGCTGCCTCGGTAAAGCAAGCTTGGCAGAGCTTCATGAGAGCCATTGGCGACGCAGGTAGCAAGGAGGTGAAGGTGTCAGCAGAGTGCATGGAAGCCGTTGCTGAAATCTCTAACCTGCTCCAGCGACTTTGGCAAAAACCACCTTCAAGCCTCGATGTGGTACCTAGTGCTGAAAGCGAAGCTTTCGTGAGCTCCATCACCACCTTGCTTGACCTCGCAATGGAGCATATTGGTCCGCACCCTTTCTCTGAAAAGCTGCTTTCGAAAAGCCCCAAAGACCTATTCTGTACACCCGTCAGTCCATCCCACAAGTCGGCGCCTAGCGACGGATCTCAGAAGACGCCGATTGTGCATATGCTGGATATGTTACTTTGGCCGCAACATCAACTGGAACTTACAAGATCCTATCGTGACCTAGTCAAAAACCTGTTGCAGAAAGCGATTCGTTCTCGGACAGCCCGGGGAACACAGCTTGAGTTGCTTCGAGATTGGACGCAAGTCATTCTAAAAGACTTCCCAACTGCTCTGAACTCCACAGCAGCGTCATATGTTTGGACAGGTATAGCTGAGCTGGTGGGGTCTGCCTTGACCACCCTTGCGCCACTGGATCATAGTGGTGACAGTCCACGGTCTGTTGGCCATGAGTATCGTGATGTCGTGAAAGTCTTGGAGTCAGGCCTGAGGTTCGATAACGTCGAACTCTGCAGCACTTGGGAAGAGCTTTGCAAGAATCTGATACGAGTGGTGAGGCGTGAGGCCGGCGATGGCGGAGTCATCATTGCCGTACTTGAACCTCTTGCGAATTCACACGACTTGAAGGATCGATTTACATCTCTAGACGTAGCGCTCAACTACGTTTCCCTGTGTTTGGAGAACCTTATTTGGCCGTCGACTGGCACAGCAATGGATCGATCTCGTAAGGCAGTCTGGGGCGTAGCCTCTACATCACGGAAAACGGCTACCTTCGACCCTCTGGATAAGACCTATGACCTGATTGCTCACTTCTTAACCACGTCTTACCAGGAAACAGATACTGTGAAGCCCCAACCCAACCGCCGGTTTCTTGATGCTGTGCTCTTGCTCGTGCAAAGAGTACCGCTGTCTTTGCTTGCTATCTTCCTTAAGCGTGTCCAGACTGGTCTCGCAGTGTGGGTAAGGGATGAGGATCGTAAATTGCACCTCAAACGTAATCTTTTGCCAGAGACGAGGTCGAACGTGAGTCCGATCCCCTAACGTGGAGATTCGGTGTTTGACTGACAAATGGAAGATCGTCCAGTTGTGGTCTGCATTTACTGGTGCGATCGAAACCCTTCCAAACAAAGACAGCGCCATGCTTCGCCTTCTCGAACCTTTGATTCTCTCAGGTTTTCAAAGCAAGCATAGGGGTGTGGTGAACGAGACTATCAGGATGTGGATTGACACTTTTGGGTGTGTGGAATCGTTGGAATACCCTGACTGTCTCAGGCACTATCTGCGGCAACTCAGATCGCTTGTGGACTTGCATTTGCCAGGCTTCCCAGAAAGCCCTGACGAAGACGTACGGCACACATTCTAGTTCCATCGATAGCGTACGCTAATGTTCCCTAGATTCTGGAAACTTCATTCGACTTCATCGAGTCGCAAGAGAACCAACCTAATGAGGTTCCCCAGACCACTCCGTTGACGCACGCAGCACCTGAAGTAAGAGGTGGTCTAGAGCGAAGTGCATTCACTGATAACCCAATCTCGTCCTCATTACGCCAAGAGCTGACCCCACGGACCTCGACCAAGCGACCACCTCTGAAGTTGACGCCAACTGCTCGCCTACGCCACGACGATTCTCAGGTACAATTCGCTGCCATTGAGTCCTCGCCGATTGGCGAGACGTTCTTAGATTCGCAGCTTCTCACCCATCGGCAGCGAGAGGTCAAGGAACGGCAGGAAGCCGAGATGGCGGCAATGTTTCCTGACTTGCGGTCAAGTCCAAGACCTAAATCGCGCGACGCGAAGAAAGCTATCCCCAGAATCTCTTTCGTTTCCGATCCTGCATCGATTGGCAATTCAGTTGCAGACGGACCCACAACTCCTACACTTCCACCTCCGCAGCATGGGCCGATGGACGTTTTTGTTGGCTCATCTCCGACTCCTCGCCCAAGAACTAGGGAGCAGCTGGTTGGGAGCGACGATATCGAGCCCCCTTCGTCGCCACCTGACTTCAGATCTGTTGCCGCTGATGGTCTGTTGGCAAAACAACCATCATCTCCACTCTTTAGTTCCGCTCAAAGTGGCGTTAATGTGTTTGATGTCGGTGAAGGGCCAAGGCCATCCGCAATGGAAGAGCCAGACAACCGCAATGTCAAGTTGGACGTGCATGATATCGAACGCACATCTGAGCTTGATCAGGCAGGAAAGCTATCATCGTCTGCAGACAGTCTGAGAGAGACTGGGACCGTCACGCCCCTCATAGGAGAGACGACTTCGGGTATGATCAATGGTGCTCATCCCTCAGACATCGACACCTTCGTCGACGCTCCCTCAAATCTAATCCATTCAAGTGCGGTTCGCGCGGCAGATGCCTTGGTGAACGACTTGGACGACATATCAATATCTGACGCACGAACTATGAAAGAACAAGGCCTTCTAGATTATGCTGCAGAGGAATCCTCAGCCAATTCGCAGCCAACTGCGATTGGCCCGATGAAGGCGCCTACGCAGAGTTTCTCCTCCTTGGAAGATAATATTAGCCGAGTGTTAAACTATTTTGAGGATGACGGTGCGGAAAAATCACCTTCTAACGAAGGTCAAGTCTCGTCACAGCTAAAGAAGGATTTGAGTAAGGCAGTTGGAAAGGATAACAGCCTCGATCGTGGTGATGCGAACCCCGATACCACTGCAACGTTGGTACCGGATACTATCAAGAAACGCAAACGGAAGACCGCAGACGGAACCCTACCGCCGAAGAAAGCCAAACTATCCTCACACCAGAGCAACATTCAAGTGGTTGTTGAGGTTCTACGTCGGGCGAGATCTGACGCAGGTGACGGTGATATGCTCGACTGCATTGTTGTTGATAGCCGTCCTGCGACGGCTCGTCCACACCTGCCATTATCCGGTGTCAAATTAGAGCAAACTCCGTCACCTTCAAGGTCTGCACATGGACATGGTGCTAATACTCTTAAAAAGAAGCAGCTCGGTCGTCCCAGAAAAGGAGTAGCAGAGGGTGATACACCTGCTTCTGACGAAATGACGTCCCCACAGTCAAAAAAGCGGAGAGCTTCCGAGATCTCTGCACAGCACATAGACCGGGCATCCACTAGTGTGACATGTCCTTCTGTCCACAAGAAGAGGCGGTCATCCCCGCTCAGTCAAACGTCGAGCCCTAGCTTGTCACAACGTAGCAACAACAGTAACATCGTACAGGGGGATACTGATGCGGGTGCGGTTTCAGCGACAAAGTCTAAAAGAAGCGCACCGACATCCCATGACGAGGATACTGGTAGCCAGCGTGTATCACAGGAGACTGGAAATGATGCACCCCCTGGGCGTGGCGATGGCGATCACACGAATGAGTCTCGAGTACTCTGTAACAAGTCTGAGCCTCCCGCTCTCGCCGGAAAGCACACCCAGGTTGTCAGTCATGACGGGGCCGAGAATGATCAGAGCACAGTTGATAAGGACGAGTCCGACTTCCGCGCAGAGGCACATACGGCTTCTACGAGAGCCCAGGGCAACGGAGGGTTAGCTCTGGACCTTCATCTCGGCACGGATGATGTAGGAAACTCGATCGCCGAGAGATCTGGTGATCATGATGCAGACACCACGAGATTGAGTTCAGACATACCCGAGTTCCAGGATGGATTAGATCAGACTCGCCTGACACTGGGAAGGCCTCAAGCTGGATCATCCAATGGTCGGGGGATTCTTGGCGGGCTCCGGCGGATCTTGAAGGACATCCAACGCGCTGTGCTCGGTGCGCAAGAGGAGCGCGAGATTGACGATGTCTTATTCGATATCAGAAAGGAAGTGCATGAAGCGGGACGTCGTGCCGTATCATAGAGTGAGACTCTTGGTTTGGAGATTCCCCAGATGGAGTTTTCATAGATGCTGGTTTACGGCCAACATTGTTCTGACTTTTTGAAACCCCCACAACTACTGTACAGTACCTACCTAAAGGTAGGTAGCTTGCAGTGGTCCGGAGAGCAACATATCTCCTGACTACCTTACTTTACCTAGTCCTGCCTCTGGGTTGAGGCTGAAAAACAATGGATGTGACGTAGATGACAAGTCTTCCCCGCTACCATATGCCCTAAACAAATCCCTGCACGGTAATAATTCCCCCTAGGTTACCGAGCCAACGCTAAGGAGGCGTTTCAGATTGATGCAGACTCGCTTACAGCCCACCTTCTCTCTCGTCGTTTCTGCTGTCTTTGTTGAGTTCCTTCGTTTCTGATGGGCTGATGAGTTGAGAAGCCTTCGTCATCACGCTTCGCTTTGAAAAGGAAATGCGTACTTGATTCACTTTAGGTAGTAAAAACTAAGTCAGATGAGAACAATCTGAAGGCCGATCCATAGTGGCCCCCACTCCCCTCCTCTGTGGCTTTATATCCCATTTCCCCCCTCGCTCCACACCACCTCCTTCTTCCCATTCCCCGTTCCTAAGCTACTACACACAAGGTAGAGACTCCTCGAACACTGTCTCGTAAGACCGATAACAATCATGGTTGAACGCGGAAAGAAACCTCCCGCAATCCCCGTCGCGGCTAGCGAGCCAATCCCTCAAGTTGACATCTCTGAGGACAACTCCCGTGTCACCGCCACTTTACCCACCGGTGAATCGGTGGAGGTCTTGCTCTATGGCGCCACTGTCATCTCTTGGAAATCCGCCGGTGGGAAAGAGAATCTCTTCCTGAGCGAAAAGGCTCATCTGGATGGGTCAAAGGCTGTGAGGGGAGGGATCCCCGTTGTCTTTCCGGTACGGGCTGGAATTGCAGAAGCCAACTGATCTCTGATTGCTGATGTCAAATCTCCAGGTCTTTGGCGCGCCCTCAATCATGCACACAACGTCAAAGCTCCCTCAACATGGCTTCGCGCGCACCTCCCGCTGGGAGTATCTTGGTAAATCCTCTACCGAGTCGAATAATACCACCAGTGACGACGGCGTCAAGCTCGACTTCGGTCTCTCCACCGCGATGTTGAGCAAAGAAGTCAGGGATGCCTGGCCATATGGTTTTGGCTTGACCTACAGCGTCACCTTGAGCAAGGAAGGACTGGAGACGACGATGAACGTGCGTAACCAGGGAGACGAATCCTTCGAATTCCAGGTGTTACTGCATACCTATCTACACGTGCAGGTTAGTGTAGGCCCCAATTTCGATCGCTCAGATGTATAAATGCTTACGGTGGGGTAGGACATCTCCAAGGTCACCATCACCGGACTGAAGGGTAAGACTTACATCGACAAGATGGACCAGTCCGCTCAACATGTCGAGACCTCTCCGTCGATCAAGATCAGTTCTGAAACCGATCGTATCTACAAGTCATACAGGCCAGATGGCGTCGTCGTCGTAATTCATGAAGACGGCAAGCCAAGGTTCGAGATAACGAGGGACACACTGGGGGATGTGGTTGTTTGGAACCCATGGATCGAGAAAGCGCAGGGTATGAGTGACTTCGGGCCAGCAGACGGATACAAGCAGATGGGTAGGTCACAATCCTTGCCCACCCGCCGCACATCTCCAATGCCCTTTTATAAAGACAATTACTACGTTACAAGCTTGCAAGTCTAATTTGAAACACAGTATGTGTGGAGGCCGGCTCGGTAGCTGGGTGGCAGAAATTGGATCCGGGTGACACGTTCGAGGGCGGACAGATGATCAAGTCGCTTCTCTAGATTGGATGACTCCAGGTTCGACGTCACTAGCATGTCCGTACACTGCAATGTCATGATGCGATATGACTGATGATACTCTGTTGGACCAGCGATTCTTGGGCTGCCGAGGCTTGAACAGAATTGGTGGACAGGACTTGTGACTGTGACCATCTCGCGGAGAACACTTAAAAGTCAGATATCAAACATCCGTAATACAAGTGCCTCAGCACGGTGGTGAAGGGCATCGTGACAGATGATGCTTCCGTTTCAAGTGATGCTGACGACTCGACCCCTTGTCAGAAACAACACCCTGCCAAAATTTTCTAAGGGGAATAGGAACGCTCGATATAGCAGCTCACCATCGCTCTCAATGCCACTGGGCAATGTGACATATCCCATTGACTGAACAGGATCACAGTCGACCAATTCACTACGGCCCGCTCACTTGGGTCGAATCTATATGTGAATACTCACATGGTCTTGGCACGTCTTTATAATGCTTTTCTACCTTCTACGAAACCATCCCTCTTACACATCACGGACACCCAAGCTTCCGACTCAGCTCAGCGACTCTTTTTGCATTATACTTCATCCTATGCTGGGCTATAGGCTATAGTTATATAAGATGCGGTCGGAGAGGCTTGGATGACCATCTCATGCGTTGTCAAGTCTTTCAACCTCTTGTGTTTCTTCAGAATTTTCTGTTCGTCATGCACTTACTATTAGTTCTTCCCGACTCTCATTGCCTCTACTCAGTTGTAGATCGTCTTCTCGATGACATACTTCTTTATTGTGTACACTCTACTCTGTACTCACTCTTCGTTGAGCTCGTCTTACCTCACTTCATTTGTGATTGGCTTGTCGTTGGAATACTTCTCTGCTGCGTCCTGTCTACTCCGTACTCGCTCTTAGTTGAGCTCATCTTACTCCCTCTTATTTTACCTGACTTCGATCATTTGTGATCAATATCTGGATGGTATCTTAGAGAAGAACCCACGTGCTATTGTGGGAAGCTGAGCACACAATAAGAGCCATTCTGTACGACTGATCAAGTCAAATGATCGCAACGGAGAATCTCTTCCCCGCAGCACAAATTACTACAGATTAACAACCTGTTTCCGTTAGGCCTCACTTCTGACGGAAGACTAGTTGATCTGTTTACAGCTTACATTGAGAAGTGGAATATATCGTGCTTGTGGATACTCTTCGAACTGATATCGTTTGTAAAAAGTCACGAAGCGATGACGCTCAGGCTTAGCGATGTGTGACTTCCTGGTGTTGAACGACGTGTGGCCGTCTGAAGACATCAACAGTACCCAATACTGCATCCAGGAACTATTGGAGATTCTTAAAGCAGGGCAGCTCGTCAGAGTGGCCGTCAAACATCTCACGAAGAGAGGGAAGTGGTACCTGCAGCCCAAAACGACTCGTAGACGGCAGGTTACATACGAGTCAGCAAAATGAAGATAGAGAATCTTAACCCGCTCAACCCGCTCAACCTGCTCACACTGCTCAACCCGCTCATGCCGCTCAGCCCGCTCAACCTGCTCACACTGCTCAACCTGCTCACACTGCTCAACCCGCTCATGCCGCTCAGCCCGCTCAACCTGCTCACACTGCTCAACCCGCTCATGCCGCTCAGCCCGCTCAACCTGCTCACACTGCTCAACCCGCTCATGCCGCTCAGGCCGCTCAGGCCGCTCAGGCCGCTCAGGCCGCTCACTCAGCTCGATGATCCCCATTTTTCTATGCTTCCAATGTTTGAGGCAGACACGGCGATGAAGGCCGCCTCCTTCTAGGTCCATTTGGACAACCAAATACAACCACAGTGAGACACACTACCACAGGATGGGCCCTATGCCGACGGTCCTTGATTCTCTAGCAGGAAAAAGAAGCTAGAAGACGTCCTCATTCTTCTGAAGTTCTGATGACCTTGGTGGCGCCAACACCACCATGGACGGTGAAGAACTATCATTCAGACGGAGGCGAAAACGAGAATAACAATACAGCGGGCGAGGAACAAGAGCCCAGCTGAGATGGGCAAAAAGACTGAAGTAGAATGCTAGAGGCGCTGAGCCTTTATTAACGTGTTGGAAAATTCCTACTTCTCGGAACTGGGATGCTCACATATGAGCAATGGGGTACTTACAGGAAGGATCATCTGAACTTGCAAGGCTCATTACAGACATGTTGATGCATATAGCTTGGATTGATCTGTCACATATGTGTGATAATGTCTTCCACATGTGTCAAGATATACGACATGTGTCTTGAGCAGAGTCCCATAAACATTTCGCGGCACCACCTTTTTCAACATGCAAAGATATATGACTTTTGCACAAGTCATGATCCACCTTGTGAGCTATACAAGGCACGCATTCCAAAACAACAGACTCTAGGCGTACCAGTGAGTCTGATTTGTGTGCATTTTTCATATCTTGGTACTAAGATCAATTTCGACGTCTGACAATGCTGTGGAGACTCTTGGTGATGATGGTCTTCTCCAACTGATATGTGGGCATGATGGTTGTGGAGAAAGATTCCCGGGTTTATAAACCCGATATGTGCATCACTGTTGTGTTCATGCCCCTGGCATCCGAATGAGACCGGCCATCTGAAACCTCCTCAGATACAGTAAACAAGAATGAGCGCCTGAGCAGGCAGGTGCAAAACCTTAGAGAGGAAGAGGATCTAACCAAGAAAGCTTTGACTGGCCTCGCCATTACCAATTGCAGGATGCAAAGGACACCTCTTGCACGAGTCACAGCTGAGAACAGCATATACGACAGGAAGGAACTAGCTGTGGCTTAGCTAACCACACACTTAGCTGGTAGGTGCAGGTGACCTATTGTTAGGCGGTCCTACCTGTACACTGTTTTCTACTTGCTTTCTCAATCGTCGCCTATAGAAATTCACAAATTGAGTGTTTAGCGAAAATTTTCTGTGGCCCGGTGCCCTGTGACCTCATATACTGAAGAGCAGACTCGCGGAAGGCGAAGGCGGAGGGAAGCCAACCTTCTCATCCCGATCATTCCGAAAGGACAGATTGGGACGTCTTTGAGCATTACGCCTTCTGCCCGGACTCCATATATGAGGTGGAGGCCGCGGGCCATATGTCGATTGCCGTGGTGGCACGAGGATTCGTCTTGGTGCATGTGGGAACTGCACCCACCCAGTGTGAGCAACGTTATCAAACTGTTGTTTTGGGAACGGGTATGGTATAGGCCGAATGCTATCTCCGTATGTGTTGGATCATCCAACGCTGCCACCTTGCCACAGCACTGAGCTGCCGTAAGGATATCTGAGGCAAAAGGAGGATGGCAGCGGACCATGACTGCGCTTAAACCTCATTATGCCAATCAATCCGAAGAAAATTTGCAGAACCGACTGAACATGATTGTAAACATCAAACAACAATCAACATGCGTGAGGGAGGAAAGCATACTCGAATGGAGAGATGGAACCCAGTGTTTTCCACGACTCAATGGCTGAGGGATGAAAAAGAGAGCGAAGCTGCTCGCAGAAAAGGTTGTAATAGAGCGAAAGAAGTGGATTATCGCCGAAAAGATCAAGTCTCAGCTATGGCGCTGCTTTGTATTTCCCGAAGCCTATGCTGCGATCTTCACCAACATCTTCGAACCTATCGAACAGACAGCTGAGTGGGAGAGTCGCCAAAAACACAAACACGAGACCTGGAGATCTGGATTGATCGAATACTACGCCGTCGAGTCTCCCAGCACTGCCGGCCTTCTCTGGTGTCCAATCCTGAAGCGACACAAGCACAGTAAAGACTGTATTGCAGCGCATATTGTACGGCATAGCCTTGGTTAAGGGGGTAGGTATGCAGCTCAGGTCGCGATTGGCTGGGTTGGGGATGGTGCGGCTTTTAGGAGAGTTTAAGAATGTGAGGGCTGGAGAAGTTGAAATTGAGGGCGCGGGTGTTCTGGTGCGGCAGAAGGATACAGTATGATCTGGAGCCCGCGGAATGGTATTATCATGACCCATCTTCTCCTGTTTTGTGGTATGGAAGCCCAAAATCCCCCGGGCGGCAGTGGATCTTCGGCGGGTGAACACGGCGCTATACCCAGGCGCATACCCGTTGCCAAAACAGGATACCATATTGGGAGCGTTGGGGGGAGCTACTGTGTTCTCATCCATGGACATCACTCGTGGTTTCTTCCAACAACCTATCCATAAGGAAGATCGGTGGAAAACCGCCTTTGTTACCCCCTACCGAGAGCACGAAGTATTAATTGTGTTCACTATGGGATTAGCCAATTGACCAAGCAACTCGAAAAGGCATTCGATAGAGGGACGATCATCGTTGTCCCAATTGAAACAGCTATGGACAAGCCACAACGGTACAAGCTGGCCTGATGAATGAGCATGTCATTGGTCTTGAAGGGAGCGAAGAGACTGCTCTCAAGTGGAGGGATCTGGACAATGTTGGACTCAAGTTCTGGAATGATAAGCGACCAGCGCGAAAATACCTCTATTACCATTGTATCACCACCGTCCTTCGCTATGTTCGCTTTGAGAAGCATGGCTAAGCCGAAAAACGACTGATGGTCCCTAATGGGATTCTCTGGGCCACATCGGGTCTATATCTCCGCCGCAGCATGCTAAAAGTTTTTGCCGAAAGCATTGGTGATTGTACGCCATCGAGTGTAAATCCAAGGAAGAAGAGACGGTGATAGCAGGAGAAGCTCTTGTGATCAGAGATGATCGCAGCGGAATGCCTCGCCATCCATCCATTCTCCGATGGGAATTCGTCGACAGTCCACCATCTACTTCGGCTCCGTGGCGGAAGTTGAGAGAATCTCTCAACGTATAGGATGTCATCTGTACTATTCGGGGTATGAAGCGAACAATGTCGAGCTGGAAGGATGGAAGGCGGACCAAGGCTCCACCATCATGGTCGCTACCGCCGCCTTGGGGACCGGCATCAGTATTGACTGCGTCCTACTTATCATCCACATATATCCGTACAACTCAGCGACGGACTTCATCCAGGAGAGCGGGCGTGCAGGGCGACGACCCGAAGAGATTGTCAGACCGATTTCATTAATCTCCGAACGGGACCACGTACGCAATAAACAGAAGGCTTCAGGGTCGGAGGATGTGGAGAAAAGGGCTTTGGCCATGTTTGCCGTCACCGAGGGTCCGACCACCTTTTGACGATGGGGGAGGAACAGAGTGGGAAGGATTCTTAGATAGCTGAACGCACGCTGTATCATTATCAACTGGCCTTTGCACGAATTGCTGTCAGGCTTTTCGAGATCTTACCTGATTTGTCACCGGGATAGCGCAAGAGTTCATGCATAGATGGTAGTAAAGCGTCAAGCACCCATCAGGATGCAAGACGTAGATCCTCCACCTGCATAGCAGATCAGGTACGATATATCGAGTACCTCCGTAGGGAAACTTGAGATGATGAATCAGAAATCACAAACGAATGTACAAATTTCTCATGAGACTCGCTACTAAAAACCCGCGCTAGCGTGACTTTACCATTACACATTTAAGAACCAAGGCAATGCTTATGTAAGGTAGTCGCCTATAGTAGCTGACTAACGTTAGGTATACAAATCCGAGCACTAGTACGCATGAACGTGAGCCAAATTGGCTTAAATCCGAGCCCCAATATAGGTTTCTTAACGACAGGCAACCGCTGTAAGAAGACCACGCATGTCAGATGGTCTCACTAAAATGTCAGATGATCTTGACAGGATTTATCAGGAGATCATCTGATCTTCTGAAACATCTTAAGATCAACTGAGGTCCAAATTCTTTGAATATATTATTAATCTATTCTGAATTAATTAACTCTAACCTTAATGTATCTGAAATGCATGCATAATATATTTCATATTGCTAACTCAAACCCCCTAATTCTAATCATCTAATCCTCTAACACTAATCTCTAATCACTAATCAGTTACAAATAGATTCTTAATAGATTTGCAATGAATTATTAATGAATTACACAATCTCAAGTTCAGTATCTTGCTTGTTAGCTCCACAAAAAATCTTAAAGTTCAGAATTAGTGTAGGATCATCCGAGGTTTTAGTGAGACCATTCGACCTGCATCCGTCTGTAAGATGGGAAAATGCAAAGCGCCTTATGTATTTACCTAGGTAGTGGTAGCTTTTTCGGTGTAGACACCAACCATCCTACATACTAGGTAGTGAATCCTACATGGTGTTCCATTCTGTCCTTTACACCGCTTCTTCGCCCATCTCTCGAGTTGCAAACGCTCGAGTTCGAGTCCGGCACAACAAATAATACCCCTGCCGTTTCCGCTCCGTCTCGAGAAAGTCCTGCACTGCGAGTGGATGCATCGCTCGATGCATCACTGGATAACAACAGGACAACAGTCCTTTCCAAGAGCCGAGCAGTCATTGTCATTACCCAGCTAATCAGCCTGCAGCTCTTTACCAGCTTCTGCAATGGCATCATCGTGGTTGGTTTGCCTGCTATGGCCAGCGCACTGAATCTGGAAGCAGGCCTCCTCCTCTGGCCAACCTCCATCTTTTATCTTACCGCCGGATCATGTTTGATGTTGGCTGGATCAGTTGCCGACGTCGTGGGCACAAGGCCCGTGATGCTGGCGGCAAACACCCTCCTCGTTGCGAGTGCTCTCGGCTGCGGTCTGGCACGAACTGGAGGCGAACTCATTGCTTTTCGCGGCCTGCAGGGCGTCAGCAGCGCCATGGCCGTCCCAACGTCCGTCTCCATCATTTCAACGAGCGTTGAGTACGGACGGCCACGCAACTTTGGATTTGGGTGTCTGGGATTCTCAGGTCCGCTCGGATTCTTGCTTGGCCTGGTCCTTGGCGGTGTGCTTGTGGACAGCGTCGGATGGCGGCCAGCATTCTATCTCGCTGCGGCTACTAGTTTTGTCTTGTGCATCATTGGCTTTTGGGTGTTGCCACGGGATCCTCGGCCAAGACCCAGACGCATGATTGGGAAGCAGCTAGCTTTCGACATTGACTGGGTTGGGACAATGGTTTCGAGCACTGGACTAGCGAGGTTGTCGTATGTTTTGGCGTAAGGTTTCGCGGTTCGTGCGTGATGCAACACAAGAACTGACAATGGCAGAATGCTGTCATCCAACATCAAGAACATCCGGCGGGCATCCAACATTTCACTATTGGTCCTCAGTGCCGCCTTGGTCCCAGCATTTGTCTGGTGGATGAACTACCAGGTGAAGCGCAACCGTCCAGCACTCATCCCAAACTCGCTCTGGCGCAACTCTAGCTTTACAAGCATTTGTGTCATGACACTCTTCACCACCGCAGTTAGCAATAGTATGGAGCTATTCAGCAGTTTGTTGTAGGTCTTCAAGCTATCCTTTGTGCTGTAACAGAGGTCATTACTGATGCCTCCTAGCTTTCAACAAGTCCAAGGCAACTCAGCGCTCGGAGCGTCACTGCGCATCCTCCCCGCCCTTATCATGGCCATCCTGACCAACATTTCGACCGGTTACTTCGTTAACCGCATGCTGGTCATGTGGGTGGTGCTGATCTCCTCCGCATTGTCTGCCATTTCACCACTTCTCATGGCTGTCATCGATCTTCAATGGCCATACTGGTACATGGCATTTATCGCACAGGTAAGCAAGCTCACCACATACGACGTCTTGTCGTCCCCTCATCTTAGTAATTGCCCACCATCTGACCCACAATCTTTCACGCACTATTCAGCCACGCCTCACTAATGCAATTTTACACAGGTCCTCCAGCCTTTGAGCTCTGACGTCCTTTTCACTGTCGGCCTACTTATCATCTCCGCCGTCTTTCCCTCGCGCACGCAGGCTCTGGGCGGCGCAGTGTTCAACACCTGCTCGCAGCTCGGCACGTCGATTGGATTGACGATAACATCGGTCATTGCCGACTCTAGGACGGCCGCCTCGGGTGACGTCGACAAAACGTCCCCCAATGCCTTCATGGCCGGATATCGCGCAGTCTTCTGGGCCTTGTTTGCGTGGATGGTCTTCGTGTGTCTTGTGGGCGTGTTGGGATTGCGCCGAGTAGGGAAGATTGGTATAAAGCAGGATTGATTCAAGTACCTGCTCCCTGCTCACTATTATGCCGAAATACACTGAGGGCTCTGCCGGGCGTGAGACTGCACCTTCACGTGGTGTCCGGTGTCAGTACCTTCTGCGAGACGAAAGTTAAAACAGACTCGACGACAATACGACGACGACGGTAACGACAGCTACCCTGCGCCTGCCTTAAAAAAAGCTCTGGTAACGGCCTCGCGATACTTATTTTTTAAAACACGACAGTCAATCTGCGGATTCGACAGCCCAATATTTACGGCCAGTACCTTTAAAACGTGGGCAATGTGGTCTACAATTATTAAAATAGTGGTTTATGACTGTCGTATTGTGGTCTATGTGTATTGGACACCCTGACATCATTGTCTAATTAAGCGACAGCGAGGTGGTGGCTCGATGTTAGCCTTCACGTGGGAGATTACCAGTACCTTAAGGGTGGATAAGCTCTCGAGACCTGCCGACGTCATTTTCCGCAAGTTGGCTCCGTCACTAGATAGTTTACTGTTGTGACTTAGGGCGCATCCCAAATTGCAAACACCTGCTCTCTCAGAACATGCTCTCCAGGCAGGCAGTAAATCCATGAACAGTCGAAGCGACTCTCGGATCCACTTTCATCCAGGAACCGTTTAATCCCGCTCTCGCTCTTGTTGCGCACATCACCTTCCCCAGCGCATCGCCATGGCCGACAACTACCTCCTCCGCGTCACCGCCGGCCCCTCATACGACACCTCCCACCACCAACCCATCGCCGTCAACGGCCCCACATCAATCCACATCGACAACGAACACGCCACCGTCAACCTGCACGTCCGCATCCAGAATTACCGAGGTCGACCCCAACTCCCCACCCCCGTACCCCCGAGTCGCCGGACCATCCCCCCCTAACATCCTCACACAGGCCTCCCGAAAGGATCCCCTCCCACCGACGCCTACTTCTCCCACGAGCAGCACAAGCACGACCAGTACAGCATCGCCTTCACCTTCCTCCCCAAGCGGGCCATCCCCGGCAACGCCCTCGTCTTCGGCAACGACTTCGACCACCCGATCCGCGACCGCCTGCCGCCGGGCTTCAACACCGCGCTGAAGATCGTCAAGTGGGCCATCGACCCGGGCTTGGACGGCGACGTCAATGCCGACAGGCCGTATCTGTACGGGCCCGCGCTGTCGAGTCTGAACGTTGTGCGGGTAGGGGAGAAGGTGGCAGGGACGGGGACCGGGAAGATCCCGGCGACGGTGCATGAGGATGTGATTCAGGAGGGAGGGGACGGTGACGGGGCCGAGGTGCGGAAGGAGAAGGGCGTGCCGGCGGAGGCGGAGAAGAGGAAGAAGTTCTTCCTGGACGAGAAGAGGCGGCGGGAGTTTGAGTTCGAGGAGGGCAGGCTCTATCAGGCCGACTTCTTCAATCCGTATTTGGATTTCAACGGTATTTCTGCCATTCTTCTCCGTGGGAAGTTGATCTACTACCATGTGTAGAAGACTGATGGCAAATGCAACCACTAGACTTCTCTCTGAAACTCCCCGGCTTCACCCTCCCCATTCTCAACTACCTCGACAAGAAAGACTCGTTGCGGTACGTTTCTGTCCCCCTTTTTCTCTAAAACAATCTGCGCCTTGCTCTCCTAGCTTACTTCTTCGGCGCCGACTCCGTCTCGGCATCTGCTGATGAAGACTCTCTTAGTTACGTCCTGAAGGACCGAGACACGGGCGATGTGCTGTTCGTCGTTTGCTTTACCCTCGTCCCGACGGCTGATGTGGAGAAGGAGGAGCGGGAGACGTTGGCGGCCAAGGGAGAGGGGAAGAAGGGGGAGGCGTTTGAGCCGAAGGATGATGACCTTGATTGAGCGGCTTGGTTTACTTGGGTGGCATAGTGTCTGGTGTTGTGGAGATGGGGCCTCGGTAGAACGTCACTCGGTGATAGACACTCGATGATAGACACCCGGTGATAGATCAGAAGAGGTCAAGCACGTGCTTGGTGCGACACTTGAGCCACGAGTATACGCGTTCGTCCGTTACGGGCCATGGAGCTGTGGCTGGAGCCGCGATACTATTGATTCCCTACTTTCAGCGACGATGCTACTGACTGAACGAGAGTTTCTTTCGCAGTGAACAACGTATACACGGGAGGTGGGCATACACCCCACAAAGGCTTCTCCAGGATCAGAATGGTTTCATGTGGACGCTGTCATCTTTGGATGAGGCTTTATAGTATCGTACAGTGGTCGAAAAGTCAATGGGTATAAGTATCACGCTCTACTAGTATTCGTGCTCATTAGCCAGCGGACAGTGGCGCGAATCCACAGCCTCCACGGTAGATTCGCTCTTCTGCCATGCTGATTCAGCTTAGATTTTCCGCCCTTAAATTTCAACACAAAGGCGAATGACAACCTGTTCGGGAGATCACAGAGGATTCGTATAGCCGTAATCGCACTCAAGAGACAATCTCCAATATCCAATTCATCCAATCTTCTTGTCCAGCTTCTTCAACCACTTGTTGACGCCTTTCTCTAACCGATCCGCCCTCTGCTCGAGTTTTCCTGGCTGCTGCCCCGGCCCTGCTTCTGACGGCCTGTGTTGACCATGCCGACCTTCGGCTTCGGTCGGTCTGTAGACTTGATTGTGCACGTCATAAGGATCGCCCTGCGAATGGTGGTGGTGGTGATGCTGTTGAGGTTGGTTGTATTCGTAGTTGGAGTAGCCCCCGGGTGGTGGTTGATTTTGCGGACGGGATTGTAGGTAGTCTGGGTACTGCGGTTGGAGATGGGCGAGAGGCTGCGGGGGCTGGCCGACATAGGAGTTTCCTAGAATCTGCGTGGTGGGTGATGGCTGTGGGTTTGATGATTGGTCGTATAGATGCGCGTTGGGGTCTCTTGGAGGGCCTGCAAAGGATGGGGGTTGGAATTTCCCCAGTCCTAAGGCCGGACTACCCGTGCCAGGAAGGGGTGGCGGGAAAGACGAGACGCTGGATACACGCTGACCTTGCTGAAAAGGTGCTGGCGAGTAGGGAAATCCAGCGGATGGTGGGGGTGAAGCATAGGTAGAAGAAGGGTACGGCTGCGGAGGACCAGACATGGACTGCTGCTGGTGTTGATGACTCGGTAGTGGTGACGAGATGGAGGTTTGATGTTGTCCAGATGGTGGAGGAGATGCATACGAAGAAGAAGGGTGCCGCTGTGGCGGACCAGAGAAAGATTGCTGCTCGTACGAATGACTCGGTGATGGTGAAGAGACAGGGTTCTGTTGTTGTGCAGACGATGGAGCGTAGCCATGATCCGCATATGCGGCTGCGGCGAGTCCAGTCCCTGATTCAGCTTCTGGGGGCGGAGGAGTTTTCTCCCGGTGTTTGATTGGCTCAGGCGCCGCGGGTGCCGCAGGGTTGTATGCCAATGGTGCATAGTTCGCCGGTTGTTCTCCGGTTCCAGGGGCCTCCGCTCTTGGGACTGATGATCCCTCCATTGCAGTAGGGGATGTGAGAGGGACTGTTGCTGTCCTCGAGTTACGTGTCTGACCATTTCTGTATGCCGGGTCCTCGATCGCCACGTTCTCTAGCTGCTGAACCACTGGGCTTCTGACGGTTTCATGCACAGGCGGTGCTTGTGGTGCGTCAAGTATCTCTAACTGTTCTTGGTGCAAGATCTTCTTCACCGAGTTCACGAACATGCCTGCATCATCGGCGGTCCAAAAGTATATGTCCAGCGTATGAAGCTTGACAAGAAACTTGCCCTCATCCCGAGGGTCCATACTGGGCAAGCGCCAGTGATGCGAGTCTTGCTGTGATGGCGACGGAGAACCGCCCGTATGGCTGAACTCCTTCCCGTCCACTACAACGGTACAGAGTGTAGGGTGCTTATGAGAGTAACGAAGATGAACCGAGTCCATGACTGTATATATAAGTCAGCCGCACCAGTATTTCTCGGGTTTGCCCCAGTCTCCTCTTACATCCAGTGAAGGCATCCTGCTCAGGACTTCCAGGGTTATTGGCTATTTCCAGCCTTCCTCTCCCCTTGGATGGATCTCGGTAGAGGTACACATATGAGCCTTTGTCGAACCTATGATGCAAAGGCCTCGGATTTGGAGCACCAAAGTAGTAATGAACATCTGCAAAGCTATGCAAGGTCAGTAGATGTGAATATCTCGCAATTTTGAGGGAGACGTACAGCGTCAGGACTCGCTCTTCGCCAAGATAGTTGGACATTATGATTAGGCTGGATCTATGGGACAGTCGAAGAGCAAGATCTTCGAGCGAGTTCCTGGGCAATAATTAGGTACTGTATCCTTTGAATACGCAAACAGGAGACTTGATACTGTAATTGAGAATATCTCTACCGCAAGCCCTACCTTTTAGCGCCGGGCTGACGCGCGGGCACAAGGTTTCGGCGAATGCCGTCTGAAGAGCTCCAGATTCTGCGGGCTTGAATATATCGAGACAACCACAAAAGACGATAGCAACTCTGATTGCAAAGCCCCTCCAAAATCTCGGGAATTAAGGTGTGCTCTTACCCATCTGCGTTCATGACATTAACTGACCACCATCAGCAGCCCAAACCTCTTACCGCAACCCCATGCCTTCCCACCACACCTGAGGACTCACCCCGATTGCGCCCATCAGGGCTCGTCGCCCAGCGCACACCGCACCCGCAGAACCCCAAACACCAAATCACACAACCATGTCCCTCGTAACACTATCCCACGTCTGCTCGCACCTCCAAAACGCCTCGCGCGCCCGCCTAGGCCTCACCTCCGTGCCCTCCTCCAACCTCATCCTGACGCTCATGCTCTCCCTCCAAACATCCGGCTTCATCTCGACCGTCGTCCGCGGCGGCCCGGAGCCCCCACCTCCATCCCTCCTCCTGAACCTCCCGTCCAACAACCCGAGCGACGTCGAGCCCGTGACGCAGTCGAATATCGCCACGCGGCGACTGTGGTTGGGCTTGAAGTACTGGAACAGCGAGCCGGTGCTGAGCCGGATGAATATGGTCAGCAAGCCGAAGAAGCGGATCTGGTTGGATGTGGAGAGCTTGGCGCTGATCGTGAGGGGAAGGAGGGCGGGGTATGTGGATGGCCTGACGAGGCCGGGGGAGTGTCTCTTTGTTAGTACTGATCGGGGCGTGCTGGAGGCGAGGGAGTGTGTGGAGAGGAAGGTGGGGGGGATGATCTTGTGTAGGGTTGTATGATGGGCAAGACATAGGTGATGGTGAGGCATCTGAGGAGCGATGATGTATACCAGGTTCCATGACACCAACTGTGTCAACATGCATCGGAGGGCGGGCTCATTCAATAGACTTCAGATTTACGGATACACCAGGCCTACAATAGACCATCATGATAAGGTCCTATTGTTGATTCCCACCACGACCAGCGCGCTGTAATAACGACTTCAATCTGATGTGGTACTAAGCCTTACAAACTCTCAACTCAACCCGCTATGCTTTTCATCCCTTGGGTAATTATGCAAGAAGAGCACCGCTGGCTTAGGCACCCTCGACAGCTAGCTGGCATGCTCATGGCAGACCTAGCGTGAAAGGACTTGATAAAAAACCTCTCAACACACGCAAATCGGTCAAACACGCCGCAGCAGCGCCACTACACGGAAATCTCGTTGCTCAGGACGGACTGGTTGGCAGGATCCTTGGAAGGTTCGACTTCGTGTTCCGGGATCGAGGAAGAGGTCGTGTCCGAGAGCCCGCTCTGCTGATGGACTTCCTCGTGATCTTTCTCTTCTGTCTTTCCTTTCCCATTCATCCCCGTGCTCTCCCTCTTCATCTTTGCCTTGGATGTAGCGGTCTTCTTAGGCGGTGTCTTAGGCTCTACCTTTTCGTGTGTCTTGCTTGCGGAGCTGGCCGTGGGCCGCATCATTCTAGCTAGGAAACCCTCATCTGGTGCCTTGGAGCCTGCAGTACTCACTCGAGACTTGGGACGCTCATGACCGTTCTGTAGCGGGAGCGAAGGACGGGATGGCTTCTTCTGAAGGCTAGAGGCCAATGGTCCGGTCACTCGAGACGTAGGTGGTGGTTTGGTATCTTTCTTCAGAGTAGACGCCTTACGGTTGAGACCTGTGGCACTTGCCCCGGGAGGTGCACCTTCGAGCTTCGCTGCTGAAGAGGCGGTGGGTGCTGTTGCAGACGCCGGGAGGCGAGCAGGTCTCGTGGGTGACTTTGGACGGATTTTGCTCTCAGGTGAAGTCTTTGGTGCCTTCTTCGATACATTGTTTGATGAGACAGACGGTGCAGGTTGGCGTGTCTTGGCAGCTTGGGCTGTGGTGGTTGTTGGCGCCAAGGACGTCCGACTCGATTTTTGGAGAGGTGCTTTATTAGTCTCCTTAGGCTTCGGTTGCTGCCGTGGGGAAGCAGTCTTGGAGGAAGGGTGCCTCTGAGGCGTGATCGGTGCCTTTGGCGCAGTTGGAGTGGTTGGTGTTTTGGGTGCAGATGTGGCAGACGAAGGCTTAGTGGAAGGTTTTTTGGAAGTTGTATCACGCGAGGTGGAAATTGCCGACGGACGCGGATGTTTAGATTCTCCTTTCGTCGACTCTGGCTTGCTAAGACGTTTTAAATCCGCAGACTTTTCATCAAATGGACTCTTTGCAGGCTTGCTCTTCACTGGCATCTTCACTGGCTCAGGTTTCTTTAGAGGTTTGGGCGGCGCCGATGGGGTTTTCGCTGCCGGTGAAGGCTCAAATGCAGAACCTTTCAGCAGAGAACCTAAATCCTCCGATTCTTCCAGGGACGCAGTCTCAGCAGTCGTCTTCTCAGGCTCTGGTGCTGATGGTGACATAGGTTTTGTAGGTGCTTCGGATGATAAGGATACTTTGTCGCCACTTTGACTCGAGGTGTGTTCAGTGGACTCAGGCTCTGTCAACAACGGCTGACTACTTCCACCACGCGCGTTGTCCGAACCTTCCCCATCTGCTTCCTCGCTAGTTGGCATGGTCTTCGCGTCTGGCTCCAAAGATCCACTATCATTGCCATTGATATCGTGTCCAGTCTCTTCTTTGACTTGGTGCGGTTCTGCTGCTACTTCAGCCTCATCGTGGCCAGTTCCACCAACCTCATCTTCACCGTCACTGCTTATTTTCTCCAATCCTAGTTGAGGCGCCATTTGTCCACTCCGCTCAACAGCCACAAAACTCGTGCGTACTTTGGACAATGGCCGAGGTCCACTATCTGTGGTGTCTGAACCGGTAGGAGAGCGTCCTCTAGATGGTGGAGAAGTCAAATCTTTGTTCCCTTCAAACATGGCCCTCAGATTACGGACTCCACTACTGGCACGATTATTGGACATAGCTAAGAAAGATCGAGCGAGTTAGCTTTGATATATTCGAAGTTACCGCATCAGGACATGGATGCTTTGTGGAAGGAGCGGTGTTGATTTGGGCTGTGAACAGCAAACGCAGAAGGTGAATCCGCGCGTTTCGCTTGAACCAGGGGGGACGCGCCAAAGCAACGCGCTCGCAGACATCGCAAATAGTGTATCTGACGGGAAAGGACACTTACACAAGCACTCTGGAAGATATATCAAACGAAATCTGGGATTCAACAAGGTCAAAGCCTGTTGCTAAAGCCCCTGGACAACGACATGACCTGAGAGCAATGACAACTGTCAAAAGGGGTGTGTTAGCTGTCCGGCAAATGTAGCTACATATCGGCTAAACCTGCCCGGAGAGCTCGCACCAATCACACAAGCTCTAAAATTTACACGAGCAGCTGTCTGAGTTCTTCACAGTGACACCACGATGGCTTCCCGAACGCTACGAATAGGTCAGAACTGCTGGGTCTGATGACCAGAAACCAATTGAGCTAAGCTGCGGCAGGCTTTATCCCTGGGGACGGCATTGGGAAAGAGGTCATCCCTGTAGGCAATTGCACATTCCTTAAGCCCGTCAGGCAGCGAACATTGCAAAACCACAAGACAACCCGTTGACATTTCACACCATATCCAGGCCGGGAGACGAATACTCGAAGCCCTCTCATCCTCCACAAACCTCAAATTCTCCTTCACAAACCTCTCCGTCGGCTTCGAAACCTTCCAACAAACCGGCACCGCCCTCCCCGACAAAACGGTCGAGACCCTCCAGAAAGAATGTGACGGCGCGCTCTTCGGAGCCGTCAGCTCCCCCACCACCAAAGTGGCCGGCTACTCATCCCCAATCGTGGCCCTACGCAAACGCCTCGACCTCTACGCCAACGTCCGCCCCGTCAAGACGACCGCCTCGGCCAAATCGCCCGTCGATCTCGTCATCGTGCGCGAAAACACCGAGGACCTCTACGTCAAGGAAGAAAAAACCTACGCCGCCCCCGACGGCAGCGGCAAGGTCGCCGAAGCCATCAAACGCATCTCCGAGCGCGCCTCGCACCGCATCGCCAGCATGGCGGGCGAAATCGCCCTGCGCAGACAGAAGGTCCGAGACACCGGCGCGCCCAGCATCCACAAGGCCCCGCTCGTCACCGTCACGCACAAGAGCAACGTCCTCAGCCAGACGGACGGCCTCTTCCGCGAGACGGCGAGGGCGGCGCTCGCGCAGCCCAAGTACGCCCACCTGGCTGTCGAGGAGCAGATCGTCGACTCGATGGTGTACAAGCTGTTCCGGCAGCCGTCGGCGTACGACGTCATCGTCGCGCCGAACCTGTACGGAGATATCCTGTCGGACGGTGCGGCCGCACTCGTCGGGTCGCTGGGTTTGGTCCCTTCGGCGAACGTGGGCGATGGCTTTGCGATCGGGGAACCGTGTCACGGGAGCGCACCGGATATCATGGGTCAGGGGATTGCGAATCCGATCGCGACGATCAGGAGCGTGGGATTGATGCTGGAGTTTATGGGAGAGGAGCAGGCTGCGGCGAAGATCTACGCGGCTGTTGATGGGAACTTGGAGGACGGCAAGTTCTTGTCGCCGGATATGGGGGGCAAGGCGAAGACGGAAGAGGTGGTGGAGGACATTTTGAAGAGGTTATAGGAACTCACATAGAAGGTAGAAAGTGGATTGTTGATAGAACGTCTTCCGTTCAATCGCCGCGCAGCAAAATTCCGAGGGCCCGACCACAATCTCCATAAGCCTACATACAGTACAAACAGGCCCGCTACGCCCATTAGTCCCCCACCCTCCAGATTCTCCACCACAGGCGTCCGCCCACACCGCGTAGTAACACAGATGCTGCCTCTGCTCGCCCGACTCGGAAACGATCGTGCTATGCCCGCGCACGGCATAGACGATGGTGGCCTGCTCGCCGTGGTGATGAAATGGCAAATGCAGAGTGTGCTTCCGCAATCAACACTGAATGTAGGGGCACGGTATCAGAGAATGGGCCTATTGGCGTGCGTCGGTGGGCGACCTTGCGGGAGAGGTGGTGGGCGGCGTACCGGAGGCGCAGACCCAGTCGGATCGGTCGATGATGGCGCCTTGGCGGATTTTGGCCGTTGGAGGGTTGGGGGGAAGCTTTGGTTATCTGGACGGATTGGGACGTTGTGAGCTGGATCAACCGTGTTTGGGGAGAATTGGTTAGCTACAGCACGCAAGGGTAGCCTTTGCTTGGTGTTGTGGCTGGGATCAAGGTCAGTCTCATGGGCCGACTATGGTCCGCTCGACAATCGAATCGCCTCAACGGTATGGTTTTGATAGCCCAGCCCTAGATTCTTAGTCAGCAAGTAATAGCTGCCCTGTGAAAATTGCTTGATCAGCAACAACATACCTAGTGTCTCGGGTTAGGACATCCGGTTTATTAACACTCAGTCAAGAGCATGTGCGCAGCCGAGCTAAGAAATGATACTTCTACAATCTAGATGAAGAGTCTGAGACAGCTCGCTGGTGAAACAGCATATACAACCGGCCTCTTCCCTGTCCTATGGACCCCCTACAGCTTCATCCCTAACGCCTTGTGGACCCTCAGACTCTGCCGGATGCTAAGATCGAGCATGATCTCCTCCGATCCACCCGGGATCTTGTAGCTCAAGACGTCTCTGTACAGCCTCTCGACCTTGGCTCCCTGTCCGCCCCGACTGACGCTCAAACCGCCGAAGATCTGCGCGGCCTCTTTGGCGCAAAACTCAAACGTCGTGGTCGCCTGTGCCTTCAACCCGGCGATGGCGCCGCCAAGCTTCAGCATGGCCTCCGTCTCGTGCATCTTCTCGCACTGGTAGATGATGTTCTCGAGCCAGTTGTAGGAGGCTTCGAACTGGCGTGCCATGTGAGCGAGCTTGAGTCGGATGACGGGATGGTCGATGAGCTTCTTGCCGAAGGTGTGGCGCTTGTGCGCATATTTCATCGATTCTTCGTAACAGACGCGCGAGAAGCGGAGACATTGGATGATTATGCCGACACGCTCGTGATTGAAGTTCGTCATGAGGACTGAGTTATTGTGTCAGTCGGCGGGTTCGGATGGGCTTCAGGGATGTTTGTTCGATACCTTTGAAGCCTTGGTTTTCCTTGCCGATGAGGTTCTCGACCGGGACCTTGACGTCTTCGAATGTAACGTAAGTGGTGCCGCTGCTCCAGACGCCTTGGCAATCCATCCGTCTTGTGCTGACACCGCCGTGTTCCCGCTCGATGAGGAGGACGGAGACACCGTTCATGCCTTCCTTGCCAGTGCGCACAGCGGTGGTGAAATAGTCGCTCCAGACACCATTGGTGATCCACTTCTTCTCGCCGTTGACGATGTAGTGCTTGCCGTCCTCTGTGAGTTTCGCTTCACACGTCAGGTTCGCGACGTCGCTGCCGGCATCTGGCTCGGTGATGGCAAGACAGATTCTTTTATCGCCGTTCAATATGCCAGGAACAATCCGATCGACCAGAGATTTCTTCCCGAACTTGACAACCGGTGGACATCCAATGCCAAACCCACCGATCAAGTTCCATACGAGTCCACCACTGCCGGTTCGTGCGATCTCGTCTGTGATAAGCAGTTCATGGAAGAGATCCCACTTGTCTGGCGACACGCTCTTGACTCGTCGGTCGGTAAGATGCGTAGGATAGTGCATACCCATCAAACCCGCGAGATACCCGCGTTCGCCCATCGCTTTGTAAATGCTGTCCGGGACCTTCTTGGCCTCATCCCACTCCGTAACGTTCGGCTCGAGCTCAGTATCCACCCATTGTCGAACTTCGGCGCGAAGAGCAGCATGGGATTCGTTGAAGTAAGCGGAGTGATACTTTCGACTCCAGTCAGTATCTCGAAATCAATAAGCACGAAGGCCATTATCGCCCATGGGCGGGAACTTACGCTTTGGTACCAGGACGGATCTGCAAAAGGCACCTGATCACCGTACGGATCCAGCGACTCACTGTGTTCTTTGGCGTCCTTCCCTGGGACGGGAGCGACAGTACCGGACTCCGCCTGTGGCTTCACGACCTCTTTCTCTTCCGCTGGGGGTGGTGTCGCGGGAGGAGTGGGTGGGGCAGCTTGCTTCTTGCTATCTAAGGAGCCGACCTGCAACTGTCCCTTGTATTTCTTCAGAATGCCCTCGTTATGATACTTCCAGAACTGCTTGGAAGCATCTTTGCCGGCGACTCGCTGGAGGACTAGTCGAGGTTGTTAGCCATGACATTTCGAGATTGCAGCGGGCCGGTTACTTTTCTTGCCACCTATGTCCAGTTAGCTACTACTCCATACCCGCGCTTAAGCATGAAGATTAGCCCATACCTGGATGCTCATCCTGAAACTTGCTCAAGTCATACACATCCTCATCGATGATGATCCAAAGGCTGTCGGGCTTATTATGCGACGAAACGTCGCTTGTAGAGAAAGTCTTTGACATGTCGTGTGACTTTCAAGGTAGAGAGGTTCGAGTATACGATCTGTGAAAGAGGGTGAACGAGGGAGTCAGACTGGAGTTGTGAAATGTGGGCTGGCGGAGTTTACTGTAGGTTGTCTCTGATGGATGACAATCACATGCAAAGCGCTGTTCTACTAGTAAGGTAAGGTAGTCCCCACAAAGGCGGAATGATGCACTCAAGCCGGTCGGACACAATGCTCCCCGATCCCTGGACTTCGATAAAGTAAGGCTATGGCTCACACGTTGCCTTGTTGACCATGTATCTTCGTGGGAGTGAAGGTTGATCATGATATAACTACCTTACCAGTTCCGCTTGATCCTCGGCATCGTATACCTCGGCAGCTCGGCTGACCGAGTAGCGGCGCTCTCGTCACTTGACTGCCCCTCCTAGTGCAACTTAACTTACCTTACCTACCAGGTAATCACCTCAGAAGTGCTTGAAGCTCTTAAGTACCTGAAACTCCTACGACTTTTATGGTTGAGAAGATCAAACAAAGGTTTCAACTCTTTTCTCCACATCTTTCAGCTCTGGGTACCAAGAGCAATGATGTACACAGTAAGACTTCAATCTGTGATAAAAACCAGTGGTGAGATGCAAATGCTTCATGTATTGACGACAGCTATTAGTAGTTGATCATGTTCACAAAAGCAGTTCAATGTCAAAGGCTTTCAATTTTTATTCTTCAACAATGCAAAGAGTGACTGTCCAATACAATATAGAGATAGTGCAGTTCTTTGAGGCTTCACGAATCACAGACCTTTTTGATGTCTCCGTTATTCTCAGTCTGTGTTGTTAAGACAGAACTTATTGTTCAAGAACATACCAGTTTGAGGATCAGCTGAACAATCTCAGATGATAATTTATCCAGTATCTTTGTGGAACACACAGCTGATTGTAGATTTGAAGTGGAGGTTGACGAGACCAGCACCAGGCCCGAGGGATTTCCGGGAAACTGCAGGTACTCGTAGATATGAATGAACAGCGGAGATGTGGTTGGAAAATTGCATACCTCCATGTTACCTCTGACCCCGTGTCTTTCTTGATTCCGCAGCAGCTGGGAGGACTATGGTCGCGAAGCTGTATCGACAGGTATGCTCAGATTCGGGGCTCTTCAAAGGTGAAACTTGAACTTTCTGGGATAACTTTGAATGCTAATGGGACTAGTGGTTGGGGAGCTCCGGTTAATTCTGTCGGCAGTGCGTGAGAAACGAAAAGAACCCAAAGAGCATGTTGGCGCTACTATCAGAGGTTCGTCGGGTTACAAAACGCTTATGGTCTTTACCAAAGAAGGATAAGGATGGTGCCCGGCCGCAGGCTGATCCCCCAAGAGGACCTCCATCGACGACGTTGCCGCCAAGATGCAGGGCACACCAGGAAAACACCCAATGCATACTCCCACTGGGCTACGAGGACCAGATGAGGGTAATATTTTAGGGGCTGGATCGCGGGCTCGGCTGAAACCTCCATTGGACGCAGTTTTGGCGTTTGAAGAAGTCACAGACAACGAGCTATGGCGGATCCTCGATCTCGAGGTGAAGTAGCAGGGTTTGAAGGCAACGGACCAAGGCAAGCAGGGTCACACCAAGGTTCCACTCCGGGCTCACAATCGTCGGCATTTCGGAAACACGGGTGAGGTTGATAGTGTTCTCAACAGCGTGAAAGCCTGTCCCCATCAGTTTCTCTTGGCAGGAAGAAGGCCCAAGGACGTGACTAGGTTTGTGTTGGAGGATTCGGGAAACATATGCAGAGCATGAAGACTAGAGCGGACATCGCCAAGTAGAGGATTTTAGTAGACAAGGCCCAAGGATGGGATGGAAGCAGTAAAACCGGGGACGTAGGAGATAGTAGCCTCAAAGATGAACAGCAAGTAATGCTCACACTTTCATAACATTTGGGTTGACGTATAGCGGCTAATGGCTAGGGCAGGCGCGAATTGACGCTGGGCACACAATGAGTAAGCCAGGCAGTAAACACTCGTCAGGGCGTTGGTGCTTCTTCTCAGCACCTTCTCTTTCCCGTTCAGCGCTTGTCGGTTCATCTCTCTCCGCCACTTCGTACTTGCCCTGTCTCTCTAGCACGACCGCCAGGTTGCTCACACTCGTGAGGGTGTCAGGGTACACCTTCCCCAGCACCTTCTCACTCCTGTCTAGCGCTCGCCAACCCATCTTCTCTGCCGCTTCGTACTTGCCTGGGTACTGCAGCACACAATGCTAGGATACTTATGCTCATCAGCGTCTCTAAGTGCTCTTGCCCAACGACCCTCTCTGTAAATATATTTGCTTTCTGCGCCATCCCTTTCCCAACCTCATACCTTCCTCTCTCGATGCCAACCGTGGGCATGCCATCAGTTCCTAAAGCTGCTCTGGCTGCGTGCTGCCCACTACCTGCTACACTGGCTGCTAGGTGACCATCCAGGGGATTCTAGTGCTTCAGATCCTTCAGTATAAGAAGCTGGCGTTGGGGTTAGACTACAGCCTCAGGATGGCACAGAGAGCTTCAATGCTCCATTCAAACATGTCTGGGCTAAATGTCGCGACTTTGATTCCTTGCTCAACATGGCCGTCGCCAAAAAGTCAACGAGGTCCTCGGAATGCCAATCATTGGCTTCTTCGATAAATTTTGAACACTTTGGGGCGTTCCTCGGCGTCTTTCACAAGGAAAACAAAGCGCACTCTTCAGTACAGTATAGGCAATAGTGAGTCTAATCCAACCCATCATGGTATGTCACTCACGTAATGGCAGAGGCGATGACTTCCACTGTGAGAGAGGCTTGTTGGAGAGGAAGATTAACCTTTCAAGACTTCGTCTAGAAAACAATGTCCTTGTAGGTGGGAGATGACTAGACTGAGGTGCTAATGTGAGCATTTCTTGGCGGAACTCTTTATACGAGATTTCTTCCTGATGGCACAATTTGTCTGCCCACATTTACATCAGAGACTTCATCTGGGGTTGATGAGTTAGGTGGTCTGACAATTGTTGCAGACCACCATTCAAACCTTACCTTACTGTATTATCTGATAGTATCACTTGAAAACAGTTAGCGTTGATCTGGGCAGAGGTCAATCTTTGGCTGGCCGCGCAAGTTCTATCATTCTATCAATAATAATGATTACCTGCGGTACTTTTGGCAGATTATTCAACCATGCTGATATAGTACAAGATATTTTGTTTCATGTCTTGTCAGGCATATCTGTATCTTCTAAGGAGAGAAATCAAACCAAACAAAAACAATGATTCTCTTGACCATCTGAAATCCTCATCTAGAGAGTGGCTTCATTACAAAGATGGCCAAGCCACACCAAGATTGAAAGTAGATGATCAGATGAAATTCTACACATCATTCTTGTCAGTGGCATAGTCAGAGACTGAGCTCACTTGACTTCAGCAATTGTGAGGAAAGCACAACCGACACATGCTTGTGCTGACTGGTTGTTACTTCATACTTTCAACAGTGGTGCAGAATAGACCACCACCAAAAGAAGGAGGGCATGTCATTCTATGTTACTCTGAAATGGTGTGATGATTGTGGCTGATCTTTGGTTGATTGCAGCTGAAAAAGAAAAAGCATACCAGGTAATGGTTGCACCACAAGCTCACCAGTACTTGAAAGAGAGGGGTCAACTAGCTGCGCTAGCATCTACAGACACAGAGCTGCATCAAGTTCAATTCTAGGGAAGGAAACTCCATCAAGATTCAAGAATTATGAGTGGTAACTATACCTGCGGATTGCGCTGCTCAGTAGTGGCCCTAACAATTTGAAGGTAAGTAATGAGATTCAATAATGCCGCGACTAGAACAGACCCTCATGGTCCTGTCCTGGCTTGGCCTCAACCTTTCTATACCCTGATAGAAGTCCGTGGCAGTCTAAAGTGGAGAGAGATTCCGTGACCATGATTATACAATCAAAAGATCAAGTTCAGGGGGCCAAGCCCTATAAGCTCACGGCCAGATGATTGCCGTCTGCTCAGGGAGACAGACTTAGGGACATGACTTGCGCTAAGACTGTTCTTGGTAGACAGACATAACCGTCACCACACAGAGGCTTAGCCTTGTACTGCATTTAGCAGATGTTGGTCAATATTCACCCTCTGATCTACGTTCAATGTTGTCAGCAAAGCTCAGGGTCAGTGACGAGGTGAGACACACAGAAGCTGATATGCCCAAACGCCTGGTTTACTGTTAGCTTTCCTATAACATTGACGCCTTTCGAACTGTATGATGAACATACCTCCCAATATTGCGCAAGCCTGTCATGACTGACCATGATCAGCTGTGATGGGATATATGTGGCTGCATACAAGTCAACATCGCCAAGCACAGCATCGCCTCATCCGGCCGAATGCTTGAGATCGGCCTACCGTCTTTGAAGAACCTTGCGGCAACATGGCCCCTACTCCTGACCACCCTCGCCCCCCTGAAGAGAGGCTCCTCTGCGATTCGGAGCAAGCCACGTCTCCCAATGTCTTCGGCAATCCACGTATATTCTCCTCGTGGCACGTTCGGATCGCCGGTCAACTTGATTGCTTCCAATCGACCCTTGCACGTTCCGTCGTCGTCATCATCGTCGTCTTCTTCGTCCTCTACTCGTGCCTCGTCTTCAACTCCATTGGCGTATCTTTCAGACTGCTCCATCACTGCCGAAACGTAAGATCCGGATGAAGTTGTCGACGACGGTCTTGAAGGCGGAAGCGGCTTCTTCGTGCTCGATTGCAAGACAATTAGGAATTCGCACCCATGTCCGGAGTAGTCACCAACCCAGATTCCCTGCCAGGGCTTCTCCCTCGTGGAAGTATAGCACTCTTCCGGTAAGGTGCTGAATGTGGTCACATCTTCGCCCATCCGAACAATGGCCGGTTGACCCATATGTGCGAACTCCATCCACTTTCGTATCCTGAACGTAGTGTCACTGGCCTCGGCCAACGTCTGCGGTTTATGTCCGCTCTCTCGAAAGTGATCCCGGTCATCGTTCCGTACACGTTGAGCGGCAGGTAAGATGCGAGGAGGCCAAAGCATCATCGACTCGGTTTGAAGGGAGGTGGGTACCGGTCGCGCCAAGAAGAACAGCGAGTAAATGCCTTGCGCCGACCTCCCCGTTTCCATCGAATATTCACGCTGCGCTCGGCCGTCACCGCTTCCCATAGCGCCCATCTCGAGCTTCATCACCGGATCGTCGACCCACAGCTGCACTCGGGGCGTGAAATCGTGAATGAGTACCTCCTGATCCCAGTCCCAGACCCCGAGCGTATGGGGACCGTGCTCCGCCACCAGCCGGTAGGCCTCGATGCAGGCGCGTCGAGGATCATAGCGGGCAACGATGAGTTTGCCCGTATGCGGACTGTCGGAGAACCACAGCTTGTTGCGTGACAGGAACCAGCAGGGGTAGTGAGCGGCGTAGAGTTCCTTGAAGCTATTACACGGCGAGGGGGATGCCAACTTGACGAGAGGGACGTTTTCCTGCACCAGATGGTACCAGAGACGGTCATCGATCGCGTAAGCGGAAAGAAGGCGGCAGGTTCGCGAGAGGTTGACGAGGGAAGTGGAGGGGAGGAGGGCCAGGATCTGATATACGAGCTCGGGCGGTAGAGCGAGCAGAGACGGCAATGGCTGTTGAGCCATGTTTATTCATGGGCCGGGCTGATATTCATTTCATGCGATGTCGAACACGAGAAAGCCAACAGCCTGCTATGAGTGGCTCTTATCAAACCTTACAGTATGAAAGTAAAGCTACAGTATGATCCGGCGTCCGTACTTATGTTGAAGCACAAGCACTCTAAGTCCGATGAACGGCGTTTACACTTACCAGGGACGACTCCTTTGCCTTCTTCTTCTTCTTCTTCTTCTTCTTCTTTGTATTCTTTGTATCCTCTTCTTTAGCATGACGGACTTCTACCCCTCCAGCTCCAGATCATAGCATGACCATACCGTACGTTCAGTGCAGTTCTATGACTGCATCACACTTCTCTTCGGCCCTAGCTCCTAATCTGTCAGGTGCGAACGCTCTAGGAAGGTGAACGCAAGCCATTGCATTGAGTCATTACCATTGTCAATTCCGCCAGGGTTTTAAGGTAATCATCGGTAGACACTGTACAAGTACTTTGCAGCGTTGGTCACATACTGAAGAGGTTTAAAAGTAGTAATAGATGCAGTGAGAGAAGCAATTGTTTATTGATAACTTATAGATTGACACGGAGTGCTTCCAGCTCTTGACTCGTGCACTGTCACCAGTAGATGACGTCACATTACATCATATGCTACTAATGCACGTGTTTGTCCCTGTTAGCCTGTGTTTACCTCAAGCTTGAACTTGAATCGCCTGCTCTGAGGAAGCTCCAGTGAAAAATTAGGATGTAAGTCTCAAGTCAGTAACACGAAGGGACAACAAATAGAATAAACACCTCAATAATATCAAATAATTGTGCTGTGGTAGACATTCGTTGTCATTCACCTCTCCTTGTAACATATATCTCGCCAAGACTGGGACTTATCACATCGGAGGTTTCCTTGACTGTAACTCGTCAATCTGTCACTCGTCCCCAGCCTTCGCTTCCCGCTTCTCTCACACCTGTTTATCAGCCAAAAGCTTTACAACGAGTTCTCGCCGTCTTCCATCTACTATCACGCGTAAAATTCAGCAGTATGCCGAAACGAAAGATTGTCGATCAACCCATACCCATAGAGGTGGCAGATGACGGTTCCCAACGGCGAAGTAAGAGACGAACCAGCGCAGGTCCGGCTGATGTCCCGACCAAGAGAGCCAACACAACGAGACATGAACAGGAAACGATTGTGGAAGAGTCGGTCGTGACCGATAAGCACGTCCATTTCCCGGATTCAGAAGCCAGTAGGGTCGCTTCGACAACAGTAACAACCACGACGCAAGAAGTTCACCAGGCAATTCTCGCTCCTACATCCGGAGCTATACTGCCTACCTCACAAGCCGTGTCGCTGAACGACGGATCAATTACGCGTGTTCAGCGGCGCTCAAGGAAAAATCAATCGGTCGACGAGCTTAGCGATATAATTGCAGAATCCGAGGATGAATTGGTTGGAGGCACGGAGGAGGGAGACGACGGCGCGGTGTTCCCTGGTTACCCCAACCTTGAAAGTTCCAACCCTGCAACGGCAATGCAGGACGATGATGGCAATGTCATGATTGCCAATGCAATAGAACCAATCAATCATGTCGCTCTTCTCGCAGGTGATCATGAAGCTACGATCAAAGGATTGGAACACCAGATCATAAACTTGGAGGCGAAAGTCCAACACTGGCTCATTGCATATCAAAGCTGGCTTCTGAAGCTGGAGCCATACGCGTTGATGCCATCTCCCTCCAATGCGGAAGAAAAGATGGATCATGCCGTTGATGGCGTTCTCTCTCATCTGGCGAAATCGGAACATCGTGCCACTGATGCTGAAGCTGCTCTCAGTGCCCTGAGCGAGGATATCACCGGTCTCGGTTTCGAGGGTGATGGAGTGGAAGATGTCCTTAGCTCCATAACGGAGCAGTTTCGTGAGACCAGGCTGGCACTTGAATACCTGGTTCCAGGAGAGACCGTCCATGGCTTCAACAACGGTAAACTTCTGCAAGGTCTGATGGATCGGATCCGTGCTTTAGTGCAGCAAATCAAAGAGGCAGAAACAACCATGAAGAAACAAAGGCACGAGCAAGCTGCGCTGAGGGAGCAGTTCAATATTACACTAGAGACACTAGGCTCCACCTGTGAACAAGTCAAAGAACTGAAAAGCCAGCTTGAGAATCAGACGTCATTAGTGAGCTCGACGCGAACGAAGATCACTAGACTCGAGGGGAACGTGAACGAGAAGGAGCGAAGCATAGCAAAGCTCCAGCAGGCTCTGGACGGTTATCGCACCGAAGTGGCCAACCTTGAGAAACTCGTTACGCAGCTTGAGACAGGCCATAAGACGACAGTTGCGCAATTGCAGCTAGAGAAAAGCGAAACGATCACAGACCTCGAATGCAAAGTAACTGCTGAGACCAAGGGTCGACGCGCCGCCGAGGCTGCAGCGGTCGAGAGCAACGAGCTCGTGGCCGAGCTCGAAGAGAGACTCCGTGAAGCGCGAAAACACACCGAGGACACCAGAGCGGAATTGGAGGCCTTGCTCATCGTCAAAGAGACCGAAGTTGCTGTGGAAATGCAAGGGCGACAGGCCACCGAGGCTGCGCTAGTTGGGAAGAATCATGCGATTTCAGAGCTCGAGAGGAAGCTTGCGGCCGCCATCATGGACACCGAAGAAGTGCGCGCAGGACTTGGATCTAGGCTAGTTGACATTGAGCGTGCCCTCGCCGAGGAGAAGAAAGGACACCGAGCCGCAGTGGCTACCGTGGAAAAGCTGACTAAACTCGTTGATCAGCTTCAGGACCAGGTTGATGCCACTGGGGAGGAGATCGAAGAGGCTACGGCCGAGCTGCGGGAGCAACTGGCCAAAACAGAGCACGAGGTGGCTCAGGAGTCCGCGGCTCGCCACGCCGCCGAGAGCAGCCTTCACGAAAAGACGAAAATCATCACCGGCCTCGAGAAGAAACTAGCTTCAGCCCAGAAGCAAAGCAAGGAGATCAAAGCCGACACGCAAGCCCAGCTCGCCAACAAAGAGACCGAGATCGTGAGCCTGCAGTCGAACGCCTTCGAAAAGGAACAGCAGCACGGCGTGACACTCGCCGCCAAGGACCAAGACATGGCCGCCCTCCGCCTCGAAATCAGCAACCTGACCGCCGCCTCCGCCGGCGCCAACGACATCATCTCCACCCTCCGCCTCACCAACACCACGCTCGAAGTGCGCCTCGCCGAAGAGATCGAGCATGGCATCAAGGCCGTCGAACTCATGCAGGCCGAAATGATGCGCTCGCTCGCGCGCGTCTCCGACGTCAAGAACACCTACGTCCACCACGCCAAACAGACCAGGACCGCCACCGTCACGGTGAACGGGCAGCAGGTGGTGAGCAGCGCGGCCGCGGGGTCAGAGGCTGGGGTGGATCTTCGGCGTAGCGTGGGTAGGGCGTCTGGGGTGGAGTTCGGAGCGTCGATGCAGATTCCGTCGACGCCGGCGAATCGGAATACGGTCCGCTTCACGGACGTCGAGGTTACGAGTAGTGGGAAGCGGCAGAGGGTCAGTCGGATGAATGGGGATAGTGGGATTGGGGCATTGGATGAGATTGAGTGAGTTGGACGCGCATGTTGTGCGGTGGAAGCGTGGAGGGGAGATGGCGGGCGCTGGAATGTGATCGGTGGTTACACGGTCGATCTCGGACATTCCTTTATTGAACCTGTTTCGGCATTCATCTTGTAGTTTCTTTCAATTAGCCAGAAAAGAAAATACAATGTGTTTTGGGGGCTCGGAATAATTAATGTACTCCCATATCGACAACGGAGCAGCGATGGCTCGATCTGGAGCTTTTCCCTAACGTGCAATGCGGAAGGGACAATGGTCCATTAGTCAAGTAGAACATATAATCGTACAACTGACTCCATTCTCTACACTGCAGAACACTTGCAGCAAACGGCAACTTAATTGAATTCGCTTTCGCAGCTCTCTCGAGTACAATTATGACACAGTGCAGCACAGCACGGCTCGATCGATCTATAGTACCCTACGCACCACCAAGAACCGCAAGCAATGCCGACGCTCGAAGCCCGCACACGCGCACAGCCGTCCCTCTCGGCGACAGCGCGTCTCTCCAGCTAATGTTACAAGAGGCCCCCGCGGGTTCCAACCCGACCCTCACAAGAGTCAAGCACTCCTTCAGTCCCCACTCCAGTCCTACTCCGCGTCCCCGTCATCGTCGGAATGATATTCAAACTCCCTCGGCACCTCCGCCTCCTCCGCGCCTTCCTCGTCCTCATCTACAGCCGTCAAGACGCCGGCCGCCGCCGCCGCACCACCACCGGCGGTCGAGAGGCCAGCGAGACCAGCGGCCTGTTCGCGAAGGAAGCGCGTGCGTTCGCTCTCGGGCCGGCCTTCGCGGGCGTCCCAAGCGGCGTTGATGCGATCGTCCAGCGTCTCCTCCGACGCGACGGCGGGCTTGGTGGCCTTGGTCTTGGCTTTGAGCTCGAGCAGGGTCTTCGGTTCCGAAGGGTTGGTATCGATGACCATGATGACGCCGCCGGTTGGCTAGATGTGAAGATTAGCAAGCTGGGTCTCGAGTGGGGAAGGGTTGAGGGCGGGTAGGGTTGGGTACCTTTTTGACGGGCTCGTACCGGCCGTTGGGAAAGCTGATGAACTTCAGCTGGGCCGGGAGCACTCTGGACATGTTCTCGAGCTCGTAGCCGACCTTCTCCTCTTCCATCTTCTTCTTGAGGCATTCTGGCGGCGTGCCGCTCTCTTTCTCGGTTTCCTTGCTGTCGTCCTTGCCGGGCTCTTTCTTGTCTTCTTCCTTGACGGCAACTTCGTCCGTGTCCATCTTGTCGCCCGTACTGGAGACCTTAGGTGTGGTCGGTGTCTGATCAATGTCCATGCTCTCACGTCTCTGTTGCTTCTCCTTCTTCTGTGCCCTTCGCTTGGCTTGCGCTGTGGTTGAGAGCACAGCGGTCTTAACCTTCTCCGGAGCCTCGTCCGCCTTCGCTTCTTGTTCTGGTGGGTAGTCAAATAAGCTTGGTCGAGTGGCGCTGTGGAATTTGAAGGAGGGTGTTTCGAGATCCTGATCTACAGCAATGATTGATGTAGGGGTGAAGCTTAGTGATAGAAAGTGCGTCAGGGGAAACCAGTACCAATACTGCGTGAACATGGCCATCCCAACGATGCCCGCCATGTTGAGATTGCCGGTCTGAGTTTGTAAGCTGATGGTGCAGTTACGACCACCAGCATCAATAATACCCAGCGCGATCGCAGAACCGAATTTTGTCATAGCATCCTCATTTCTATCTCCGATTGCTTTCTGCAGTGTTTTGCGGATAGTCCCGACTTTAGGATTCATCGCCTCGTTTTGCTGCACCATTATCATGGCGAGGGAGATGATTGCTCCTTGCCGCACGAAATTTGTAGGGTCCTTGATCATCGGCTCCAAGAGATCAATGGCTTCATCGAGACCGGTTCCAGCGCACGATATACCCAAGGCCATTGCTGCACCATAGCGAACATGTGGATTGTAGGATTCAGATAGCAACTCAACCATGCGGGGAACACTGCTCGGTTTCCTGAAAAGGATAAACCCCAGGCTCATGACAGCGACTCTTCGGACATCGTCACTCACATCGCTCACAGCAACGTGCAAGAGCTTTCGAACAGCTTTGTTACTGCCGGTGCCACAGTATGCCAATGCAACCGTCATGATGCCTCCGTATCTGAGCGTCGGATCGGGATCATCAAGGAGACCGTTGATAAGCGCGTCTGCCGCCTCTTGTCGGCCGTACATGATGAGAGCCATTCCCATCGCCAAGCCTCGGACAATCTTCTCATGCTGCGTCTCGTGGGCATATTGGACCATGTCCTCTAAAGCTTTGATGTTGCCCGTACCGAGCATTACCAAGCCCATGGCCGATCCGACAGCTTCCCCGCTCAGGGCGGAGTCGGTATACAGGACATTCTTAAGGTCGTCATAGATACCTTCGTCTCCAGTAGCCATCCCAGCCACACCGAGACCAAGAGCACCACCGTGTTGCACGACCTCGTCTGTGGCTTTCTTGAAATGTTCTCGGATGACATCCAGCGCGAGCGCTTCATGGTTGGCGTAGATCAGGCCAAGGGCATATAACGATCCTCCTTGACTGTATGGGGAACCCGCGTTCACACCTCCTTGTTCCTTGGGTAGGTACGGCTCGAGGAGCTTCTGCCCTTGTCCAAGGTTCCCTCGGTGGATTACTCCAAGAGCAGCTGTTGCTGTGAATTTGGACCAGTTGATCGCCTTCCCTAGCCACTCGAGGTTGTCCCGGAAGAACTTATCATTCGTGGTCCCAGCGTGCATGAAGGCATTTGAGAGGGTAACGCCTGTATGGAACATGGAATTCCCCGCTTGAAGGCTATCCTTAATTTTGTTAAGAATGTTCATGTCCGTGTGGTTGTTCCGATAGAGAAATTCGAGGTTTAGCGCAATAGTAGTCGTGCCTATCAAGATTTGTCTAACTGATCCGAACGCGGTTTCACGTTCTTGCGACATGGGTTCTGCCTGATCCTTTGAGCCCGTAGCTGCGGCATCAGGCACTCCTGAGCTGTGGTTGAGCTCACTCAACAGCTGATTCGCTTCTTCGGAATGTTCGGGATTGTGTTCCTCCATTCGATCGTTGTGCTGCTCATTTTCCGAGGAATTCGGTGGGTCCTCGGTCTTCGGCAGCTCTTCTCTGACCTTTTTCAGAAATTCCTGTGTACTGTTATCATATAGATCGAAGGAGATTTGGTAGGCTATGGCAAGAGATCTTGGGTCGCCTTTCTCGACCAGTTGACGGAGGATATCTGTCGCCAAGGAGTGCTGGCCAAGGTAGACGATGCATTTCGCAATGGAAAAGTAATCCGGTGAGGGTATCTCGTTGAGTAAATCGAGGATGAGCGTCAAGATCTAAAGTAACAGGCGAGTCAGTTTAAAGCAGTCTGAAGGCACCAGTAAAAGTGCTGCGCATGGCTTACCTCTTGTCTTAGACCGCGCTCCTGTACAACCCCCATACATATCTCTAAAAGATATTCCAAAAGCTCTTCTCCTTGACCTACGGCTCCCTCTTCGTGCTGTCTGCTGCGCCTACTCTCATCTTCGTTGGCCCTCCATATAACTCTCCGAAGAACGTCCAGGTTTCTGGCTTCCACTGCAATACCAATCACTTGGCGATAGCGGCCCTCCTTGAAACACCTCTCGAACAATTGCTCGATGACTGCCTGCAATTGTTTCTGAATGCCCCGCTCCAAGGTCAGCGGAGTCGGATGTGCTCCTACCACACTGGCGTTGCCGCCACCCGGTAGAGACGGTTCGAAGGTAGATGATGCTGCTTGCCGTGATAAAAGGGATCTTGAAGGTAATGTAGACTGAGAGAAAGGAGTGGTGGGCGATGTTAGACTCGCAGATGTGCTGGACGCGCCGTTCGTCGTTGGAGGAAATGCAGTAGTCAGCTGCGGTGGTAGCTGAGTTGCAGTACCCGATAGTGTTGCAGGGTTATGCGTGGCAGACAGTGCGATGTACGTATCGACACATTGTGCTGTAATGATAATTCCGTAAGCTGTGTGTTATAAATCTAGATCAAAGAGCTAAGGAGCCGGTCGTACATATGATAGTCTCTTCAAACTCTCCCACACGATCCAGGTTGAACAGCTTACCCGCGCCGAGCGCGAAAAGCATACTCTCATCGTATTCTTGCAAATTGTAGTACACTTTGGCAGCGACAAGTGCCGCAAGCTCGCGCTCCGGAAAGCTATCGTCTTCATAAAGAGCCTCACTGCACAGGTATCAAGGGTTAGGTTCTGGTTTCATAGGCTTAACCATGTGGGGCTGTGGATAGACTCTCACATCTGACCGACTGATCCGGCGACCTCAGTCCACAGCAGATCAATCTCCTCATCGAGCCTCTTCAAGGCGTATACCTTCAGTTCAACATCGGGCTCTGACAGAAAGCCGACCAGCCCAGCGGCTGTAGTCAAGCCAACCATATCGAATCCTTCGATGATGACGCAGGTTTGCTCGGGCAAGTTGTAAGGGTAGGTATCTGATTAGAGATGATGGGCTGTTCGCGCGAAAGATCGGCTGCTGAGTGAGAGTGTACACCTAAGACGAAAGACCTCTAGCACTTGAAAGTATTGTATTAGAAGAGCTGCAGGGAGTGCGAAGAAGTGAAGGAAGGAAAAAAAGGTAAGGTATGGATGGAATAGAGTGAGGCAAGATACCCAAGCTCTTCTTCTGGCACGTCAACCTCCCGTAACGTTAGTCTACGAATCGTACCAGAGGTACTCTGTAAGTCACTTGAAGCTGCAGACTTTCGCGTACCTTATGTCATCTCATACATGTGGCTAAGCTGATCACGTGATATAGATATTGTCTGCCCGTACAAATAAGGTCATCTATCATCATATTTTCACACGCCTTGTACTCAAAGATCGTTGCTATCATCGTAAATATTATGCTCAGTAGCTCTCCCATAGAGTGCCATTCATCATAACATCGCAGGCGTATCAGTAACGTCAACTCCGAAGAGACCTTGTGAAGATATTCATTGTCCACCGGAATGTAACACCCTTTGGACTCCGATGATAAAGTGCAGTCTACCTAAATTACCTTGCCTTTGATATATCATGTGCTTAGCATGTTACGCGGCATCTGTAGAATCTATCCCAAACAACATCAATGAAAGTCATATAGATCTCCCTCGTTCACGGTTGTTGTATCGTAGGATGCTGCGTGTCTCCAAGAACTTCTGTCGCAACGGCGTCTTGGCGAGCCTAGGGATCAAAGCAACAAAAACACCGCAAAAGGATCAAAGTGCATCAGGGTTATCCCCCGCCGGCTGCCTTCTCTAGTTTCGGGGCGCCTGGGATCCTATTCGACAGCCTGATGGTCTGATTTGATCTCAGCTGGCACCTCCAACTTGAAAGATCAACAATGGATCTAAGGTCTATCATCAACGCCGAAGCATCCAGCAATTCCCAATCGCGAACGTACTCCGCAACAGTCAAGCAATCATCACAGGAAGATGGGATCAGTCAGAATAGCTACGTGCCGCCAACTCGTGCAGGCTTCCATTCAAGGCCCGCGCAACCACCTCCACTTCAACCACCAACCCAGGGCAACTTCCGCTCACCTGGGGGTTCTACTTCATACATCACTGCCCTCTCGCCCCACTCGCAAACTCCCACATCGTCGTTAAGTGGGAATCAGTACCCTTTTCCACAGAATTCCGCGCAAAGCGGCGGTCCTAGCCAACAGCTGCATCAACCTCCACATCGTGACGGTTCTGCATCAGGTACGAAACCTGGACAACATCCCTATTGTCCACCATTGCCTTCGCCTTATACGCCATCTACCACAACTCCCGGAAGCTCGTACGGATACAGTCAGGAGCACCGCTCACAGTCAGTCCACTCAGTTACTACTCCTACCTCAGCCCAAAGTCAGGCACGCCATACCCACCGTGGAAGTCCACTCTCTGCAGGCTCCCAAAGTCAACAGTTCGGGATCTACCCTCACCACCATCAATCTCAGCCAGGAACGCCTCTAGGACCCCCGTCTTCGTATCCCAGATCGAGACCGAGTCTCCACCAAGAACACTCAGGGTCATTCGAACACCACCGCAGTCAGTCGGGCAGCTCAATGTCGGCGCTTCATTCTCAAGTGCAGTCGCCCGTTGCGGAGACCCACGGAAAAGTTACTGCTTCTCCGACCACATTTCACCAGTCACAAATGCCTTTGGCGGGACAAGGGTATCTAGCCGATCGCGAAAGGGAACGGAGTCTTAGTGTCAGTCCGAAGACAATGTTACCAAGTCAAACAAGACAGAATTCGATGGAAGGCAGACCTGTTGTCTTCAACACTTGGAATGAACAGATCACACCTGCGAAGCAAATGCGACTGGAGGACTTAGCACCCGCAGTGAATATTCCACCCATACAAAGTGAAACAAAATTTGGAGGTATCGACCACAGGATGGGTCATAATAACGGCCAACCTCACATCATACCCAGCAATCAAGACCGTGCAGATAGAGGACACATTATGCCGCCCCAAGGCTACGTAGCGCCGTCCCCGCGCGCCATAATCCAAGGCTTACAGGATATGGCTCCGGCAGAAGAGCAGCAGCGAAATAACACTCTTTCGCCCACATCCGTGTCTGACGTCACATATCCTCAGGTGCGGAATGATATGAGTCGTCCTCTTTCCCGAGATCAGCCACAATCTACATCCTCAAGCGTAACACCGTCACACCAACAGCCTACAACACCACAGGCACCTTTAAACCTCCACATTTCGCCTCTACAGGCAGCACCAGTCGAAGCTTCTGGTACGGGATACCCTCCTACAAACCTATCTCCTCAAAATATAAGATCTAAACGAGACTCGGAGGCTGCGGTTGGAGCATCCGGCTTAGCACAACAACCAACAAGGAAGAGACCCCGACATGACGAGCCTCCCATCTTTGCGAGAAAGGCGAGTCGAAGCACCGGAAACAATCCCTTACTTCCGAACAAGCGCCCGAATGGCCCTAAGAGCGGTACCCCAATCAAACAAGAACCCAATGACATAAAATCAGCTGTGTCGCAGACGTTTGTCCCGGCAACTATCAAGGAAGAACCTAATGGACACTTGCCCCATCCACCAACTCAGGACGTCGCTCTGCCCAAAGCCCAACCAGAGCTTGCTGGAACGGGCCCTCTTGGCCCATGGGAACCAAGCATCCTCAACCTCATTCCTTCAGAGGAGGTCACTCGCATCGTCTCGGACTTCCTTTTCACTCAAGTTGTCTTAAGAGAAGATGTAGGCGCCGGGCCGGCTGGAGGTGGACCTGGTCAAGGGGCTGTCCTGGAAATTGAAGCTAAGATTGGCCAACTTATCGATAAAAACACCAATGATCGACTCAGGCTGCCTGTCATGTCCGAATGCGTAGTAAGCAAAGACGATCCCAGCCTTCGGGTTACTTTCAAGAGCTCCATGACCGAGGTGAGTAGCTAACGAATCTAAGAAGGTTGGTCATGAGTTACTGACAAATTCTATGCATATTAGGCGCAACATCGTGCTCTAAATGGTTTCCTCAACAAAGCCCTGGTGGACTCTCAACCACCTAAGCAGCCAGCTACGAAAGTTGTGATACCACCGAAGCCTCGCATCCCGATGTCATACGTTCACACCAAAGAATGTGACACGTTTTACGAGCTTTCACAGGCTGGTCATCTTAGTCTACCTTCCTCGATCCGCGCGCAACTCAATCCTCGTCACAGGGCCAAAGTTCGCATCACCACAGACCAAAAGACAGAAAAAGAGCTCGCGAAGATTGTCAAGGCGAGGGTGGCGGACTTGGACATATACAGCCCTCGCACGGCGTTCGATTGGCGTGTGAGCGTCAACCTCGAAATGAACTATGATGGCGATATGAGAGATCTCGTGGAGACAACGGAGGGGGGGAGAAGGGCGGATAGGAACAAAGACCGTATGAGCTATCGGCACCTAGCCTACCAGATCGACCTGACCCAAGTAACCCCCTCTGAAGTAAGGCTCGAACCATCTCCCTTCGTGAAACACTGCAGCTCACAGAAAGCACAGTCTATCTCCAAAGCCGACAAAGAGCACGAGCTTGAGATTGAAGTATCATCCGCCGAGGTCCGTAAGCAAGGTCTTCTTGCGAAGGCCCAGCAAGTCTCACAGTACGAGGATCTGATTAGAGGCTTCGTGGACAACGTCAGAGTACTGGCGCGGCACTGCTGAGAGCCGGCATACGTGAGTCTGAACTTCGAGCTCAGAGTCATGATTGAGGACGGGGGCTTCTTCCACTTTTCTCTTCCATCACTTGGTGCCGCGATTATCATATACCCCTCCTTTGGCTTTCAGTTTCTGTGGGATTGCATTATGGATATACAGTCTCTCTGAGACCCTTAAAGCTCGGGTCTAGCGTTTTCTCACACCGCTTTAGCAACGACTGATGCCCGTCAGCATACTACGGTATGCATGACGGGCGTTTAGGCGATCAGCGGTGAAGAAATTTGAATCCAGAGGAGAAGCCCGATCTTCGGCTTTGTGAAGTCCTTCCTACCACGTTCGAATTTCCCTTCCACAGAAGATGACTGTCAAAACTAAGACGCTACCTTAAGGTACGTGTACGGTAATTTGACATACAAATACCATACTAAGCAGATTTACCTTCACGTAATATCCGCCTCTTAATCATCCCGGAAGAAACTCCTCAACAAACGTTCATACCTAGCTGAGGTATCTTATGAAGCAGACTTGGCTTCCGTTGTTCTCAATTGATTTACCTCTGTCTCAAAGTTACGCTCTCTATCCTACGGAGAGCACGGCCATTGCAATGCCCGACGTAGGGAATGAGTCTATATTGGGTCAGCCCATTAGCGTCTGACATTCCGTTTGTGGCCTCAAGCCATGCCCTTGACACTAAGTCTTGGTACAAAAGACTATAACTGTGATACGAACAATCAAAAATTTTTAATCAGAAAACTCAACAACTAACTCAAAAATCTCAATCATCAACATAAAAGATCATCATACAATAGATCTAGATCCTTATAAGAATTGAATCATTGATCTTTTTCAAAGTAATTATATTTGTATCATTCTGATACTCATCATAAATAAGTTAATCATGATTATACAGCAATTAAATGAATTATATGAGCAGCTTATATATATACAGCAAATTAACTCTTTTCTGTTAATAATTACACTTTTAACATCATCAATCAAGAAGTAAGTCTCATATCAATATAAAATTAAAGTTAATGTCAATAACTTATTTTCTAAGTACATTAATCTTAGGGTGGCCGTCGGGTCGGGTCGGGCCCAGATTTTAGGACCCGACCCGACCCCGGGCCCAACATTGAAACCCGACCC